>Ga0207650_10001008_pt1 | contig 21196 bp, 18 predicted proteins | sample KBSS63metaG_FD_184325 | JGI IMG/M metagenome (GOLD analysis project Ga0207650, IMG submission 184325) | Switchgrass rhizosphere microbial communities from Kellogg Biological Station, Michigan, USA - KBS S6-3 metaG (SPAdes) (version 2) | ecosystem: Host-associated > Plants > Roots > Rhizosphere...
AGCTGCGTCGCTGCGCCGGCCGGGCGCCAGATGTTGAGATAGAGGCAATCCTCCGAGCCGACGGTCTGGCCGAGCGACGTGCCGATGGTCGCGTCGTACTTGTTGTTCAGCCCCGGCCCGTACAGCCGGCCCGCCTGCACGCAGGCGTTGCCGAACTGCTGCGTGTACTTGGGCGAGGTCCATGCCGCCGGGTCGACCGGTGGCTTCCAGCGCAGGTCGCCGACCGGCGCCGCCGCGAAGGGGACACCCTTCCAGGCGTAGGTGCCGCTGCTCGCCGAGTTGTCGGTGCCGACGACGGTGCCGAACACGGTCTGGCGCTGGGTCGCCGGCACGTCTTCGCGCTCGACGCAGGTCCACGAGGCGGCGAGATTGACGTCGCCTGTGCCGTTGTAGCGCGCCCACTTGGGGTAGTCGCACAGCGGCCTCGTCCGGCCGGGAACGCCGACGGTGTCGGACATGACCTGACTGCTGGGCGCGGCGCCCTTCTCCGCCCAGTTCTCGAGCGCGGTGAGCGAGTCCCAGGCAGGGTTGAAGGTCGAGCTGACGGCGTGGCCGAGGCCGGGGATCTCGTAGTAGCGGACGAACTCGTCGACCTCCCCCGCGCCCATCCTGCTCTTGAGACGCTGGTAGTACTCTTCAGTCGCCCGCGTGCTCACGAGGACGTCGACCGAACCGTGGGCAAGTATCAGCTTGCCGCCGCGCGCGGCGAAGCGATCGAGGTCGACCGGTTGGTCGATCAGCGTGCTCATGTAGCTGATGCGGCCGGCCCACGGGCCGGGGTTCTCCGGGTCGAGCGACAGCGCGTCGTAACCGACCGAGCGCGTGATGCCGTACTGGACCCAGTGGTCGACCTGCCTGCTGATGTACGGCGCGGTCGCCGGCATCGGCGCCGCCGGCTGCGAGGTGCCGAGGCCGAGGAAGGTGACGGTCGGCTCGATCGCCGCGGTGATCGTCGTGATGCCGAGATCGGCGCCCCAGACGTTGTAGCCGGGATAGTGATCCTCGCCGCTGGCCAGCTCGAAGTGGAACTGGGCGTCAGTGTTGATCGTCTTCAGGGCGGTGATCTGTGCATCCGACAGACAGGTGTCGCCGGTGTCGACACCGTCCGGGCAGCGCAGCGGGTTGCCGTTCACGCTTGCCGTCGAGGGGTCGAAGATCGCGTTGCAGCGAAGCTGGTTGTTGATGACGCCGTCCGTCGCGCCGTCGAGCGCGTCGCACGCCTGAAGCGCCGCAGAGAGCAGCAATTGCCGCTTGGCGGCCGACGCCGGATAGGCGCCGGGCTGGGCCAGGGCGCGATTGACGCGGTGGCCGCCGAGGATCGCGGACGCCTGGTTCCACGCCGGATAGGAGACGACGGCGCCGTCCCAGTCGTCCGGCCAGCGCGTGATCGAAGCGATCGCCTCGCGACCGCCGGTCGATCCACCCGCGAAGTAGGACTTCTGGATCGCATCGACGGCGTAGCGGGCCTTGATCAGGAAGACGGCGGCGTCGCGTGTCTTCTTGAGCGCCTCGCCGCCCCAGTTGCGCAGCGCCTCGTCGTTGACGAGGAAGGTGCCGTCCAGCGAGCCGAGGGCGCCGGCCTGGTGGCCCGAGTCACTCGCGAAGGTGGCGTAGCCGCGCCCGAGCGGAACCAATTGGTCGGTCGGGCCGAGCGGCACATTGCCGGCGACGTTGGGGATGGTGCCGTCGAAGCCGCCGCCGCCGAACATGACGACCTTCGAGTTCCACGTCTCGGGCAGCGCGAGCCGGAATCGAATCTCGGGCGCGGTGGTGTCGACCGGTGAGATCCTGGCGCTGACGAGACAGTACGCGGGGATTGCGCCCGCGCCCGAGCCCGACGCCGCCACGCCCGATGCCGCGGTGACGACGGCGCCAGCCGTCGGCAAGCCGATCGACGCCGCTGGAATCGCCTTGCCGGTCAGGTCGGCGCAGGCGAGCGGCGTCGCCGTCGGCGGCGTTGTCGTGCTCGTGCCGTTATCGTCGTCGCCGCCACCGCAGCCGGCGAGCGCCGCGACGACAAGCAAGCCAGCCACTGTCCGATGCGCACGGCTCGAGGTTTTCATTGGGTTTGTCTCCTTGCATGGTAGTCTGGTAGGGCCCTGTGCGAGGTTCAATGTCGAGCGCGCACATCGCCGGGGCACGACCGATGTGGTCGCGCTCCACCGCGAAAACCCGCATTCGCGGCACGCCGCCGTCAGGCCGCGTCTACGGCGCGCTCAGGCTCCACAAGCGCAGCGCGATGTGGATCTCCAGCGCGCGCGACGCGTGGCCCCACGCGCCGAGCAGCTCTTCGATCGCCGCCAGGCGCTGGCGCACGGTGTTGACGTGGATGCCCAGGCGCTGTGCCACGGTCTTGGCGTTCTGATGGCTGTCGAAGTAGGCGAGCAGCGTCGCCGCGAGTTCGGAGCCGCGCTTGCGGTCGTGCGCGAGCAGCGGGCCGATCGTCGCCTCGAGGAAGTTGTCGAGGCTCGTGCGGTCGTGCGTTTCGAACAGCGTCGAGTAGATCGCCAGCTCGTCCTGGCCGACGATCTGCCCCTGCACCCCGAGGCGGCCGAGCACGGCGAGCGCGCGCCGCAGCGTCGCGTAGAGCGCCGGGATCTCGGCCGGCCGCGCCACCGGCCGCGACAGCACGCCACGGTGCACCGCCTTCAGCTCCTGGCGCACCCACGTTGCGAGCGCCTGGCGAACGTCGTGTGCGCCGCTTGCGCTGCACAGGACGACGAGTGCGCCGTCGATGTCGTCGGCGAGCGCGTTCGCCGGCGGCGCGATGGCACCGAAGCGGCGTGCAGCGTAGTCGGCGCGCGGGCTGTCCATCTCCACCACCAGCAGCGCGAGCGGCCGGGTCAGGTCGAGGCCGTGCTGCGCCGCGCGGTCGGCGAGCACGGCGGGATCGTCCTGGCGCGGCGAGACGAGCGAGCGCAGCAGCGCCGCGGCGCCCCGGTTGCGCGACGCCTCGGCGCGATGCTGCGAGAGGAGAACGATGCCGATGACGCTGCAGCTCCGCTCGAAGGTGCGCACCGTCAGATCGTCGAGCGCGCCGCGATGGAACAACAGGGCCGTGCCCAGGATGTCGTCACCACCGATCACCGGCAGCGCGCGGCAGGTCTCGCCGTCGATCTCGTAGGCGATCACCGACTGGCCGTGGGCGCGGCTCGTTCTCGCGGCGCGCGCGAGGTCGGCGCGATGCTCGCCGTTCGCGCTGTACCCGGCGGCGGCCGCGCCTTCGTATCCGGCCGCCGTGCCGGCACTGACGACGACGCCGGTCTCGTCGAGCACGAGCATGCTGCCGCCGAGCAGCTGGGCGACCGACTCGCACAAAGTCGCCAAGGAGGCGCCGCGCGCCAGCAGCGAGGTGATCTTCTCGTGTGCGTCGGTCGCCGCCTGGATGCCGAGAAGGTGCCGCTCGAGCTCGGCGCGCGCCTGGTCGGCCTTCGCGAGCGCCGCATTGACGCGCTCGAAATCGCGCGCGTTCTTGAGCGCGACCGCGCCATAGGTGGCGAGCGTGCACAGGATCGACGTGCTCTGCGCCGTGTGCGTGCGGTGGTAGCGGTCGGCGACGAACAGCAGGCCGATCACCTCGCCCTCCCAGATCAGGGGCACGCCAACCAGCGCGGCGAGGCCTTCCTCGCGGAACGTGTCGTCGAGCGTCGGCTCGTGCGCGAAGCGCTTGTCGTGCAGGTAGTCGGGCGTCGTGAACGGCAGCCGCGTCGACATGACGATGCCGGCGACGCCGCGGTCGCGGCGCGCGACCATCGCCGAGGTGCGCTGCGACAGCGCGCCGTCGGCGACCAGCACGTGGAACTCGCCAGGGTCGGGGTCGTAGGTCGACAGCCACGCGACGTCGGCGCCGAGCAGGTTTCGCGCGCGCGAAACGATGGCACTGAGCAGCTCCTTCAGGTCGAGCCGGCTCGACAAGTCTTGAGCCGAGTCGATCACCGCGAGCAGGCCGCGTTCACGCTGCTGCTGCAGCTCGAGCCGGTTCCTCACCGCCATCGCCATGCGAACGCTTTCGACCAGCGCCAACTTGCCGGGATAGCTCGCCGGCAGGGTGTCGACCTCGGCGAGGCGGCGCGCGAACTCCTCGGCCGGCGCGCCCTGGTGCAGCAGGTCGACGAGATCGCGCACGCCCTGCTCGCTGCTCTCGACGTGGATCACGCGTCTCATCATCTCGGTCGCCGCTCCTTACACCGGATCGTGCCGTCGGATGTGTGCCGATCACATTGGGTTTCGCCCGCAGACCGGCGAGACTGGGCCGCTGGTTGCGAGGTTCGCATGTCCCTTCTCGATACGCTCCGCCCGGCCCCCGATCTTCGCGTTCTCGTCGTCGCCGGCGGCGGCGGCATCGGCGCGGCGATCGCGTGCGCATTCCGCGCCGCCGGTTCGCACGTTCACGTTTGCGACGTCGACCGAAGCGCCCTCGACCGTTTGGCAAGGGCCGCGCCCGGGATCACGGGCAGCATGGCCGACGCGTCGGTCGCCGCCGACGTCGAACGCGTCGTCGACGACGCGCGCGGCGCGCTCGGCGGCCTCGACGTGCTGGTCGGCTTCGCCGGCATCGCCGGTCCGGACGGGCCGATCGAGACCATCGACGGCGCCGACTGGGAGCGCGCGCTCGCCGTTAACCTGCACGGCCAGTTCCACTTCGCGCGCCTGGCTGCGCCGCTGCTGAAGCGGTCGCGGGCCGGGCCGTGCGTGATCGCGATGGGGCCGACGGCACTCGGGCCGGACGGCCGCTCGCGACCGGCCTACGCCGCCAGCGAAAGCGCCGTCATCGGCCTGACGAAGTCGCTGGCGCGCGAGCTCGGGCCGCATGGCGTGCGCGTGAACGCGATCCTGCCCGGAAGCGTCGCGAGGGAGCGCCTGCACCCGGCCCTGGCCGGCCTCGCGCTGTTCCTGTGCTCGCCGGCGGCAGCGTGCCTGACCGGGCAGGTGGTCGGCATCGACGGCGTCGCGGCGTAGCCGGCGGGGCCGAACGGCGGCGAGGCTACACGGCGGCGATGAGGACGGCGAAGGCGGTGCCTGCCGTCAGCAGGACGACACTGAGGACGAGGCGCGAAAGGAAGCTCGGGCCTTCGTCGCGGTCGTGGAATGCGGATTCGGAAAAGGGGCTCATGTGCCGACGATAAAGGCGCGCCCGGTCTCTCGATAGAGGCGTTCGCACAAATGCGGGCAGTGTGGGACATGCTGCACGCGCGCGTCGACTCCAGCCTCGCGTGTAGGTCGGCGCGTCGAATCCGCGCCTGGAGCGATCGTCGCGACATGCGCTCTGCGGCCCGGCAGTGGAGCGGAGAATCCGCACACATGCTTGGCCACCGTTCGATGCCTCGCGGCAGCCTCGCGCACGGAATCGCCGTGGCAGCCACCTACTGGGTAACGACCGGCCACGCCGCCGGCGGCCATTTCGCCGTCGACGATGCCGCGATCCTCGACGTCGGCACCTGCCTGATCGAGACCTGGTGGGAGCGCGCCGATCCTACGGGCTCGCTGCTGCACCTGGGCCCGGCGTGCCGCGTCGGCCCGGTCGAGCTGGCCCTTAACGCCGACCGCATCCAGCCGCGCGACCGCGCTCCGCTCGCGCCGGTCGGCCCGCAGATCAAGTGGGCGGTGCCGATCGACGATCGCGTCAGCGTCGGCCTGGTAGCGCTGGTCGCGTGGCAAGGGTCTGCGCCGCACTACGCCGGAGCGACCGTGTACGCGCCGCTGACGTTGCGCGTCGCGGACACACTGCTGTTGAACGTCAACGTCGGCCAGGACTGGCTTCGCGACTTGCCGACCCGTGGCCGTGCTGGTGCTTCGCTCGAGTGGCAGGCGGTGCCCGAGTGGACGATCATCGGCGAGCGGTTTCGCCAGTACGGCGCCGACTTCGCGCGCCTGGGCGCTCGCTGGCAGCAGAGCAGTTCACTCGGCTTCGACCTGAGCCATGCCCGCGGCGTCGGCGCGACCAGCGCCCGCACCTGGGCGCTCGGCGCGACCTGGACCTTCGACGCGCCGCTGGCGACGCATCGCGTGCCCTAGCGGTGTCGGCGACCGCGACGAAGACGTCGTGGCGTCAACCCCGCCGCGCGGCCTCGATCGCGGCGACGTCGATCTTCTTCATTTCCATCATCGCCTCGAACACGCGCTTGTTCACCGCGGGGTCGGGGTCGGCCATTCCGTCGGTGAGGGCGCGCGGGGTGATCTGCCAGGACAGGCCCCACTTGTCCTTGCACCAGCCGCAGGCACTCTCTTGGCCGCCGTTCTTGACGATCGCATTCCACAAGCGATCGGTCTCGGCCTGATCGTCGGTGGCGATCTGGAACGAGAACGCCTCGCTGTGCTTGAACTCCGGCCCGCCGTTGAGGCCGATGCAGGGGATGCCGGCCACGGTGAACTCGACCGTGAGGACATCGCCCTTCTTGCCGCTGGGGAAGTCGGCAGGTGCGCGGAACACCTTGCCGACAGAGCTGTTCAGAAAGGTTGCGGCATAGAACCTGGCCGCGTCTTCGGCAGTGCGGTCGTACCAAAGGCAGATCGTGTTCTTGCTGACCATCGTTTTCTCCTGCTAGAGATGATCTGGTAGAGAGGAATAGGTGGCAATCGTCATTCCCTCAGTCGCGCATTGGGGGCGCCATCAGCGCTGGAGCTCGCGCCGCAGGTCCGGGAACACTTTGCCGACCTTGGCGAGCAGGTAGTCGCCGTAGCTGCCTTCGAACGCGTGAACGCTGGCGCCGTCCCAGCGCGTCGCGTGGTCGTCGATGGCGGCGCTGCGGATCGGGTCGATGCGGGCGTCGAAGTCAGGGTCGAAGAAGAGCGGGAACGAGAGCCGGTCGCGCCCGCTGGTGTTGAGGCGGACGCGATGCGGCGTGCTCCTGTACAGGCCGCCGGTCATGCGATCGAGCATGTCGCCGATGTTGCATACGAACGATTCCGGCACCGGCGGCGCCTCGATCCAGCCCGACTTCGCATGCACCTCCAGGCCGCCGACGCTGTCCTGGCGAAGCAGCGTGAGCAGCCCGTAGTCGGTGTGCTCGCCGACGCCGTCACGCACGTCGAACCCGTCGGGAATCGGCTGGCTCGGATACTGAAAGATGCGAAACAGGATCAGCGGGTCGGCGGTGTAGCGGCGCGCGAAGTAGTCGGCAGGCAGGCCGAGTGACGCCGCGATTCCCTGCATGACGCGATGGCCGAGGGCGGTGACCTCGGCCATCCATTCGAGGATCGTCTCGCGAAGCCCCGGCAGCACGTCGTCGCCGGGGATGAGGTTCTTGCCGTGCAGCGGCACGCCTGCCGCCACGCGCGGATGGGCCTCGTCCAGCTCGATGCCGAGGTACAGGCCCTCCTTCCAGTCGGGACGGCCCGAGGTCAGCTCACCGCCGAGGGGAAACCAGCCGCGCCAGGCACGGCCGCCGAGCAGCATGGCGTAGCGCGCCTTGGTCGCTTCCGGAAGGGCGAAGAAGCGGCGGCTCAGGTCGTCGAGGCGCTGGCCGAGCGACGCGTCGATGCCATGCCCGACGACATAGAAGAACCCGTGCGCGCGGCACGCTTCGCCAATGCCCAGTGCGACTTGGTCGGGCGCGGCGCGCAGATCGATCAGGGGCAGGTGGTCCATCGCGGTTGGCGCAAATGGTAGAGCGCTCGCCGCCCAGCCCGCACAATGACCCGCTTCGGGCCGTGAGCAGCGATCGCGAGCGTCCGCCCAACAGGGGGCCGCTCATGCATGACGAAACTCCGCTCGACCTGGCCATCGTCGGCGGCGGTCTCGCCGGTCTCATCCACCTGCACTACGCACGCCGCGCCGGGCTCCGCGCCCTGGTGCTCGAACGGGAGAGCGGCGTCGGCGGCCTCTGGCGGCGGCTGCCGGCGTGGCAGGACCTCCAGGTCAGCCTGGCCGACTTCGTCATCGGCGACTTCGCGCTGGCGGGGCCGATGCAGCCGCAGGTCCTCGCCTACGTCGAGTCCTGGGTCGAGCGATTCGCGCTGGCGGACGGCATCCGCGTCGACAGCCCGGTCCTTCAGGCGCGCCACACGGGGTCGTGCTGGGAGCTCGACACGCCCGCAGGCACCGTCCGCGCCCGCCACCTGGTGGCGGCGACCGGCGCGCACAACAAGCCCATGATCCCCGCCGTGGCGCGCCGCGACAGCACCGTCCAGGAGCTTCACTCGAGCGCGCTGCGCGATCCCGCCACATTGAAGGATCGCCACGTGATGGTGGTCGGCGGCGGCGCCTCGGCCTTCGACCTGCTCGACCTGAGCCTCGCGCAGGGAGCACGGCGGATCGCGTGGGTCCATCGCGACGTGCGCTGGTTCTCGCCGACGCGCAAGCCCAAGGTGGTCGCCGGAACGACGCGTCCGTTCGCCAGGTTGCAGGCGGAGGGCCTCAGCGCGGCGGAGCAGAGCGCGGCGATCGGCGCCGGCCTGATCGAGCGATACGCCAAGTTCGGCATCCAGGCCATCCAGCCGCAACGACCGCTCGATGTGCGCCGCGATCAGCTCATCCCCGGCCGCGCGCGCATGCTGGCCGACTTCGATGCGCTCGAGCGCCATGCGGGCACGACCGTCGAGTCGATCACGGGCGGCGAGGTCACGCTCGCCGACGGCACCCGGCTCGCGCCGGACATCGTCCTGTGGGGCACGGGGTACGACACCGATCTGTCGTACTTCAAGGATGCGCGCCTCGCGTCGATCCGCACCGTCGTCGAGCTGGGCGCGCGGTGCGTCTGCCAGTTCCGCAGCCTGGATGCGCCGGACCTCTATTTCCCGGGCGTCGGCCTCGACGGCAACGGCGTCCTGTCGTGGTCGTACGCGCTGATGGCGCGCTCGATCATGTCGCACATCCGGGGCACGGCGCGCCTCGACATGGAGCCGCATCCCCGCCTCAACCACCTCGAGTTCGCCTGCCACCTCGCCGAGCGCGACCCGGGCAGCCATGTCGAGGGACCGGTCTGGGATTTCTACCGCGACCTGGCGCTGCACGTCCCGGACGACGAGCCCTATCCGCTGCCTTGACACCACTCACGGGCGGGCGAGGATTCGATGGTCGACCGTGGCCCGCGGCGCGAGCGTCCTTCACCTCAGCTGCCGATAGTCGCTCATGTGGAACCACTTGCGCGAGAGGATGAATCCGGTCACCGGCTCCGGGGAGAGACTCGTGACTTCTTCGGTCATGTTTTTTCGGTAGAACGCGGTGCAGGCAGCGGTCTGCCAAACCGTCTTCTGCATCTTTCTTCTCATGTCGGCGACGTAAGCATCCTGCAGGTCGCGTCGGGCATCGATGGCTCTGATGCTCTGGTCCCGTTTCACGGCGCAAATGGCCTGGACGATGTAGTCGGTTGCAGTTTCCATGTAGGAGATCTGCGAGCTGTGTCCGGAGCCGGTGTTCGGGCCGTTCACCTTGAAATAGTTGGGGTAACCGGAAACGGCAATGCCCTTGTAAGCGACCGCCTCCCGTTCCCATTCGCTGTTGAGGTTGCGGCCCCCCAGTCCTTGGACCTGAAAGGTGAGCGCCTTCTTCATGTCCGAGTACGCGTAGTAGCCCGTGGCGTAGACGATGAGGTCGAGGAGGATCTCCTTGCCGTCCTTCGTCCTGATGCCCTGGGGCGTGATGCACTCGATCCCGCTGATATCCACCTCGACGTTGTCGCGGGACAGCGCGGGGAGATAGGTATTGGTCGGTATCACGCGCCGGCAACCCAGCTCGTAGTCCGGCATCATGTGCTGGCGCAGCTCTTCGTCCTTGATGTACTTGTCCAGATGCGCCTTCAACCTTCTCCGGTACTGGCCCTTCATGATCTGGCCGATCTTCGAGATCCCGGGATAGCGGCGGAAGGCGATGAACCTGAGGTCATGGAAGGCAAAGACCAGCCCGCGGATGCAGTGCCGTACGCCCGGCAGCGTTCGAACGTAACGCTCGAGCGCACCGTAATGGCGGTCCGAGCGCGGAAGAATCCACTGCGCCTTGCCCATGAACACGGTCAAACGGGATACCTGGCCGGCAATGGCCGGAACGATCTGGGCCGCCGAACATCCCGAGCCGATCACCCCGACACGCTTGCCTTCGTGGGCGACGGAGTGATCCCAGTGCCCTGAGTGGAACTGCGGACCTTCGAAGGTATCAGCGCCCTTGATGTGGGGAACGTGCGGGTTCGCCAGCACCCCGCTGGTGTCGATCACGAAGCGGGCGGTATACCTCTCGCCGGACTCGGTCTCCACGTGCCACAGGAATTCGCGCTCGTCAAAGGCGATCCTGGTCACCGTCTGGTTCGTACGTGCATGCTTTCGCAAGCGGAACTTGTCGATCACATGGTTTGTGTAGGCGAGCAATTCGCTCTGCGGGGAAAACGTCTTTTCGAACGGGTACGGGATGAACGAGATGCAGTAGAGGCTGGTCGGAACATCCACCTCCGCGCCGGGATAGGAGTTCACCTGCCAGGTGCCGCCCAGCTCGGAGCTTCGTTCCAAGAGAACAAAGTCGTTGCACCCTCTCTTCTGCAGGCGGATCGCCGCCAGCAGCCCTGAGAACCCTGACCCGATGATCACGGTCTCCACCTGCCGGGGCGATGCCTGTTGCTCCGAAGCGAACTTGTTCAGGCTCTACCCCACCGTCGATCGCCAAGGGTCAACAGCCATTCCACCACCGCGATGCGCGCGCCTTCGACCATCGCGGCCATCTTGGCACACCGCACGTCGGGACCGACCGCGGCTCGGGCGAAACCGTTGTGGGCGGCGCGCATGCCGCAGTAGGATGATCGCCCGCGTCGCGCGGCCGGCGGTGCATCAGCGTGGTTGGATCCGTCGCCAGTCAGGAGGCCATCATGTCGATGCTTTCGAACCTTCGTTCGCTCTTCGTTCCGCCGCTGCGCATGGCCGGCACGGCCGGCGCCGGGCCGGCTTCGCCCGCGGCGCTCGACGGCAGGAATTTCGACGGCATCGTCCTCAAGTGCGGCGAGACGTCGGGCGATGCCGACACGCTGAGCTTCAAGGACGGCCGCTTTCGTTCGAGCGCATGCGATCCCTACGGTTACGGGGACGGCGCCTACACGGCGACGCAGTCGGGCGAGGCAATCGCGTTCGAAGCCGAGACCGAGAGCCCGCAGTACGGCAAGCTGCTCTGGAAGGGCACGGTGCGCGGGCCGCGCCTCGACGGCACGATGACGATGGTCCGCGACGGCCAGTCGGCGGGCGAGAAATGGGTCCTGGCCGGAGAGAAGCGCTGAGCGGTCCGGACCCTTCACCGAGCGAGGCCGACATGTCCACATCGAGCCCAGGCATCCCCGATCCGGCGTACCACGAAGGCATGCGGCAACTGCAGGACCGCTGCGACACGCGCCTGCTGGCGGACCGGCTCGACGAGAAGCTCTCGCGCACCGCCTTCACGGCCGACGACCGCGCATTCATCGAGAGCCGGCCGCTCTTCTTTCTCGCGACCGCCGATACGTCCGGGCGACCGGACTGCTCCTACAAGGGCGGCGCGCCCGGCTTCGTCCGGGTGACGGCCGACGACGAGCTGGCGTTTCCGAGCTATGACGGCAACGGCATGTTCCGCAGTCTCGGCAACGTCCTCATCAATCCGGCCGTGGCGTTGCTGTTCATCGACTTCGAGCGGCCCAACCGCCTGCGCGTCAACGGCTCCGCCCGTGTCGTGGAAGGCGATCCGCTGCTGGCGGGGTTTCCGGGTGCGCAATTCATCGTGCGCGTTCACGCGGCGCGGATCTTTCCGAACTGCCCGCGCTACATCCATCGCATGACGGTCACCGAACCCTCGCCCTACGTGCCGCGCGCCGACTACACCCCGCCGATCCCGAAGTGGAAGCGCTTCGACGCGTTCGCCGACGTGCTGGCGCGGGATGACCCGGCGCGCAGCACGTCCGGCTGACGTGTCGAGCACTACCGGTTCGGCAGCAGGAGACTCCGCTGTGTCAGCGAGTTGCGAATGTTCACGAGGTCGCTCTCCGTGACGGTGCGATCCTTCAGCTTCGGCGTCTCGCAGGTGAAGTTCGCCGCCACGTTGATGTCACCGGAGCCCTTGTAGACGGCCTCGGCCGGATACGCGCACACCGGGCGCGAGCGCGTCAGGTTGCCCGCAGCGTCGAACCTCGTCGCGACGATCTTCTCGGGCGCCACGCCTTGCTCGACCCACTTGATCACGGCGCTGACCACGTGGTGGTCGGCGTCGCGGTAGGCCTTCGGGGGCTCCGGCATGCCGCCACCCACCGAGTTCGGGCCGGTGCTGCCACCGCAATGGCCGGTGGCCGGAAGCATGAACAGGCGGTGGTATTCCTGCACCTGCTTGCCGAACGCGTTGGCATGGGCCGCGACGGTCTGCGGCGTCAGCTTCTCGATCTGCTTGTCGACCTCCTTGCTCGGCAGGTTCTGCAGCCGTTCCCACTGCGTCAGCGCGAAGAAGTAGTCGATCGAGCCATCGGGCGGCACGACCGAGTCGTTCCAGCCGGCCATCTGGAGCAGCTTGCCGCCGCGGCTCGTGAAGCGCCGGATGTCCGGGCTCGGCGCCGCGGTGACCGGCGTCAGCACTGCCTTCGCGTGGTCGTAGACGCCGTCCCAGTTGATGTCACGACGCCAGTCGTAAGGAGGAGACGTCAGCGAATAGACATAGTGGCCGATGAACGGGCCGTAGCCGCCGTTGTCCGCGAAGACGGGCGACCAGTCGGCCTCGGAACCGTACTTCGCGCCGGTGTAGCGCTGCTCGGAAGTGAGATCGTCCCAGTTCCGATGCGTTCCGCCGTACATCCGCTTGACGACCGTCACCTCGTCGGCGGTGAGCGAGCCGTCTCCGGACGGGCCCATCGTGTCGATGTCGAAGGTGCAGGCGCGCGGGTTGGTGATCTGCCCGTCGACGAGGCCGTCGTTGGCGTCGCAGACCTGGAGCGCGCGTTGCGTGATCAAGCTGCGCTTGGCGACCGAGATCGCCGGCACTCCCGCCACCGGCGACAGCGTCTTGCCGGTCCACAGCAGCCACATCAGCAAGTCCGGGTACCACTGCGACGGCGCTCCCGCGACGATGCCGTCGAACAGCTCGGGGTAGTTCTGCGCCATCATCATCGCTTGGCGGCCGCCGTTCGAGCAGCCCTCGAAATACGAGTGCTGCACCGGTGCAGCGAAGTAGGTGGCGGCCAACGTCTTTGCCGCCGTGGCCACCGAATAGTGAGCGCGCAGACCCCAGTCCTTGACCTTCTCGGGGTGGCCGAGCGTCCAGCTGGCCGATTCGCCGCCGTCGTGGCCCATGTTGCTGCCCGCGGTGACGAAACCGTCGCCGATGTCCTGGGCCAGTCGCGGGTATGGCGTGGCGCCGGCGTAGCCGCCGGTGCCGTTGACCTTCATGCGCCCGGTCCATGCCGCGGCGGTATCCGGCAGCCAGACCTCCCATTTGATTTCCGAGTCGCTGGAAGGGCGGGCGATGCCCTGGACGCGGCACATCGCGACCGGCACGACGGCGCCGCCGATGACTGCCCCGGCCGCGACCGGCACCGATGAAGTCACGGTCGAGTCTGGCGTCGTGACCGTTGCAAGATCGGCGCAGCTGTAGGCCGCATGCACTGAGCCGCACAGTCCGGTCAGGCCGAGCACCAACGCATGGCTGATGCCAAGGGTTTTCTTCACGTCATGTCTCCTGTCATGTTGTAGGTGCGCCCATGCATTCAACGTCGGCGCAATGACAAGAGGATGGCGATCGCTCCGGCAGGCGCTGCGAGTGGGTCGCCCGAATCTACTCTCACGGGATCCCGCGAACGTGGTGGGGTCACCTGCCAAGCCGCCGCGGATCGACGGCGGCACGCGCGATTGAGGTTACGAGGCCTTTCCGGCCGAGGCCAGGTCTAGACGCCCGGCGCCTCGGCGCCGGCCTTGTAGGCGCTGCGCTCGATGATCGTGGCGAACGTGGCCAGGACATGCGCGTCGTGCTTGCGAGCCTGTCCCTCAAAGAGCATCCGCATGATTTCGGCGTGAGGTCTCGGCCGGTGATAGGGCCGCACGGTGGCGATCGCGTCGTAGCAGTCGACGACCGAGACGATCCTGGACAGGAGCGGAATCGACTCTGCCTTCAGCCCGTCCGGGTAGCCCGAACCGTCGACGGCTTCGTGGTGATGCAGGACGATCGTGGCGACCTTGGCGATCCGATCGCCGCCGATCGACGCGAGGATGTCGTGGCCGCGGCGCGGATGGGTGCGCATGACGCGCATTTCTTCGTCGTCGAGGCGGCCGGGCTTGAGCAGCACGCGGTCGGGGATGCCGATCTTGCCGACGTCATGCAGTTCTGCCGCGAGCTTCAACGTCGCCAGGTCGTCTTCCGACAGCCCGCACGCCTGCCCGGTCTCGAGCGCGAGGCAGCAGGTGCGTCCGGAGTGCGCGGAGGTGTTCTCGTCACGCTCGCGAAGCGCGCGGTTGACCGCGGCGGTGGCTCGGGCAAGGTCTTCCATGGGCGCGAGGGAATGTCGCACGCGCCCCTGCGCGGCGCAAGCCCGCTCGCCCTTCTGCGGGCGCAAGCCCGCTCGCCCTTCTGCGAGCGCTGTCACTGTGTTGCACAAGCCCGGCTTGCCGCCCAGAATTCCCGTGCGCCGGTCGGTCCGTCGCTCTGACCCCCAGCCGCGCCGGCTCAGCGAGGAGGCACCATGCGATTCCTTCCTTCGGCGGCCGTGGCCGCTCTTTCGTTCGCGCTCACCAGCGGCTCTCCGGCACAGCACGTCCACGAAGAGCACGGGCAACTCGGCAAGGTCGCGTTCGCCAATTCCTGCGATGCCAAGGTGCAATCGGAGCTGCAGCGTGCGATGGCGATGCTGCACTCGTTCTGGTTCACGGCCGGCGAGAAGACCTTTCGCAATGTCCTCCAGAACGACCCGCGCTGCGCCATCGCCACCTTCGGCATCGCCGCGCTCCTCATGAACAATCCGCTCGCCGGGCAGGGAGCCTCGGCCCAAGCCGCGGCGAGCGCGCAGGCCGCCATCGAGCAGGGCCGCCGCATCGAGGGAGTGACGCAGCGCGAGCGGGACTACATCGAAGCCGTGGCGGTCTACTACGCCGACTTCGCCAACAAGCCCGAGCGGGCCCGGCAGGCAGCGCGGGCGCAAGCGTTCGAGGCGCTCGCCGCGCGCTATCCCGACGACGACGAGGCGCAGATCTTCGCGGCGCTCTACATCGCCTCGACCCAGTCGCAGGCGGATCAGACCTACGCGGCGTACCTGAAGGCAGCCGCGGTCCTCGAGAAGATGTACGTCAAGTACCCCGAGCATCCCGGCGTCGCCCACTACCTGATCCACAGCTACGACGCGCCGCCGATCGCGGCGAAGGGGCTGACTGCGGCGCGTCGCTACGCCGGCATCGCGCCGGACTCCCCGCACGCGCTTCACATGCCCTCCCACATCTTCACGCGGGTGGGCGCCTGGCAGGATTCGGTCGTGACCAACCGTCGCTCGGCCGACGTGGCCAAGCAGGACGGCAACGGCAACGAGGCGTTCCACGCCGCCGACTACATGGTGTACGCGCACCTGCAGCTCGGTCGCGACCAGGCGGCGCGGCAGGTCCTGGAGGAGTTCAGGCGCGAGGTCAAGACGAACCCGGCGGTGTTCGTCGGCCCCTACGCGTCGGTCGCGATCCCCGCCCGGATGGCCCTCGAGCGAGGCGATTGGTCCGCGGCCGCGCGGCTCGAGCCGCAGAACACGCAGTTCGCGTTCTGCGAAGCGATCACGACGTTCTCGCGCTCGCTCGGGGCGGCACGCTCGGGCGACGCCGCCGGCGCCGAGCAGGAAGCCCAGCGCCTTGAGGCCCAGCACAAGGCGCTCGTCGATGCCAAGAACACGTACTGGGCCACCGAAGTCGAAGTCCAGCGGCTCGCCGCCGCGGCGTGGATCGCGCAGGCGCGAGGCCAGCGTGACGAGGCGAAGCGCCTGATGCGCGCCGCCGCCGACCTCGAGGACCGCAACGAAAAGCACATCGTCACCCCCGGCCGGGTCGTGCCGGCGCGCGAGCTGCTGGGCGAGCTCCTGCTCGAGCAGAAGGAGCCGGCATCGGCGCTGATGGAGTTCGAGCAGTCACAAGTGCGCGAGCCCAATCGCTTGCGCGGCTACGCCGGGGCTGCCGCCGCGGCCGAGGCGGCGGGCGAACGCGAGAAGGCGAAGCAGCACCATGCCAGGCTCATCGAGCTCACGCGAAACGCCGATACGCCGCTGCCCGAGATCGACCGCGCGAAGCGCTACCTGGCTGCGGGGTAACTACCCGCCACGCGCTTGGCGAAGCGGGCATCTTCGTTTGCGCGGTCGAGGGCGGCGCGTCCGGGGTACTTCAGCGGCAGCATCCCGATCACCTTCTCCGCTTCGGCCCGGTCGCTGACGCGATGGGCTCGCGCCGCCATCGACAAGCCGGTGATCGGCATGATCCTGTGTGCCTCGAGCAGAGACAGGATCTTCCGCTTCATCAAAGCACTGCGGGCGATACTCGCGGCACGGTCGCCCAGTGATGGCATCGTGCTCTTCACCAACGCAGATTCGGAGCAAGTCATGTTCACAAGCGTCAACTGCCGCATCGTGTTCGTCGCGGCATGTCAGTTCGCCGTCACCGCCGCATTCGCTCAATCTGCACCGCTGGCGCCGCGCGAGGTGCCGGCCAGGACCATCCCGGTTCCCAACACCGTGAGCCCGGAGCTGCAACAGGTCATCGCGCAGCCGCTGCGCACGGCCTGGAACACGCCGCCCACCACGCCGGAGGGCTGGAAGCAGCTCGCCGAGTCGCTCCGCGCGTCGGCGGTACCCAACGTCGAGGCGATGCGCCAGCGGTTGAAGGTGAAGGTCGAGCCCGCGACGATGGCCGGGGTCAAGATCTACAACGTCACGCCGGAGACGATTCGCCCGGAGAACCGCGAGCGCGTCCTGGTGCAGATCCACGGCGGCTGCTATGTTCTGAACCCCGCGGAGGCCGCGCTGCCCGAGGCCATGCTCATTGCCGCCATCGGCGGCTATCGCGTCATCGCCGTCGACTACCGCATGCCGCCGGAGGCCTACTTCCCGGCCGCGCTCGACGATTCGATGGCGGTCTACAAGGAAGTGATCGCCAAGACAGACCCCAAGCGCGTCGGCCTCATCGGCACGTCCGCGGGTGGCGCGCTGGTTCTGGAAATGGGCTTGCGGGCCAAGCAGCTGGGCTTGCCGATGCCGGGAGCGATCGCGTCCGGAACGCCGATGTCAGACAGCACCAAGACCGGCGACACCTTCTACACGAACGCGATGCTCGACAACGTCCTGGTGTCGACCGACGGCTTCTGCGACGCCGCGGCGGCGTTCTACGCCAAGGGGCATGACCTGAAGGACCCGTTGATCTCGCCCATCTACGGCGACATGAGCGGGTTCCCGCCGACGATCCTCACCTCGGGAACGCGCGACCTGCTGCTCAGCAACACGGTGCGCGTCCATCGCAAGCTGCGCAACCTCGGCATCGATTCGTTCCTGCAGGTCTACGAGGGGCAATCGCATGCGCACTACGGTCGCGACGATCGCATTCCCGAGGTGCGCGAAGCGTTCACGGAGATCGGCACGTTCCTGAACAGCCACCTCAAGAAATAGCGGTCCGCGGGACGGGCCGCCGCACCGGCGGCGCCGGAGAGGCCGCGCTCAGTCCAGCGGCGCGAAGTTGGTCGGCAGGGCGAGCTGGTCGTGGCCCTCGTTGGCGTCGATCCACGCCCTGGCCACCGTGACGACGCGCTCGCCCGCCTCCTCCAGGGTCGGGAAGACCTCGAGGTCGATGAACCGCTGCGAGCGCGTTCGCGAGCCTTCGAGCGCCATGATCGCGACCCTGGCGCGGTAGCGGCCGTTCTCCACCGGCGTGGAAACGTCGGCGAACGTGTACCCCCTGTAGATTCCCCTCGCGCTCACCCGGATCTCCTGCGAACCGAGACGGATTCTTCATCGGCGCGGGCACGCCCGGCGTGCCGCGTGGCGGGCAAGCCCGCGATTCGGTATCTATGCACATCGCCCCGGGGCGCGCAGACCACGCCACCGCGGGTGTTCCCTACAGAATGCACCCCGGCCGACGAAGGAGCGACGTGCCCCGACCCCCTCCGATGACGCTCGCGGCAACCCCCTCGCCCGCGCCGCCCGCCGCTCCCGACGGCTCGCGCCTGCTGCCCGCCGGAACTCTTCTCGACGAGTTCGAGATCCTTCGACCGCTCGGCGTCGGTGGCTTCGGCATCGTCTACCTCGCGCTCGATCATTCGCTGCTGCGTCAGGTCGCGCTCAAGGAGTTCATGCCCGAGGACCTGGCCGCGCGCGGCCCGGGCGGCGTCGTCGTGCCGCGCACGCCCGACCGCGCCGAGCAGTTCCAGCGCCTGCTCGAATCGTTCTTCAACGAGGCGCGGCTGCTGGCGCCATTCAACCATCCTGCGCTGGTTCGCGTGCATCGCTTCTGGAAGGCGAATGGCACCGCCTATATGGCGATGCAGTACTGCCCCGGCATGACGCTGATGCGGGCGCGCAGCACGATGCGCGGCCCGCCCGACGAGGCGTGGCTGCGCGCCGTCGTCGAGCCGATCCTCGACGCGCTCGAGCGGCTGCACCGCGCCGGCGTGTTCCACCGCGACATCTCGCCCGACAACATCCTGCTGCTGCCCAACGGCCGACCGATCCTGCTCGACTTCGGCTCGGCGCGCCGAGTCGTCGGTGCGGGCTCGAAATCGCTGACCGCCGTGCTCAAGCCCAACTTCGCGCCGGTCGAGCAGTACGGCAACTCGGCCGGCATGGCGCAGGGCCCGTGGACCGATCTCTATGCGCTCGGGGCGACGGTTCACTTCATGCTCACGGGCGAGGCGCCGACGCCGGCCGTGATGCGCGTCGTCAAGGATGAGCGCACGCCGCTCGCGGCCGCCGGCGGCGCGGCGTTTCCGGGGGTCGGAGCGAAGTTCCTCGCCGCCATCGACTGGACCGCGGCGGTCGCACCGCAGGATCGGCCGCAAAGCGTCGAGGCGCTGCGCCACGCCCTCGGCTACGACGAGCCACCCCTGCCGCCACCGGCCGCCGCACCGCGCGCGAAGCGGGTCGGCCGACGCGCGCTCGTCGCGCTGGCGCTGGCGGCCTTCGGCGTGCTGGGCGTCGGCGCCTGGTCGCTCGTCGCAACGACGTCGATGCAGGCTGCGACATCACCGCCGCAGGCGAGCGTGCCGACGCCGGTGGTGCTCATCGCGCCGGCGCCGATCGCCACCGCCGCGCCCGCTCCGGAAGCGGTTCATGCGACGCAGCCGCCAGCGCCCGTCGCTGCGGAGACGACGCCGACGTTGGCGGCCGCAGCGAAGCCCGACGCCGCGCCCTCGCCTGCGCAGCGGCCGGGGCCGGCGAAGCGACCGCCCGCCGCGGCGAAGTCGAAGCCGCCGGCCGCGCCCAAATCACCGAGTACCGAAGCAACCGCGGTCTCGTCGCGCAGCCCCGCCGAAACCTGCGCCGGCCGCAACTTCATCGCCCGAGCCTTCTGCGTCAGCCAGCAGTGCCAAGCGCCGGGCTTGCGCTCGCACCCCGAGTGCATCGAAGCGCGAAGGCTGGAGGAGCAGCGGCAGCGCCGGACGGATCGCTGAGCGCGCAGCGGCGAGCGATTCGCTGCCGCCATCGAGCGCATGCTGAGGAGGCGTAGCGGCGCACAACACGTCGCGGCTGCACGGGCGGTGGTAGGCTGCCTCGAATGAAACGGCGAGACGTCTGGGCGGCGGCCGCAATCCTCGCTTCGCTGGACCGCGCGAATGCGGTTGCGACAGACCCGCGGCCATTTCGCCTGGGCGTGTTGGCGTTTTCCGATGTCGCCACCGAGCCTCCGGAGTTGGAGGCGTTCGCCACCGAATTGGCCAAGCTGGGCTATGCGATCGGTCGCAATCTGGCGATCGAGCGGCGGTTCGCGCAGAAGGACGGAGCGGACGCCGCCGCATCGGCACTGGTCGCGCTCAAGGTCGACGTCATCTTCGCCGCGGGCACGGAAACGGCGCTGGCGGCAAAACGAGCAACCTCGTCGATCCCGATCGTCTTCACGAGTGCAGACCCCCGTGAGTTTCGGCCTGGTTTCGAGTCTTGCCCGGCCGGGTGGAAACCTCACCGGTGTCTCGATTCAAGGTCCCGCGATCACGTCGAAGGAAATGGAGTCGATGGTCGAGGCGCTCGGCACGCTGCGGAGCCTGGCCTACATCCATCACGTCGGCGCGCGGTCGCAGCCGTGGTATCCGAGTTATGTCGGCGCTGCAACCTCGGCGGCAAAGACGCTCGGCGTCCGGATCGAATTCCACGAAGTTGCAGAGATCGGGGCATACGAGTCGCTGATCCAGGAACTCACGCGACGACGAATCGATGCGGCCGAGCTGATGCCTGGGACGGTCGCCCTCACGCCCACAAGCGTCGAGTACGAGCGGATTGCGGCGCTGTTCCTGCGCCATCGGCTGCCGGCGATCGGACCTCCCAAGTCCGGCTTCCTGCTGCACTGTGAATTCGCGCAAGGCTTGATAGCGCGACGCATTGCGTACTTCGTGGATCGGATCTTTCGCGGTGCGAATCCGACACAGCTGCCGGTCGAAGAATTCTCCACACTTCGGCTCGTCGTCAATTTGAAAACCGCCCGGGCACTCGGAATCACAATCCCGCAGGCACTCTTAATCCGGGCCGATGAAGTAATTCGCTAGTTCCTCGAGGAGACCACCATGCAGCCCTTGCGCACTCTCGCCGTCATGATCGGCGCGTCGCTTCTCGTTGCCGTCGCCGCGCCGGCGACGGCCCAGACCAAGCCGGCACGCGTCGAAGCCGCCGGAGCGCCGATTCGATCCGTCCTCTGGATCGGCAACAGCTTCTTCTATTACAACAACAGCATGCATGGCCACTACAACGAGCTGGCCAATGCCGCCGATCCCGGCGGCAAGTACCGCGGGACCTCGGTGACGATCAGCGGCTCGGGCCTCGACTGGCACGACGTCGCGAGCTACCTGCAGCCCGACGGCATCGGCAAGTACTCGTTCGTGCCCGGCAACAAGATCGTCTTCAATCCGCCGGGACGCCAGTTCGACGCCGTCATCATGATGGACTGCAGCCAGTGCCCGATTCATCCGCAGCTCGAAGGGGCGTTCCGCGAGACGGCGAAGAAGGACGCGGCGATCGTCAAGAAGTACGGCGCCCAGCCGATGCTGTTCATGTCGTGGGCCTACAAGGACGCGCCCGAGATGACCGCGCAGCTCGCCGAGCAGTACACGCTCGCCGGCAAC
>Ga0207650_10001010_pt1 | contig 21171 bp, 14 predicted proteins | sample KBSS63metaG_FD_184325 | JGI IMG/M metagenome (GOLD analysis project Ga0207650, IMG submission 184325) | Switchgrass rhizosphere microbial communities from Kellogg Biological Station, Michigan, USA - KBS S6-3 metaG (SPAdes) (version 2) | ecosystem: Host-associated > Plants > Roots > Rhizosphere...
ATCATCATGCTGCCGATCTCTCGGTCGAGATCGGGCGTGTCTTGTGGAGGGGAGTTCCTTCGACCGCCGGCCCCCGCTTGATCGACGTTTATGGGCGATTCAAAGAGTGCCTTCTCGACGAAAGCGAAAACCGACGCGAGCTCCTCGGGATTGCCATCGAGTCCGGAGAGGGCTCGCCGGAACGCTTGCCGCGCGTTGCCAGCGGCCTTGTCCAGCAGTGCATCGGTATGGTGCACGATTGCGACCCGCGCCGCTTTTTTCCCGCGCCGCACCTCGATTCGGGTTGCGCTTATGCGGACGCGCGAGTCCCGACAGACGAAGAGACTCTGGTCCTTGCGGGTAGTGATTTCATCGACCGCCGTTTTCCCATCTTCGTTTATAACCCACACGTCTTTGGTGGCTGCCCCCTGCGAAAACTCGGCGTCGACCAGAAATCCTTCTTCGGTCGTGACCGCGAGGAAGGGCACTGGGTGATGCAAGTCTTCCGATTTCGCTCGCTCCGCCGAACGGTCACGAACGACGTTCCAGGCTTCCGAAGTTACCTCCGGTAGTGCGTGCAAAGCCTTCAGGCCCAGTTGGCTCCAGAGCTTTGCACCATCCTCGTGGACGACGATGATCTCGGCGTTCTGTCTGCCAGCACTATTCAGCCACGCGGGCGAGCTGGCATTTGCGCTGCCGGTAACAACGACGGTCTGCCCGCGCACGCCCTCAAAACAATACAGTTTCGCGTGAAGAAGCTTTTCGCTCCAATCTCCTCGCATCATCGACACGTCGACGAATCGTGCGCGCGCGAGGACGCGTTTCGCGTCTGGACGAATCTCTGAGAATCGCGGGTGGATCGCGACGATGAGTTCTTTGGGATGTAACTCTCGATCGAGCCTTTTCAGGAAATCGAGATTCGAATCGAAATACGGAGCGATGACCGAGAGTCGGCTTACCTGCTTCGGTAGTCGCGGGCGTAGTGTCTCCCAGAGGTTTGGACCCGTGGCCGACGAAATGAGGATCTCGGAGTCAACCTCGTCCTCGCTGTGCAGCCAGGGCGAGATCTGTTCCGACGAGAAAATCAGATGCTGGATGGCGTCTGGAAACTCTGCCGTCCATTCCTGAATGAAACGCCAGATCTGTCTCGCCGGCGCGCCGGATTCATCACCTCCAACCTCATATACCGTGCCGATCTCGCGGTTCAATCCGAACCCTGCGATGGTCATGTTGTGGCTACCGACAGCGACCTTCGCGCCGCGACGACCGAGAAGCATCACAAATTTCGGATGAAATGCCGCGGCTGAGCGGATCGGTAGCAGCGTGTACTCCGAGCCACAGAGTCGTGGACCGTCGCCATCCGAAGCGATCTGCTCGGCGCATTGGCGTGCATCGACGAGAAGAATATTGTGACGACAACCCGATGCTTGGAGTTGCGGGAGGACGACGCGCTCGTAAAAAGGGAAGTTCACGTTGTACGACGCGATCACGGAGGCCTCGTAGCCGTGAGTGCGAATCTCGCGATAGAGAGATAGCTTCTCACTCTGCGGCAAGCTTGTCCTCCAGGAGATTGCGCCCATAGGTGGTCAGGACGTAGTGCTCGACGCCTTCCTCTTGCTCGAGATCGAGCGCGCCGAGGTCGGAGAGAAACGTCAGAGCCTGCGCGAGCCGAGGAGCACTCCACTGGGGAGCCGGGGCATCCCTTACATGCAACCCATCATCGCGGGGCACGATTCGAAATGAGTCCTGAGTCTGGTGCCGAAGCTTCCGCATGGCGACTCTGAAGTGAACCCGTAAGCCCCAGTTTGCACTGAGCTGCTCCATCCATTCACTTCCGCTGAGCTGACTCCATGTTCCCGATGCTAGGCGCTGCAGTGAATCGAGGTTGATTTCATACGTCTGAAAGAAGCGCAATGTAGCGGAGGCACTGCCATAGGCTGGCTCGGCCTTGCCGCGCCCAAGGAGCGCGAGAAGTATGCCGATAGCAGCTTTGCTTCCTCGATCGATATCTCCGTCTGTTTTTGCCTCCATCAGTTCCTCGGCCAGCGTCAGTTCGTGGCCGTTCGCATGATGGTCTTCATGAGGCGGTAATGACCCAGCACGCCTCGACACAATCGCAGGCAAGCCCATCGTCCGTTCGCCGCGCGAGAGTGCCGCCTCGAACCTTGTTGCGAACCATCGCGCGTACGATGCCGGGCTGGCCACGTATGACTTCTGCTCGTCCTGCAGGGCGCTGAGGCCTGCCCAAAACAGACCTTGGACTGCAACCGAAAGGAGTTCGTGTTTCTGGTAGACGCTCCACGCCGCGAGGCTCGGTATCAGTTCTGGTCGCGGTTGCCACCGTCTTCCCGTCGGGAGCACACCGCTATAGCTACTCGAGAGAAACGTCTGAACGTCCACTCCGTGCTCGCTACCATGGAGGCGAGCGGCATAGTCGAGGAGAAGAAACAGCGTGTCGCGTCGCGGGCCTCCCAGTTGCTGACGGGATCCTCCGTCGTTGCGGCAGAACATCAGATCGACCAGCGCTTCTCGTTCGGCGTCGTTGTGTTGAAGACGACACGGGCAGAAAGACCGCAGCGCCTCAAGCGTTTTGGCGTTCACGCGATCGTCGCGAATGGTTTGAAAAAACAGATCTGTGTCGACGCCTTTGCCGTGGAGTTCTGCGAGCCTCTTGCCCCATTCATCGGTGTACTTCACTCCCGACAGGGCGTCGCCGTCGAGGACTGCCAGATCCTTTAGCGGGCCGAGATAGTATTGCCCTAATCCCCCGATTGGATTCCTGAAGTACCACTGGGCCTCCTCGCCGTCTCGATTTGCGTAGTCCGAAAGGCGGATCGTCCTGCCCTCGAAGACCTCTCGCGCTGCCGGCACCAGTTTCAGCCTGCCGGCAAGCGAGCGTCCATGAGGTGTCGCCTCGCCAGTTTCGAATTCATGGAAGATCCCGATCAGCGTGTGAAGGCACTCCGCACGGCGAAAGGTCCGGACAAACTCGTTGACAGTCTTCTTCTTGATCTCTTGCTCAAAGGCTCGGACGAACCAGGGGTAGAAGGAATAGCACCGAATCCGCGATGTACCATTTGTGATTCCGGGCAGGAGGTCAGCGTAGAGGTGCTCGCTAACAGCCTGGACGCCGAGGTGATCCCGCCCAGAAATCTCGCGCGCAGGCGATACCCAGCTAGTTCTAACTTTGATGCCCAGAAGTCACCTCCTAAGGCCAAAAGTGTTTTAGTCTCCGTCAAGACGCGACAGCGACAGCTTACGGTGCGCGTTCGGCAGAAGCGACAGGAAAAGTGGGTCTTTATCTGGACGCGTCACGAATTGCACTTGGGATCGCAGGACTGACTCAATTAGGAGGGCGCCCCGATGCTGGACTCGCCTTTGCTCAGAGCGTGGATTGCGAACTTCTATGGATACGGCCGTTGGAAAGCGCCGTACTGGTTCATCGGTCTCGAAGAGGGCGGAGTCAACGGCGAAAGCGAATTTGTAGACCGCCTAAGGACGTGGAGAGACGCCGGCGCACATCCCTTGCTCGATCTTCGTGACTTTCACGTGGCGATCAGGAAGCTCAGGTTCTTCTCTGGCGGTATTCCGCTTCAACCAACCTGGTGTCCGCTGATGAGGGTGCTGTTTATTGCTGAGGGTCGTGACATCACAACCAACGCGCTTCGTTTCTACCAGGCCAATCAACTCGGTCGTTTCGACGGAGAGACTACGTTGCTAGAGCTCTCTCCACTTCCGGCGGGGTACGGAAGAGCGGTGGTTTCGCGATCACGAGCTGCTTGGAAAGCTTGATCTCGAAGCGCTGAAGCAAAACCGTCGCGATCACCTGAAGGAGCTGATCAAGCAGCATAAGCCTCGCGCCGTCGTGACCTATGGCGACATAACCTCTTGGCAGCAGAGCTTCTCATTTGACGAAACGCCAGGGGCATTTCGAGCAGGCCGTTACGAATCATCGGTTATCGTCGCATCGCACCCGCCCGGGAAGAATGCACCGGCAAATGCTCATTGGGAACAAATAGGAAAGTACATACGCGAAGCGTTGGGCGAGCGCCTTGCGCCTTGAGTCGCTTCCCTCGGCGCGAGCCGCCGTCGCTGATCGCTGTGGTTGGACGTCTTGATTCTCGCGTAGTAAAATCCGTCGAAGATCGACCAGTCAACTCGGGTCGAGTCCGCGCCCGTGTGGCGTACTGGCGCCCTTTGGGAACCAGATCCACCCTTCCCGTTTCGCTATTGAACGGTCTTCCGGAGCATGGCACTCCCCGCGCAGAAAGTGGCGGCCAGCAACTGCGCACCAGAGCGCATCGTTCGCATCCGCCTTCAAACCTTCTGTGTGCGCGTTGACTGCGAGCGCTTGCCATGCAGTACCCGATCTATGGGCAAGCCGGGTGACGGCCGGATAGACCTCGATCACGCCGCATCGCGGCATTTCCTCGGGATCCCAGACCAGAGCAATCTCGCATCCGGAGGCAACTCTCAGGTCGCCAAGGAAAGACACGGCGGAATGAGCCACACGGGCGATGAGGTTGGCGCCCACTTCCAACGGAAGTTTCTTGGTCATTTGACGAACAAACCTGTCAGTCGCTCGCGAAAACATTTCCCCCATTGAGAACGCCACGCCGTTCCCTGCGAAATGTCCCGCAAGTCCTTCGATAAGAGGAACCGGCCAACCGAGTGGAGCATCGATGGCGATGAGGATCGAACCATCGAATTCCATGGCCTTGAGAACAAGATCCAGCGCCTTTTCGCAAGTGCTGCACTGTCGGACGAGAGCGACCTCACAGGCATTGCCATCGACGTCGACGATCGCGAGTCCGCGACGCGGATCCTTCGTTGCCCAATCCAAACCGATGATTCGAGTTGCAGGCATTGCCGTGTCGCCAAATATACAGGCATGAGGGCGGCCACAACTGCATCGGTGGTCGCGCTGAGGGCTGTCTTCAACGATCCCGTTGCCTTTGGAACGTCGCTGACTCCATCTGAGGGCAAAGTTGCAAGTGATTCGGTGCAGCGACCGTCTACGTAATCATCGCTGGAGGCTATCCACGAGTTGCGACCAGAAGTATTCAGCCGCACCTTCTTGGGTGAGACCAGTCTCATTCTCTCTTGCGCGAGCGAACAGCATCCCGAGAGGCGAGAGGGCGAGGTTGTATCCGTCGTCGGCTACGCTCATCTGCCCGTTCCAACTGTTGTCGCGGCCTTCGTCGCTACTCGAGTAATAGATTCCGTGCCCTCCGAAGTCCCCGCCTAACCAGAGCCTGCAACCGCTCTCCTTCCGGCCATTCTGGTAGACGGCCGCAGTGAAGTGATTCGCGTCGACGCGGCGAAAGCGCGTCTCGATCTGAGGATTACGCGCTCTCAATTCCGCGAGCGAGTTCTCGTAATAGTTCGCGATGTACTCGAACGATTCTTCCAGAAACTGATCCCGCTCATGGTCGCTGAATGTGCGTTTGATGCGGAGATTACTCGACCGTTTCTCGGCTCGCGCAGGTGCGAGTGAAGCGGGTATCGATGGGGCCGGCGACACCGCCGCGGCCGCCGGTGACACGCTACGGAGCTCCGCGATTGCTGCTCGAATATCTTGCGTCACCTCCAGGAATGCCTCGTCGATATTTGTGTGCTTGACGACCGCCTTTCCGTCGTGCGGCGTCGCTACCAGGACCTTCAACGAAGAGTTCAGCCAATCGCAAGGCCGGGGGATGACCGGGATGACTCTGGCCTCACCGGCTGCATGGCGCTCCAGCGCGCGCTTCATCTCGATCTCGTAGCAATATTCGGAAGCGAGAAAGTCAGGGCTCACGAGAAGAAGAATGATTCCCGCGGTCTCGATGTGCTCGTTGATCGCTGGATCAAGCTCACGGCCGGCTGTGATCCGGCGATCATGCCAGGCAGTGATGAGACCTTCCCGCTTCAACATGGCGAGATGAACTTCGAGCTTGTTCCGAAGCTCCTCGTCGCCGTGCGAATAGGAGAACAGCACTTCCATCAGACGCGAACCTCCTTTCTGAACAGGTTCACACGATGCCATTCGAGATACGGCCAGTGTTCCTCGGCGAGTCCCCGAACCGGCGGCAATTCCGTCAGGTTCAGGATCCGACGGTCGTCTTCGCCGAGCGTTGGCGACACGAGAACAAGCCGGTTCTCATCGACCGTGATGTATCCGGCATCGAACAGCGCGTCGAGGTGCGGCGCCAGCAGGAAGCCATTGAAGATGTCGAGGCGTTGCGCGTCGGTCTCGCAGACGGCCCACGGTTTGATGTGGCTGGCGCGAAGCAGTTCCGTTCGGGCGAGGCCGGTGATGGCACAGCGGCCTTCCCAGTAGTCAATGAGGCCTGCGCGGAAGATGTCCTGGCCGACACGCTGCACGACGAGGCGCTCGGCCTCGGTGCTTCGTGGAAGGGTCGCTGTGACTTTCTCGAACGTGTGAAGCAGTTCATCGGGCAGCGTGCGCGAGAGTTGGAAAGCTCGTCGGACGAGATGATGCAATGCGGGGATGCCGTTGGCTGCCCGCGCCGCGCGCGCGCCGGATGGCAGTGCTCCGCTGTAGATGGCACCAAGATCGGACAAGGCATCAGCGACGTTCTGCTGCGAGAAGGCTGCGACGAACAACTCATCGATCTGCGTGAGCCAGAGACGCAGCGGAGCCTGCGTGCTGGCGAAGGTCAGCCAGCCGCCGACGGACATGGACTGCTCGTCGAAGCCGTTGTCGACGGCGACCTTCTCCAGACGAATGATGATCGCAGGATTCAGAGACATGGCTGTCGGCTGACCGAGCACGATGAGCCCGACGTGCGATCAACGAACGAGCCAGCGCGCCGTTTCGACGCTAATCTGCTCACTAGGTGAATGATGGACTACTGGCAGCCAGGCGGCAAGCCTATCCCTCCCGCGTTGATCGTGTACAGCATCGGCGATCGCGGGCAGAAGTAGAAGGGACAAATTCGCCGATCCCGTACAGAAGCGCGGCAAGGTCGCTCTGTTGGAGCTGCCAGTCGCCTCGCCCATCGTTCCGGAGGGCACACGGGTAGGGGAGACATCCAACTGCATCTCATTCGGCACCGCAGATATCAAGCGCTCGTAATCGCTCTGTACGACAAGGAAGCGATTGCCTTCGCTACGATCACAAATTACCGTTCCGATGTCATGAAGCCGCGCCGCTGCACAGTCCAATCGCTGCCACGTTTCCGCTACATCGTCTATGTCACGTTCGCTATCCTGGATAGCGACTTCCGACAGATCGGCGAGCGAGTAGAGCGTTTCGGGATCGAGAGCAAAAAGCGCGGGTCAGGAATCACGCACATGCCTGTTTCGGCGGGAGGCGGAGGCGCCGGAAAAGTAGCTGCCGTTACTCCGAGCGTTCGCGGAACTCTCGGCATCCGCAGATATACGACTCCCGGCACGGTCCCTTCGCGTGCGCCTTTCTCCCATGTCCACACCGGCAGACCGGCTCAGGGACGAATGCGGCGCAGTCGCACGATTCGCAACGCGGCGAGTGCACGCGTTTGTGATGAGAACACGCACAGATAACAACCGGCGCCGGGGTGAAAGGCTTCAAGTCCGCGACCGTTTATCGGGAGGATCGGAAACGACAGTTACCGTAGGCCGCTGAACGGATTCGGCGATCACGGCTGCCCGCTCCGCGACGTGGAACGCTTCGCCGTTGTCCATCTCGATCCACGTTCGCGGCCCGTCTTCCCGCATGCTCAAGATTCTGTGGGCGTTCAGCCAGAGGTTTCCGTCCGCGCCGCTTACGATAATGAACGAGGGCGGATTGCGGACTTCGATGGTTCGCGTTTTCATGAGCGCACTCAGCGCTTCAGGCATCGTGAGGAGGACCATCTTCGCGGTGATGAGCAGGCCGTGCGCTAACTGCTCCGACTCGGTTAGATCGAACATTTCTATGATGAAAACGCGCTCGTTTCGCATCGCACTCGCCGCGAGTGCTAGCTTGCACATCACGGCGCGTGTAGACTCAGCAGTCCCGTTTCGGAGTCTCAGCAAGTGCTGCCGACTGACTCCTGCGCGCCGCGCAAATACGGTCGGCATCACACCCCATTCCGCGATGAACTTTTCGAGGCGCGTCATGGCGTCCCCCGTTTCGCGTGAGTGTCGCGGCGTTTTTGCTTCGCCCGGGCGCGTTGTATCCGTTCCTCGCGGAGTACCCACGCCGCAGCAATGCTCTTGAACTCAGGTGATGCTTTCGCCGCTTTGTCTATTTCGAGGGGGCTGAGCAGCGCGAGAATCCAACCTTCGAGAAGCGTGGAGACGGTCTCCGCGCGGCCATGCTTCACGCTCTCCCGCTCCGCGAATCGGCGCAGCATGAGGATGGCGAAGGTTGGTAGCGTCACGGTGACTCGGCTGTAAACGGCGCTCTTGCGTATAAGTCTTCCTGTGGTCGTGAAGGTCATAGGCATGTATTTTATCGACTACGTAAGCTAAAAGCGACTTCTTCCGCAAAACCGCTCCTACGATCGGGGCGATGGCGGTTTCGGCGCTGGTGTTGCTCGGTCAGACCATCCGTGAGATTCGGATCGGGCGCGGCATGACGCAGCAGCAACTGGCGGACCTATGCAGCCGACATCGCACCTTCATCATCTCGATTGAGAAGGGTCGGCAGAACGCCTCGACCATGACTCTGATTCGCCTTGCCTCGGCGCTCCGCGTTCTTCCATCGGAGCTGTTTGGCAAGTTCACGAAATCGGCGATGCGTAGCAGCGTTCTTTCGAGCGAGAGCCGCGATGATGACCTCGACATTGACCGCATCCGCTTAGGGTGACAGGTCGTTCCGCAGATCGGCCTCTTCGCTGTAATGGACCGGATGACCGTTCACAACGTCGCTGGCACCCTCAAGAGCCTTTGCGATTCGGTCGTATTCGGTCCTCCAGCTCAAGCATGGCCAGGCACTTTTGCGTGCGGAGAGAATCAGCAGTCATGGCTGGCTTCTCCAATTCACCTCACTTGCAACTCGGCTACTTGGGCGTCACGTCTACCGCCGCGTCACTTCCTGCACATAAACTCGTCATCTGCACACCAACTAGGGAATGATGAGGGTTTGTGTAAGGCTGGGACTCGTATCTCATCAGCCTTCGCTGCTTCATGTGCGCGTACCCGATCACGGCCGGGTTGTGTCTCGCCATAACCGCGTCGGACCGCAGTCCACCCGCGCCGAGAATCCCACTCAAGTTCTCGATGTGAGTGATGTGAAAGATGCGGACATCTTCGGGACGTAGAGTCATTTTGTGGCGGCCCGGGTGGGAACGCCCCGTCGAGCTAGCAGCGAAGAAGTAAGCGACGGACAGGATCCCAGCAACATGGCGGGTCCTCGCAGCCGACATCCGGTGGTCATAGATCCACCCGCAAGAAGCGGGTATCGTCGGACTCGGCGCTCAGCTCGAGTCGAACTCGTTTCCTGATTTCTCCCTCAGGGGGTTCGGTGGTGGTCGTCACGATGTACTGGAACGGAGCGGACTTCTCGTCGGGCCCGAGGCTGAAGATCGTCTCGAACAGACGGGCGTACGTCCACGGATCGAGATCTCCCTCGCGAGGGCTGTCGTGAACGAGGAACGCCGGCGCGGACGCGGCTCCCTCGACCGCGCACAGCATCGCCGCGATGTCGAAGAGAACCAGCCGAAGAGAGTTCAGGGCGACCGACCTCCTTCGACCACGCCATTGGATCGTTGCGTGAAGCCCGTTGCCGTCCAATTCGATCTCGCCACTCGCCACTGATGCAACGATGCGTTTGACCAGATGGTCGAACCATCGCGTGAGCTTCACCGTCGAGTACGAACCGAGGTGCGCGATCTGCTGGTCCTGGACGACCTTTTCCTCCTCTTTCGCCCTCTTCTCTCGCGCCTTCGCGTCCTCGAGTTCATTGATGGTTTCTGCCAACCGCTGCAGCGTCCCTTTCGCAGCCCACGCCGCCTGACTCGCTGCTGACGCCTTCTCGATGGAGAGTTGGTGAGCCGCGATACGTCGTTCGAGCTTCTCGCTTTTTGCCTTGAGGGAAGCTTGTTGGCCTTTGAGATTAGCGAGCTCTCTCTGCTGAGAAGCCACCTGCTGAGTGATCCTCTCCCGCTGTGCGTCCGTTTCCTTTGCGAGTTCTTCTGCCGCGACCGGATCGGGAAGCCTCGGGAGGGGGCAGACGAACTGAGAGCGCTCGACGTCGAGCGGCGCGTCGTCGTACGGGCAGGTAGGGTGCTTCGCGCGTCGCAGCGCGTCCCAGTCTTCAGCACTCTTCGTCGATAGCAGTTCCAGGTAAGCGTTGCCGCCTTTCACTGAGTCGTTCGTCTCTTCGATCTGCTGCTCGACGACCCCGAGTTCCGCCTTCGTGGCCTGCAACTCCTCTTCATCTGCTCGCTGCTCGTCACTAATCCCGACAGATCGAACCGCACGAATCCGCTCGTCGGCCAGGCCATTCAGTCCTCGAAAGTGTGCCTCGCGGGCGCTCTGCTGATTCTGTAAGAACTCCTGATTCGGAGGCCAGACTTGACTCACGCGAATCTCCAGCGCCTTCGCCAGGTCATCTCGCAATACCGTGAACCGCGCGTCGGACATACGCGCATCCGACTCTGCCTTGCTCACTTCCTTCGCGGCTTCGGCTACGCGCTTTCGGGCGGCGTTGGAGTGCTCCGAGTACAGTTCGAGAACCACGCGAAGGACATTCAGGCGGGTTTCCCAAGCCGACTTGCGCACTGGCGAATGCGAGCTCGACTCCTTATGCCTCCAGTGAGTCAGGCCATCGAGCCGGCACTCCTGATCTCGCGTTAACCAGGCCAGAACGTACTGCCAGGGCACATCGACATCGTCGAACTCCTTGAGTAGTCGTTGCTGCGCATCACCAAATGCAACGGCCTCGAGTTCCGTAAGAAACGAACTGAATGTCCCGCGCTGACCATCATCCGCCAGGTCCTGAATGTCTTCGCTCCTTGTTGCCCTGTCGTCCGCGAAGCTAAACGCGCGCCGCACGACCCACGTCTCGCCGCGAAGACGAATCTCAGCCCCAGTCCCTCCGTTCCGGAAGTGAGTCTGAATCGCAGTAGTGTCCTCGGGATCTGCGAAGGAATCCTCACCAAGGCAGAAGCGAATCTGCCGGCAGAGCAATGTCTTACCTGCTGCATGGCCGGTTGAGACTTCACTGGGGGAAGGCCTGGTCGGTGACCAAATGACGTTCAGCCCACGATGAAAATCGATCTCGCGTACGGGCTTGCCGTTGAAGTCATGCCAAAGGAATAGCCGCCTCACCCATAGACTCGGTTCCGCGAGCCCCGCGCCAGGGATCAGCTGCGGCGGTGGCAACGGGAAGCTCTGCTGAACAGCTTTATGCGACATTCAGCACCCCGAGTTGAGCGTTGAGTTCCAGGTCCTCCGCGCCGGCGTTCAAGAGCCACGAGAGGCTGACAATGGCACGAGCATCGAGCGCGGGCGAAGGAGCATCCTGCACGTCGGGTCCGGGACTCCAACGACCCGCGACGATTTCGAGAACGTGCTGGTTGACAGCCAGCCTAAGGATCTGATTCCACGGGATCGCAAGAGACGCGATCGACGTCAGCGCGATGTCCGCTCCGACCAGCCGCCTCCACATTCCAGCACTCTTCCCCTCGAACTTCGACTGCATCAGCCTCGGCAATAGCGCGAGCACGACCGCGCGCTCGACCTCTTCGCGCGAAGAAGGACCAGGCAGATTACGGAGGACAGCTGTTAGAGCCGAGAATCCAAGGTCGTATCCGGAAAGTTGAGATGCCCAGCTTCCGTCGAGATGCAGACCGGTACTCTCTGCGACAGTCGGGAGAAGGTCTGGAGTCCATGCCGGAAGCTCGCGGTAACGATCCGGCTGAGAAGGAAGAGGCGGAGACACAAGCGGAATCACTTCTGCGCCGCGTGGTGGGTGCGCTACACGCGGGTCGGCGGGGGGTGGGTCGAGGCGGGTTTGGTAGGGCTGGCCGGTGCGAGTGGCCTCGGCCATGGCGTCGTAGATTTCGAGAATGAGGCGCTTCGTTTTGAACTCGCCGAAAGCTTCCTCCTCGTATTTCTTCGTCGTCGGGAATCGTTCCAGGACAAATTCCATCTCCTGCTTTGTGAGGCCGTACAACTCAAGAGCGACGAGAACATCGATTTCGGCTCTGGCCTGCATCCGTTCAGCGGGAGTTGTGATGGGTCGTGGCGCATCTGGATCTTCGCCTTCGAGCCAACCAGCCACAAAGAGCTGCTTCCACAGGATCGCCATTTCGGGACCATCGCAGGAGAGACGAGCGCTGAGGTACACGATGCGTTTAATAATGGTCGTTCCTTCGGAAAGGCGCGGCAAGGGTAAGCTGTCGAGAATCGTGAAGGTCATGTGCAGGCTGACCTTGAATCGCGTGAGAAAGTCGACGACGAAGGAGTTTGCGATTGCTACCCAGAGCGGCAACCGCCAAGGCTCGCGGTTCGTGAAAACGATCGTCGGGACGGAGTGACCTGCAACAGCTCCTGGAGGAAGGACCGCGGAAACCAGAGTTCGTTCGTTGGTCGGGCTTGCGACGTCACAGAAGCCGATCCGGTAGTTTGCCGTACGCTCGAGAGTCTTTTCGGGTAGCTTGTCGCGCGGGATGTACCACTGCGGAACTATGCGTTTCGCTGGCGATCCCCACTCAAGATCGATCCACTCCGCGGACCGGCCGCGTCCTGACTTATAGCCTTTTGCGCGATGGTCGAACTGCCACACCATTCTTCCCTCATACACGGGTACGCCGCTCGGATCTTCGGTAAACAACTCGCGATCGTTCCCCATATCGACTTCTCGCATGTACTCTCGCTGGGGAATGCTCTCGATTTCCTTCCCGAACTTCGGCCAGCGCGAGTACATCTTCCTCGCGATGTCGATCTCGACCTGGCTCCTGAACTCCATCACGGCGAGCGCGTCAGGGGAGAATTCTGCAACGATGGAGATCGGGATCTGCAATGCAGCGCCAGACGTCGCCTCCCTTAGCGTCGCTGGAGTGCGCAGTCCGAACGCCGCGCGGAAGAATGACGTGGCACCGCCGCGTCTCGCGGCGTAAATGCAGAACTTGGTTCGCGAGTCAATTCCAACGAACCAAACTTCGCGCGCGTTTTCGAAGCCGTAGAGCGCCTTCAACTCGAAGCGCTCGAATAGCTCCTTGCGGATCGCCATAGCGTTCGCCCCGTTGTAGAGGTTTTCCGGTACGATCTGAGAAGCGTAACCGCCGGGCCTCACGATCGCCAGGGCTCGCTCGACGAACATCCGATAGATGTTGAAGTCCCCCTTCCCAAGGTTACCGGGCGCGAAGAGCTGATATGCGCTGCTGTTGCGAAAGAATTGGACAGATCGGTACAGGCGGGTGCAGTACGCATCCCATTCGGCGCGAATCGCCGGATTGTCGAGAAGACCTCCAACGATGTGAGTCTGCGTTTCCGCATCCGCGTTACGCACGCCTCCGTCATAGACCGAGAAAAACTCCTTTACATCGGGACTGAGTGGCTTCCAAGGCGGATTGCCGAGTACGAGATCGAATCCGCCCTTCTCTGTGATCTGAGGGAATTGAAGGTGCCAGTGAAAGAAGCCGTACTGCTCCGCAAGCCGCCGCACTTCCGCTACCGTCGGGAGAGAGCTCAGATTCTCTCCATCCGGAAACCGCCGCCAGAGGTCGTTGGTCGGAGCCGCATCGTTCAGAATCCCAGCCTTCTTCGGCCAGGCAAACGTGGCGCACCAGGCGTCGGCAACGAGTTTCTGATGCTGATACTCGCGGGAGCTGAGAATCCTTTCCCACAGCGACTCCTTCTTCCTCAGTGCATCGACAGTGGCGTCGCTTGTAGCGTCGAGCTCAGCGATCGCTCGCGAGACAATCGCCCGCTCTTCGTCAACTGAAGCACCTACGCCGAACAGAAGCGTTCGCTGCCCGCCCGCTTCCGCTTTGTTGCGCTTCTTCAGGGCGCTGGCGATTTCCTTATCGTCACCTTCGATAGGGTCCCACGCCTTATCTGGAACTCCAGTTGTCATGAGCTCAGGCGTCGTGCCGAACAGTGCGTTGCCTCGCTGAATGTGCGCGTCTAGGAACGTAAGGGGGAGGCCAGGTGAAACGGCCTCCATCCAAAGACCCACTTTACACAGTTCGACTGCCATCGGGTTGAGATCGACCCCATAGATGCAGCGACCGACGACCTGCCGCAGTGCGTGTCGGTACTCCGCACCCGATGGAGTGCCATTCGCTCGCAACCGGGCAATATGCAGCGCAATTCGTCGCGCCGCACCTAGAAGAAAATGGCCCGAGCCGCACGCCGGATCAACGACCGCAAGATCGAGAAGCGCCTCGACCGCATCACCGACAGATGCGTTGAGTCTCTCTGCAATCAGAGGTTCGAGTGCACTGTCGAGAAGTGCTTGAACGAGTCCGTCGTGTGTGTAATAGCTGCTGGTTTCCTTCCGAGCATGACCCATCGCCCCGCTGGCACTGGCCGCGAAGGCGAACTGCCTTCCGTTCTCGGTAATCTTCGGGACGAGCTCGAGCAGGCTCTCGTAGACGCTGCCCAGCTCCTCCGGTCCCATGTCGCGCCAGTTCACGCGCGCCAGTGCTCCGTCGTCGCGCAGCCAGGCCAGCTTGAACACCGCCAGCAGAAGCCAGCGGTTCTCCAGCGAAGCAGCATCGAGAGCCGGACTCTGACTCGCTGCAAAGATGCCTGCCAATGCAGGCAACCCGAGGCGCGGCTCGCCCGCGGCCACACCGCGGAAGACGATCTTCGTGGCCTCCCAGAGATCGGCGAAGCGATCGTGCGCGCTCCGTTTCAGCGACCGTTCGCGCAACCGCCGCAGCCCATACCCCTCGGCATACAGCGACTTGACCGCATCGTTAGTCTCCGGCGGATGCAGCAGCCCTCGCTCTTCCACCGTAAGTAGAAAGATCAGGCGGTAGACGAGGCGCAGAAGCTGGTTGAAGTAGTCTTTCGTCGTCAGCGATCCGCTCTGCAGGTCCGCACGAAGAGTGGCGTTGCTGGGATGCGAGAGGAAGCCCTGGCCGAGGGCGATGAGCGCTTCCTCGACACCGCGGCGCAGATGGTCGCGGGCGCGGGTCCCTTCCTCACGCCCGGCATTGCGCCAGTTCTCGAGCGGACACTCAGTAACGGCTTGGCCTTCGCGGCCGAAGCGCGTTTCGTGGAGGAGCAGCCAGAGCGCGGCAAAGTCGGCGTAGCGCTCTTCGGTGAAGATTCGCCCGAGGTCTGCTTCGATCCAGGAGGGACGGGTGAGGCTGGCGTTGTCGCGCACGATGCGCAGCGTCACCCCGTCCGTGGCCACGCCCCAGAGCGCCCCTTCCTGTGCGTTGAGAAACTCCTGCGCCAGTCCGAAGGCGCTGCGACGACGGCCACCCTCGCCGAAGGACGGAGCGAGCGTGTCCAATCCTGCATCCGCTGGCGCAACAACCACGGGCACGCGGCCGCCGAGTGCGGCATGCCCGATGGGATAGCTCCGCTCGGCGATCACCAGAGGCGCTGCGTGGGCGAGCGACGTAAAGCCGAAGGCCTCGCGCAAGAGCGAGGTGACGAAGCGGGAGGCCAGCAACTTGGGATCGGCGTTCGAACTCCGTCCTGCGGCGAAGTCGGCCCAGTGCGCCTGCGCGATCCGCCAGTAGCGCCCCATCTCATCGCGGATGTTCAGCCCCTTCGGAATGCGGTAGGCGCTCTCGGCCTGTTGGCCTGCCTGAAGTTGCGCAACCTTCGAAAGCCAGTCGGGCGACAGCAGGCCGCCTTCGATGGAGAGCGCCTCGAAGGCGAGCTGCGCGTTGCGCGCGCGAATCTTTCTCCGCGCCGCCACCCTACTCAACCCTCGGCAACAGCACGAAGAGTCCGATGATGTCCGTTGGCAGGAGGGCTTTCACGCTGTAGCTGCCACGTGCGCCCGCGGCCTCGCGGACGCGGCGATGATCAGCGAGTAGCGCCTGCGCGCGACGTCCTGCGAAGGCATCGAGATCGGCACGCCGTTCATCGAGTTGTGCGAGCGCCTGCGAGACCGCGCGCTCCCGCACGTGCGGCGGGGGATCGCCGAGCGGCGCAGGCTCGAGCAACGCAAACGCATCGGGTCCTTCGAGCAGACTGTCGACTCCGGCCCACGCGATGGCGGTCGCTTCTTCCACAAGGAGCGTCGAGCTCTGCGTCCCTCGCTGTGCCGTGAGTTGATGGCGCAAGCGAACCAGCGCCACCATCGTGCGCGACGAAACGCTTTCTGCGATCCAGCATCCGGCACGACCGAGCACGCCGGGATCAGTTGCGTCGGCCGACGCAGCGCGCGCGAGAGTCCGTTCGAGAAGAGTTTCGGCAAGAACCGAGACGAGCGGATGGCTGCGCTGCACTGTTCTGCATCGCGGCGCAGGAGGATAGTCGAAGTCGATGAACATCGTGCCTGCGAGACCTTCCGCCTCCAGTCGTTCGCGCACATCTTCGGCAAGAGCCGCGAGCGGAGCCTTGAACCCACGGTGGCGCGAACTGCTCACGGCTTCGAGTCCGGCGCCGAGGCGGGCGAGCGCGCGAGCGGTGAAGCGCTGGACGTCCTCCGTGCCACCAACGGCTGCCAATGACTTGCTCCATTCCGGCAGCACATCCTCCGGCTTCAGACGCCGCTGGGCAAAGACGGTGCGGTTCTTCTTCGCCTTCTCCGCGGCATCGCGCCAGCGCGTTTCGATGGCCTTGGCCTCTTTGAGATCGACGAACGAAAAGGTCCGCTGCCTTCTCCCTTCACGCTCGCGTTGGCGGAGGAGGACCGCTTTCAAAAGAGCCTGGCTCAACGTGTGGCCGTCGTCCGGCAGCGGGACCGCCACGCCGAGCTCCTCCCGGATCTTCTCGGCCTTGCGCAGAATGACTTCGAGCACGGCGCCATCGACTGGATTGTTCGCACCGTAGAGCAGCGTGGCACGGACGACCGGCTGCTTCTGGCCGAAGCGATCAACGCGCCCTTCCCGTTGCTCGTGACGCGTCGGATTCCACGAGAGGTCGTAGTGGACCACCGCGTCGAAGTGCTCCTGCAGATTGACTCCCTCGGACAGACAATCGGTGGCAACCAGGATTCGTCGCTCGGCCTCGCCGAGGAGATCGACCCTTTCGCGACGCTGATCGCTGGTCAGCTCGCCGGTCACCACAGCGACTGTAGCGTTCTTGATCTTCGCGGCGAGGTGTTTGCCGAGGTAGTGGGCGGTGGCGATGTAGCGGCAGAAGATGACGGGGCTGAAGCCTTCGCTCACGAGGTCCGAAACGTGATCGCTGAGCAGTTTTAGTTTGGGATCGCCGGACTGTCCCGCGAGCTGCTCGGCTTGCGCGATGAGTTGCGCGAGTTGCGCGCTCTCATCACCAGCTGGCGGTTCGACATCGTCCTCAGGCAGCGCATCGGCAGCGCCGTCGAAGACGCGGTCGCGAAGCTCCTCCTCAATCGACTCCGAGTCGATTCCGGCCCGCGTGCGCAGCGCTTGGACCGCGGCTGCGGGACTGGAGGCGACGCATCGCATCAGTGCAAGCGTTCCCCAGAAGTTGAGCCGCTGGCGCGTGGCATCGGGACCGGCGGCCTCGACGACGGAGGCGCAGTAATCGAGGACGTCATCGAAGAAGCGTTCCCACGCGCCGGTGAGTTTATAGGTCAGCTCTTTCGTCTCGCGGCGGGGGAAGATGTTTCCCTCCTGCCACTCAGAGATGTCGGGACGGCGACGCTGCACGAGATGTGCGGCCAGGCGTTCCCGAAGAGCCTTGTGATCGTCACCGGTCGCATCAGTGAGTGCGGCAAAGTCGGGATGAAGGAGGCCGAGGAGCCGGAAGTATGCGTCTTCATCACCGCTGTGCGGCGTGGCCGTGAGCATGACCAGATGGCGCGACGTGGATTCGACGAGCCCTTTCAACAGCTCGTAGCGCTGATGGCGTCCCTGGCCGGTGGCGGCGCAGGTGTGCGCTTCATCAACGATCACGAACTCGGGGCAAGCACGAAGGAACTCCGCACGACGCCGGTCGCTCTTGATGTAGTCGAGACTAACCACGGTGTGCGGGTGAACGGTGAAGATGCTCACACCAGGCGGCAGATCGCGCTCGAGCCGGGCGGCACTGGCAGCGGTCACTGCAACCGGATGCAGATGGAAGCGCGACTCCAGCTCGCCCACCCACTGATCGACTAGATGAGGAGGACAGAGGACGGTCATTCGCTCGATCTCACCGCGATCGAGCAGCTCCCGCGCGATGAGCGCAGCTTCGATCGTCTTGCCGACGCCGACGTCATCGGCGATGAGTAGCCGCACCGTCTCGAGCTTCAGTGCCATGAGTAGCGGTACGAGCTGGTAGGCGCGTGGCTCGACGCTGATCTGACCGAAGCTCCGAAAGGGTCCGGCGCCGCGACGGAGTGAGAGTACGAGTGCGTCGCGCAGGAGCAACGCAGCATCGTGACCCGCGCGTTGGGTTGCATCGGGCCAAGGAAACGTGGCATCGACGACCGGCTCCGTTTCGAGTCCCAGATGAATCAACGTGTGATCATCCTCGGTGCCGGCGAGTGGGCGGAGGCGGAGAGTGTCTTCGCTGCTGCCGGTGAGAACGATCCACTCGCGGCCACGCGCGCGGACGATGCTTCCGGGAGTCCACCGATCAGCGCTCGTCGGGATCGCCGTCACGCCTGTCTCCCGAGGAGCTTCGCGAGTGCGGCGGTCCGCTCGGGCCATGCGGTTTCGTCACGACCAAGGACGATCACCTCGAAGCCCTTGTCCTCGAGCTTCGCACGAACCTCGATGCTGGGGTCGATGAGCGCGGCGACGTAGTGATCGCGCCAGACTAGCGGAACGCGATTGCCATCGACGGAGATGGGTTCGCGGTCGGGAGAGGTAAGGTTCGATGAACGTGCGAGGGCGAGCCAGGCATCGAGATGTTGGTCACCGGATGGCGCAGAGGCCTTCGTCTCATCATCTTTCGAGGATTCCTGCGCGGGAGCCGCGGCAAGGTGCACTTTCGACCGAGCCAGCCGCAGCAGAAACTCACGAGCGTTCTCGTCGCGCCTGTCGAGCAGTTCGTGATCGGTCTGGTTGTAGTACGACATCACGCAGCGATAGCACGCAGCAACGCAGGATGTATCGGGGAGGTCGACGAGTGCGCTGCCGGTCTCGGGTAACGTTGCGACTTCAAAATGAAGAATTGCAAGCGCCTTGCGCGCCACCTCGGCGAGCCGCTCGGGCTCCGTCACGAGACGCGTCAGGACGCCCGCGCCTCCCTCTGTAGCTTCGTAGAAGAGGAACCCTGTGCGTGCGGCCGCGACCGGCATCGGCTCAGCGAGAAGCTCGCCCTGCTCGAGTTGGAACACGGCCTCGAGACCGCGCAGCAACGCGTGCTGGATCGTGGGCAGCGTGGCATCCTCACGATTCTCCATTACAGGTCGGAACAGAAGTGCGTTCTTGCGGTCATGAACCGCCGGGACAATCACCTGACGAGGCGACGATGTCGGATCGGGAGAATCATTCGGATCTTCGTCTTCGTTCGTCGCCCAGAAGCCGGAAACAGGATCGATCATGAACCCGTGCTTCGTCTTGTCTTTTCGGCGACGCAGCCCTTTGTTGAGACGCGTGATCGTGGCTCCCTGCCCGTAGGCGAGACGGGCCACCTCATCGTCGCCGTACGTCGCAGCACCATCTCGCACGTCGAGCACGCCGTCTCGACTCGCCCACTCGAAGGTGGTTTGAATTTCAAACCCCTGGCGTTGCCGCTCTTCATCGTTTGCGGTGATGCGTTCGGCTGGTCTCGTCGAAACGTTCTCGATCCGATAGGTGTGGTTGACGATCTCGGCGTCACCCAGCGGCTCGCGACACGCGTGGCACATGGATGAATCGTCGTCCCAATGGCCGGAGCCGCAATTGCGGCAGATGCGAACCGGGTGCGTCGGGACGCGGACGTCGGCGGGTGCAGCGCCATGTTGGCTGAGGGGCAGCATGGCGCGCACCACGCGGTACGCGCGTCCCTCGTGGTAGACAAGGCTGCGAGGACCGAACTCCGAGAGCGCCAGGAAACGGGGGCGCTGCAAGTAGGTCTGCCGCCCGCGTCCATCGCTCGTAGCCGGTATGTAGGCCATGAGGGGAAGTCGAGGAAAGTTGTAACCCGGCAGGAAGCCTTCCGTGGCCAGATAGCGGTACGTGTAGAAATCGCTGGAGGTGGCGCTCGTCCCTTGTTGGAGCAGATTGAGCTGATCGATGGCTTGTGCGTGACGGCTGTTCGCGGCACGCCTCTCAGCCTGAGGAGCGGAGTAGTCGTCCATGATGCGGCGGGCGGCATCGCGCTGCTGCTCGGCCGCGGCGAAGAGATCGCGCCACCGGTCGAAGGCCTCCTCGAAATTCTCCAGCGCGCCCGCCACAACGCCTGCGGCGAATGCATCGCGTCCTTCGTACCACGGTGCCAGCGCTGGCGTCAGATCCTCTTGCAGCGAGTCGAGCACACGTCCGATCCGGGCTTGCGCGTCGGTGGCAATCCCCGGCTGCGCCATCGACTCCCTCAGGCCTTCGTCCAGCGGCCGTCCCGCCTCGGCGAGCACGAGCAGCTTCGCAATCGACGGGTCGAGCGGAATCCGCGTGCATGCCAGCCAGATGGCCTGGAGATGACTCTCGACGAGATCGCGATTGGCGAGATCGAGGAGCGGGGGCCGAACCTCTCCGTGCACCATCGCCTTTGGGTCGCGGAAGAAGTATTGGTCGTGCGGGCTCTGCGATGAGCTGTAGGTGAGCACAAGTGCAGCCTGCCCGCTTCGTCCTGCACGACCACTACGCTGCGCGTAGTTCGCCGGCGTCGGCGGCACGTTGCGCATGTAGACAGCGTTGAGCGCTGAGATGTCGACGCCGAGCTCCATCGTCGGCGAGCAGAAGAGCACAGGAAGGAACCGGCGTGTCTCTCCGATCTCACGCAGATGCTTCTCGTCCGCTACGAGCTCCTGTTGTTCCTTCTCCCCAAATCGGAAGCGTTTCTCACGGACAGCTCGCTTGTCGGAATCGACCTGCGCGGTGTGCGGGCGGGCTTCGAAACCGAAGAGGGGATGACCGTCCTGCCTCAACGTGACGGCAAGGCTTGCGTAGAAATCGCGAAAGAATTCGTTCTCGTTTGTGCCCGCGATGCCTTCGCCACGTTTGAACAATACGCAGGCGTCGTTGAGACGGAAGCCGGTTGTCTCGCTGAGCGGGGTGACTTCTTCGGACACAAGCCCATGTGAGACAACCG
>Ga0207650_10001012_pt1 | contig 21110 bp, 23 predicted proteins | sample KBSS63metaG_FD_184325 | JGI IMG/M metagenome (GOLD analysis project Ga0207650, IMG submission 184325) | Switchgrass rhizosphere microbial communities from Kellogg Biological Station, Michigan, USA - KBS S6-3 metaG (SPAdes) (version 2) | ecosystem: Host-associated > Plants > Roots > Rhizosphere...
GACCTCGGCAGCGAACACCTCGACCGCCAGGATCGCTCCAAGACCATCCGCCGCCTTCTCAAACGCCTTCAAGATCTCGGCTGCGAGGTGCCTCAAATGGCTCATGAAACGTAGAGCTTCCTAGTAGTAGTTGCCCATCAGCGAGACGACTTCGATCAGCAGGATCACGACGAACAGGCGCACCAGTACCTGCAGTTCGCGCCCTGCGGCAGAGCCGGCGCGCCACGGGCCGGTCCACGCCCACGCCATCGGGATCACGCCGACCGCAAAGCTCAGGAACAGCGTCTTCAGCACGAAGATCAGCGAGACGTCGGGGCTGAACACCTGTCCGACGGTGCGGGTGTAGATCGCGAACCCGCCGGCCGCGAAGCCATAGACGACGAGGTAGGCGCCGATCAGCGCGACGACGCAGCTGACCGCAACCAGCATCCAGACCGCGAAGATGCCGGCGACGACGCGCGGCAGCACCTCGTCGAGCACCGGCTCGCCTTCTAGCGCTGCGCGCGTGCTGCGCATGTGAGCGATCTCCGCGCCGCGCGGGATCGTGCAGCGCAGCGCGACAAACAGTGCTGCAGTGGTCGGGATCAGCTCCAGCACGAGCACGCGCACGACCATCTGGATGGCGAACTGCGACAGGCCGTAGCTGTAGGCCGTGACGACGACGATGCGGATGAGAACCAGGCTGATCAGCGCCGACAGCACCGTGAACCAGAGCAGGTTCGGCGCGGTGTCGAGATAGACGTGGCGGGCGAGGGCAGGGCGGTGCCGCGGCGCATATGTCGATGGCGAGAACGCGAGGGCCAGCAGCTGGGCGCCGAAGTGGAAGACGCGCCACCAGTCGGAACCCCACCGCACCGCCGCGGTGCCTGCGGTGCCGGGCAGCCGTTGCAGATCCGATGGCATGCGCATGCCCGCGATGATAGGTGGCCGATGCGACGCGGCGCCGTTGGTGGATGAGGGGCCGGATGAGCTGCCGAAGGCGGCCCACACATCCTGAAGCGTTCGGTGCGAAGGCGCCATGGAGCCCCTCGAAGCGTCCCTCTAAAGGGGGACTGCGCGCCGCACCGGAAGCACCCCGTGCGATCATTTCCCGATGCGTCGACGACCCTTCTCGCGTCAGCGTTTCGGTTGCTCGACATTGCAGTGCGAGAAGCGGTCGCCTAAAGTTTCGGCGTGATGAATGCGCCAATGAACGAGAGCAGGGATCGCCGATCTTCCAGCGAGGCGGAGACCGGCGAGACGCTCGCACCTGAGATCGTCAAGTTGCTGCTTTTGTGTGGTGCCGATGTCCGGGAGGCCGATCGGACGGTGGCCAGCACGCCGTCCGAAGCGAGCAGCCGCCGCGGCCCCGACCGGCGTGGCGGCGAACGCCGCCATCTCGAGCGGCGCTTCACCGAGCGGCGGCACGACGAGCGTCGTTCAGCCTAGTTCCCCAACTCTTTTCCATGCGCGTCTGCCGTCGATTGCTGACGGCTCGGAGACCTAGCGACGCGCCCGTGAGCCGCTCGTCGGTGGTGCAGGGGCGTTATCGGCCGGCGAGCGCTCGAGCACCGCATGGTCGCTCTTGCGGATCCCGCCGCATGCCTTCAGCACAGCGAGCACTTCGGGCGAAAGTACCTCTCTCGGGTCTCGGTCAGTCGTCCTTCGTTCGACGGGATGGTGGTTCATACCGGCATCACCTTGCTCTTCTTCGGTGTCGAAAGCGTAGGCCGCGGTTCGGCGCATCGCCGTAGGACACGGTCGCATGCGAGCCCAGGCGATTCCGCACGCGAATATCCGACTCGGAGTCTGTCGCCGATTCTTGACAGCGGTCATGGCACCGCGCAGAGCACTTTCCTATCCTCGCTGTGAAGCCGTGGGGTGGTTCCGACCGGAAAAAGCATGAACCTTCGGGAGCGACGATGAAAGTGGCAGTGATTGGCGCGGGCGCCATTGGCGGTCTGGTGGGCGCGCGGCTCGCCAAAGCGGGCGAGGACGTCACGTTTCTGGTCCGCGGTGCCAACCTCGAGACCATCGCGGCGCACGGCATCAAGCTGATCGAGAAAGACGGCACCGAGCACGTCGAACGGAACGTCCGCGCGACCGAGGACTATTCGCGGGCCGGCCTGCAAGATGTCGTCGTCCTGGCGGTGAAGGCGAATCAGGTCGACGCGGTGGCCTCGAAGGTGCCGTTGCTGTTCGGTCCCGAGACCGTGGTCGTGACGATGCAGAACGGCATCCCGTTCTGGTACTTCCATCGCCAGGCTGGGCCGCTCGAAGGGCGCCAGGTCTTGAGCGTCGATCCGACCGGCCGCCTGATCGAGTCGATCCCGGCCGAGCGCTTGATCGGTTGTGTGGTCTACCCGGCCTCCGACCTCGTCGCGCCCGGCGTGGTCCGCCATGTCGAAGGCAACCGCCTGCCGCTCGGCGAGCTCGACGGCAGCCGCAGCGAGCGCGTTCAGCGTGTCGCGGCTTCCTTCGAACGCGCCGGCTTCAAGTCCCCGGTGCTCGATGACATCCGCTCCGAGATCTGGCTGAAGCTGTGGGGCAACCTGACCTTCAACCCGATCAGCGCGCTGTCCCATTCGACGCTCGAGGACATCTGCCGCTATCCGCTGACCCGCGCGTTGGCTGCGTCGATGATGGGCGAGGCGGAGCGCGTCGCCAACCAGCTCGGCATTTCGTTCCGCGTCTCGCTCGAAAAGCGCATCGCTGGCGCCGAGAGCGTCGGTGCCCACAAGACCTCGATGCTGCAGGACATCGAGGCCGGTCGTGCCCCCGAGATCGATGCGCTGGTCGGCTCGGTGATCGAGCTGGCGCGGCACACCGAGACGCCGACGCCGCACATCGATGCGGTCTACGCGCTCGTCAAGCTGTTGTCGACGACGATGGAGGAGCGGCAGGGTCGGTTGCAGATGGCGTGATCCGCCGGCGGTGGCCGCGCGAACCGACGTCGCTCTTGCCGAGCTCGAACGGCTCGCATATCGCGGCCGCGAGAATGTCCGCATGACCACTGCCTCCAAGCCGGCTGCTGCGCTGTCCGGTACCGCGTTCGCCACGCTGTTGTTGATCGCGCTGATGATGAGCGCCAACCACGTCGCCGCGCGCCTCGCGTTCGACAACGGCGTCGATGTCGCCACCGCGGTTTGTTTCCGCAGCACGATCACCGCGGCCGTGGTCGGCTTGCTGATGTGGCGCCAGCGCGTGCCGTTGCAGCTCTCGGCACGGCACCGTCGCGCGCTGCCGGCGATCGGCCTGCTGGTCGGATTGCAAAGCCTGTCGCTTTACTCGGCGGTGGCCCGCCTGCCGGTCGCACTGGCCCTGCTCGCGTTCAACACCTATCCGCTCTGGACGGCTCTGTGGGCGCGCATCTTCTACGGGCATCGCCCCGAGCCGCGCGTCGTTTGTGCGATGCCGGTGATGCTCATTGGCCTGGCCCTCGCGCTCGATGTCTTCGGTGCCGCCTCGGGCCTTGGCGCGGTTGCGCAATGGGGTCAGATCGGCGTCGGCGTGGCGTTCGCGCTGTTCGCGGCCGCGACGTTCGGGATGGCGCTGGTCTTGACGCAGCACGAGGCCGGCGATCTCGATGGGCGCCTGCGCACCGCCAGCACGATGGCGCAGGTGGCAGTGCTCGCGCTCGCCGGCGTGGTGGTGCAGGGCGGCTTTCACTTGCCTCAGGCCGCCATCGGCTGGGCCGGTCTGGCGGCGCTTACGTTCCTCTACGGCACCGCGTTCACGATCATGTTCGCGGTGCTGCCGCGCCTCGGCGTGGTCGGCAATTCCGCAATCATGAACATCGAGCCGATCTTCGCGCTCGTGCTGGCCTGGGCCGTGCTCGGTCAGACGATCGCGCCGATGCAGGTCGGCGGCGGCTTGCTGGTGGTCGCGACCGTGATGTTCCTCGGCCTGCGCCGACGGCGAATCGCCTGACAGCCCGGCATCAAGCCGTCAGTTCGGCATCACGGCTTGCAACTGGCGCGCAAGGTCTAGCATCTGCGGCGTCATGTCGGTTTCGGCACCGCGGACGGACGGGCCGAGGAAGAATGTGTCACGTCCGCGCTGGGCCACGATCCGATGCCCGTCGGAGCCCTGCGAGCGGGCGTAGATGACGGTGTCGCAGCTGTCGCTGATCAACACCTTGTTGCCAGCCTGGGACTGGGCTTCGAAGAAGTTGCTGCCCTTGGGCGCCTCGGCAAGTATCCACATGGTCAGTTTCCTTTGCCGGTGCAGTACGGCAGAGTGAAGGGGTACGTGCGTAATGTGCCCGAGCGGCAGCGCATCGAGACGATGGGCCACGCGCTGCATCCGGTTTGCGGCCGGACGTCACGAAGGCATTTTTGTTGCGTCGCAACAAAAAGGCCTTGCATTCGTCAGAATCGACTCTAGAATCTTATTTGTTGCAGTGCACCATTCGACTGCACCCCTCAATCAAACACGGAGTTAGCACCATGGTCACGGCTGAACAGTTCATGAGCGCCCACAAGGCCAATCTCGAAATCCTCATTGGCCTTCAAGGCAAGGCGTTCGAAGGCATCGAGAAGCTGGTCGCGCTGAACGTCGCGACGGCGAAGAGCGCCGGCGCCGAAGCCGCCGACGCGGTTCGCGCCGTCCTCTCGGTGAAGGATGCCCAAGAGCTGTTCGCGCTGCAGACCAGCATGATGCAGCCGAACGCCGAGAAGGCGACCGCCTATGCGCGTCAGGCCTATGACATCGCCTTGGCGACGAGCGCCGACCTCGTGAAAGTCGTGGAAGCGACCGCTGCGGATGCGAAGGCCCAGTTCATGGCCGCCGTCGATACCGCCGTCAAGAACGCGCCGGCCGGCAGCGAGAACGTGGTCAGTCTGGTCAAGTCGGCGATGGCCGGCGCGACCAACGCGTACGACGGCTTCCAGAAGGCCGCCAAGCAGGCTGCCGGCGTCGCCGAAGCCAACATGCAGGCGATGTCGACGCAAGCGCTGCGCGTCGCTCAGCTGCCGACCGCGAAGGCGAAGCGCGCGGCCTGAGCCAGCGACTTCCTGTAGGTCGAACGGCTCGCTTCGGCGAGCCGTTTTTCGTTGGTCAGACGCGCTCGAGGACGAGCCTCGGGCTTCCGCCGGCATCCTGAGAGTTCCCCTCTCGCGCGCACGGGTCTCGCCGGTTGGACGGACAGGTCCGGCATGTTGATCCTCATGTGGCGCTGTTCTCCTACAGCCAACGGACGCCTTTGTGGATCACAGTCGGGGTACTGCAGGAGCGCACGATGCCGTCAGACGTCCTTCGTCCGACCCACCCGAAAGCAGAGTGGGTCCGGCGTTTTGCTTATCGAGCCATGCTCGTGCAACCAGCGATCGATTCGATCTCGGCCGTGATGATGGCCGACAGCCAGTTCGACGACGCCTGCGACCTCGAGCCCGAGGACGCCGCCGAGATCCATGCGGCGCCTCCGGCTGAAGGCAGCTCCGAGGAGCTGCCTTAGGGTTGGCGATCCAGGCCGTCGAGGCCGCGCGCGACCGGTAACTGAGTACCCAATGCGCTCGCTGTCAGCATGCGCTGTTTGGCCTCTCTGATGAGTCGGGTGCGCTTGGAGATGGCAATCCGGATCAGGCGATTGACGACGGTGCGCTTCACTGGTTTCCCCTGTTGAGCGTCCGGGTGTCGGGCGGATTCAGACAATACGCCGCAGTCGCTCCAACTGCCAGCGAAAGAAGCGTTTGGTAACGGATTAGGCCGCTTTGAGCCTGCCTCTGGCGCGGTCGGAGCACCCAATGAAATGATTACGCCGCGGCCTCGACGGCGACGAAGTGAACGCGGATGTCCACGTCAACCCTTCCCATTGAACGCCGTCGAGTCCTGAGACGTCTTGCGCTCGGCCTCGGCGCGCCGTGGTCGGCCGGCGTGCTGGCGCAACCAGCACCCAAGAGCCCGGCGCTCGCGACGAAGCCGATCCCGTCGACCGGCGAGGCGCTGCCGGTGGTCGGCCTCGGCACATGGATCACCTTCAACGTCGGCAACGACCGCGCCGCGCGCGACGGCTGCGCCGAGGTGGTGAATGCGTTCTTCGACGCCGGTGGGCAGATGATCGATTCGTCGCCGATGTACGGCTCGTCGCAGCCCGTCGTCGGGTACGCCCTAAGTCGAGTCAAACCCACACCGAAGGTGTTCGCAGCCGACAAGGTCTGGACGTCGTCCGGGCCGCGCGGACCGGCTCAGATCGAGGAGTCGCGCCGGCACTGGAACGTCGCCCGCTTCGATCTGCTGCAGGTCCACAACCTGCTGAGCTGGGAAGAGCACCTGCCGATCTTGTTGGCGATGAAGGCCGCCGGCAAGCTGCGCTATGTCGGCATCACCACGTCGGAAGGCCGGCGCCATCGCGAGATCGAGGACGTGATGCGCCGCCATCCGCTCGACTTCGTGCAGGTCACGTACAACCTGCGCGATCGCGAGGTCGAGCAGCGCATCCTGCCGCTCGCCCGCGAGCGCGGCATCGCGGTGATCGCGAACCGGCCGTTTCGCGAAGGAGCGCTGCTGCGCGAGCTTCAGCGGCATCGGCTGCCGACCTGGGCCGCCGAAATCGACTGCACGAACTGGGCGCAGGTCGCGCTGAAGTTCATCGTCTCGCATCCTGCGCTGACCTGCGCGATCCCGGCGACGAGCAGCGTTGCGCACGTGCGGGAAAACATGGCCGCGGCAACCGGCCGGATGCCGGACAGCGCGCTGCGCCAGCGCATGGCGGCGCACGTCGATGCGTTGTGAGCGTCCGGGATCGAGCCGATGACGGAGTGGTGGACCTATCGGCTGTCCGACTTCCTGATGTTCTCGGCGCGCACCTACCGGCGCCTGTTCGAGCTCTACAACACCGAGGTCTGGCCGCTGCCGCTCGTGGCGTTCATCGTCGGTGTTGCCGCACTGGCGATCGTGTGGCACCGGCCTCGCGTCCCGGACATCGCTGTGCCGGTCGGGCCGGTGATGCTGGCGGCCGCGTGGCTCTGGATCGCCTGGGCCTTTCAGCTTCAGCGCTATGCAACGATCCTCACGGCGGCGCCGTGGTTCGCCGCGGCGTTCGCGTTCGAGGCTCTAATCCTGCTGGCGGCGGCCTGGATCGGCGCGCAAACGGGGGCTGTGTCGCTCTCAGACGGGCGACGCGTCTGCGGTCTCGGCCTGTTCGCGTTCGCGGTCCTCGCCTATCCGTGGATCGGCGTGCTGCTCGGCCGGCCGTTGTCACAAGCCGAGGTCTTCGGGATCGCACCCGACCCGACCGCGATCGGCACGCTCGGTGTGCTCTTGCTGATGCCCTCGGGGGAGAGTGGCGGGCGACGTCTGGCAGGTGCAATGGCCTGGCTGATACCGCTCGCTTGGTGCGCCGTCAGCGGCGCGACCTTGTGCACGATGGATGCGCCCGAGGCGCTGCTGCTGCCTGCCCTAGCCGTGATCGCGCTGGTCGTGGCGATCAGGACGCGCGCTACAAGACCCGCCGCCTGATCCGAGCGGGCCGTCCAATCGACGCGGCTCGGCAACGCCGCGCCGCGTCGGTTCGTCAGGTGCGCCCGCCCGGCGTCGCCGACGACGTCCGCACCAGCCGCGGCTCCTCGGCATTCGGGTTGTCGCGCGCAACCCGCAGTGTGCCGCCCTCGGCCACGACGCGGGTGCCGACCGCCATTGACTGGGCCTGGTGGAAGACGCGACTGGTGCCGTCCTCCATGCGCACGCGAACGTCGTAGCGCGTTTCGCTGCGCACCCGCTTCTCGACCTCGTGGCCGGCGAGGCCGCCGCCGATCGCGCCGAGAACGGTCATCGCGGTCTTGCCGTTGCCGCCGCCGACCTGGTGGCCGACCACGCCGCCGAGCACACCGCCGGCGACCGCCCCGACGCCGCTGCCTTCGCCCTTTTCCTGCACCGCGTTGACCGATTCGACGACGCCGCAGCTCGCACACAGCGCCGCCGGCGTGGTCGCGATCCGGGTCGGTGACGCAGACTCGGTCGTCGTGGTGCTGGCCACTGTCGGCCGGTTCTGTCGCGGGGCCTTGGCCGGCGCCGAAGCAGCCGGGTTGACCGGGCGGGTCGAGATGCCGGCGAGCGGCGCCGCGGTGGTCGCGACCAGCGCCGACGGTGCGGCGGCGGGTGCGACGGAGACCGGTTGCGGCGCGCTGCGCATGACGAGCGCGCCGGCCAGCCCGGCGGTGACGGCGCCCAGCAGGCCGCCGCCGATCCAGACGGCACGGGGCACGGCGCTCATCGAGCGCGTGGGGACAGGGGAATCGTGCGAAGCAGTAGACATGGAGTGTCCTGAAAGGGAGACTCCGCTGTATCGGCCGCGGCGGTCAGAGGTTGACCGCCCGGTGTGTCAGTTGTGTCCGGTGGTGTCGCGATGCCCCCGGGACGGTTTCGCCCCGTTGCGCCTTTCAACCGGCGCTTGCATCGGCAAGCTGCTGTAGCGCGGCGGCATCGAGCCGGAGCGTCATCGCGTTCAGCAAATCGTCGAGCTGGGCCGTCGAGGTCGCGCTGGCGATCGCCGAGATCACCGCCGGCTGCGCCATCAGCCAGGCAAGCGCGACGGTCGCCGGCCGGCTGCCGAGCCGCTCGGCCGTCGCGTGCAGCGCGTCGAGCACGCGCAAGCCACGTTCGGTGAAGTGGCGCTTGACGCCGCCGGCGCGCGCCCGACCGGCCGTGTCCTCGGCGCGCCGGTACTTGCCCGACAGGAAGCCGCTGGCCAGCGAGAAGTACGTGGCAACGCCGATCTCATGGCGGGCGCAAGTCGCTGCGAGCTGATCCTCGAAGCCGGCGCGGTCCATCAGGTTGTAGAGCGGCTGCAGGCATTCGTAGCGCGCGCCGCCGGCGGCCGTACTCGCGGCGACCGCGGCATCGAGGCGCTCGGCGCTGAAGTTCGAGGCGCCGATCGCGCGCACCTTGCCGTCGCGCACCAGCCGATCGAACGCCGCCAGCGTTTCGTCGAGCGGCGTCTTCGGGTCATCCTCGTGGGCGTAGTACAGATCGATGCGCTCGACCTGCAGGCGGCGCAATGAATCCTCCGCGCCGCGCTCGATCTGCGCGCGCGTCAGGCCCTTGCCGAGGCCGGGCATGTCCATGCCGACCTTGGTGGCGACGATCATCCGATCGCGCCGGCCGCTCGCGCGCAGCCAGCGGCCGATCACGGTTTCCGATTCGCCCCCCACGTGGCCGGGTACCCACAACGAGTAGACGTTCGCGGTGTCGATGAAGTTGCCGCCGGCCTCGGCGTAGTGGTTGAGCAGCGCATGCGAACTCGCCTCGTCGGCGGTCCAGCCGAACACGTTGCCGCCGAGGCAGAGATTCGAGACGGAGAGGCCGGAACGGCCGAGGGGGCGCAGTTGCATCGCAGTGATCCCGAGTGGTGCGCGAACCCGAGTTATCCCACGTTTGCGCTCAGCCGGCAGGTCGCGCGGTGCGGCTCAATTCTTGTCGGGGTTCTGCGCCAGCCACTGCTTGTAGCCGTTGCAGATCAGCTCGGCCTGGAACGCGCCGATCGTGCCCGAGCCGAACACGAAATCGATCGTCCGTTTCAGCTTGCCTTCGAGCGTGGTTGCGCGCAACTGGCCCGCTTCGCTTCGGCAGGCATCTCGCGATACGTGCCACTTCTCGACGACCGCGGTCTTCGAGGTCGTCACGGCCATGCCGATCACCGTCGCAGCGGGCTTGCCGTCCTCGGTCGTCGTCTGTTCCAGCGAGCCGCGCTGGATGTAGGTCTTGGTGTCGCTGGTCTCGCCGGCAACGAACCAGCGGCTGTCCGGCTCGGCGGCGGCAGACAGGCAGGCGAGGCTCAGGGCAACGGCGAGAAGGGTCTTCATGGGCAGCACGGAGGCAGTCCGAAGTTAGCCAAAAAGGATAAACGGAGTCGCCAACCCCGGCAATCGGGCTTTCAAGCCCCCGGCGAGCCCACCCTGAGTGGCGCCGAAGCCCTGTTCGGTGTTCACGCGGATGGCGCACGCGCCCGTTTTGACTAGGCTCGTCGAACCACCTGGAGGCTATCCGATGAGACGCTTGCCCCTCTTCCTGACCGCTGCCGCGCTGTGTTTCGCGGCGTTCGGCGCCGCCGCCCAAGGCTACCCGACGCGCCCGATCACGCTGGTCGTGCCGTTCGCGGCCGGCGGCCCGACCGATGTCGTCGCGCGCGCGCTCGGCCAGGCGATGGGCAAGACGCTGGGCCAGAGCGTCGTGATCGAGAACAAGCTAGGCGCAGGCGGAACGCTGGCGGCCAACTTCGTCGCGAAGGCGGCGCCGGACGGCTACACGATCCTGATCCACCACAACGGCATGGCGACGGCGCCCGCGCTCTACCGCAAGCTGCCGTTCGACCCGCTGACCGACTTCGAGTACGTCTCGCAGGCCGTCGACGTGCCGATGACCCTGCTCGGCCGCAAGGATCTGCCGCCGAACAACCTGCAGGAGCTCATCGCCTACCTGAAGGCCAATGCATCGAAGATCAACCTGGCTCACGCCGGCCTCGGCGCGGTCTCGCATCTCTGCGGCATGGTGTTCCGCCAGGCGATCGGCGTCGAGCTGCAGACTGTGCCGTACCAGGGCACGGCGCCGGCGCTGAACGCGCTGCTCGGCGGACAGGTCGACCTGCTGTGCGACCAGACCACGCAGACGACGCAGCACATCAAGGCCGAGACCGTCAAGCTGTACGGCGTGACGACGCTCGAGCGGATTAGGGCGCTGCCGAATGCGCCGACCCTGAACGAGCTGGGCATGAAGGGCTTCCAGGTCGTCGTCTGGCACGGCGTGTACGCGCCGAAGGGCACGCCGCAGGCGACGCTCGACAAGATCAACGGCGCGGTCCGCGCGGCCTTGAAGGACCCGACGGTCAGCCAGCGGATGGCCGAGCTCGGCGCTGAGATCGTGCCCGAGTCGAAGCAGACGCCGGAAGGGTTGCGCAGCTGGCTGAAGACCGAGATCGACCGTTGGGGGCCGGTGATCCGCGCCGCCGGGGTCTACGCGGACTGACGTCGGCGGGTCACTCGGAGGCGCGCCGTCTCCAACGTGGCGCGGTAGCTTGCTCGTCATCGAGCAGTGCGGCATCGGCCGCGGCTAGCGCCAGGCAAATAGCGGTTGCTCGAAATGGGCGACGCGGGTCGCGCGGCCGAGCAGGCAGAGCTCGCGAAACTGGTACAGCAGTGCTGCCGTCGGTGCCGCGATCCAGCTCGTGCCGACCGGCATCCGCAGCACCGGGTGATCGTGCTCCGGCAGCTTCTCGAGCATCGGTGCGTCGGCGCGCAGCAGCTCGTCGACCGGAATGCGGTGCACGCTCGCGACTTCGGCCGCGTTCGGCACCAATGCGGCGCCCGCGCCGGCCCAGACCACGACCGGTGTGATCACGAAGCCCGACCGGGTCGTGAAGTCATCGAGCCGTCCGAGCACGCACGCGGCATCGACATCGAGGCCGACCTCCTCGGCGAGCTCGCGCAGCGCTGCCGCTTCGGGCGTTTCGTTGCCGTCGATGCGGCCGCCCGGCAGCGCCCATTGACCGGCGTGGCTGCGTAGCAAGGTCGAGCGCCGCGTCAGCAGCACCGCGGCCCGATCGCTCGGCGTCGCGTGGCGCGGCATGCCGGCGAGATCGGCGCCGGCGCCTTCGTCGATCAGCGCGATCGCGACTGCGGCGTGATGCGCGACATCGTGGGCGTGGCTGTGGACCTCGAAGCCGCGCAGCCGCTGCTGGATCAGCACGCGCAGATCGTCGTTGCGCCGGATCGGCGGCGGAAGTATCGAAGTCGACATTCGGCGGTCCGAAGCCTCGCAGTCGCAACGCCTACAGCGCGCGCGAGATCACTTCCTTCATGATCTCGCTGGTGCCGCCGTAGATGCGCTGTACGCGGGCGTCCGCATACATGCGGGCGATCAGGTACTCGTTCATGTAGCCGTAGCCGCCGTGCAGCTGCAGCAGCTCGTCGAGCACGCGCCCCTGCGTCTCGGAAGCCCACAGCTTGGCCATCGACGCGGTCGCGGTGTCGAGCGTGCCGGCGACGAGCTGCTCGACGCAGCGGTCGATGAACGCGCGGCCGACGCTGATCTGCGTCGCGACCTCGGCGAGCCGGAAGCGCGTGTTCTGGAAGTTCGCGACCGGCTGCCCGAAGGCCTGGCGCTCGCGCACGTAGGCGAGCGTCGCTTCGTAGGCCCCTTCCATCCCCGCGAGCGCTGCGACGCCGATGATCAGGCGCTCGTACGGCAGATCACCCATCAGCTGGTAGAAGCCCTGGCCCTCTCGTCCGCCGAGCAGGTTGTCGACCGGCACGCGCACGCCGTCGAAGAACAGCTCGGAGGTGTCTTGCGCCTTCATGCCGATCTTGTCGAGCAGGCGGCCGACCCGAAAGCCTTCGCAGCCCTCGGTCTCGACAATCAGGATCGAGGTGCCGCGCGCGCCCTGCGTCGCATCACTCTTGCAGACCACGAGCACCAGGCCGGCCAGATAGCCGTTCGTGATGAAGCTCTTGCTGCCGTCGATCACGTAGTGGTCGCCGTGCCGTGCGGCGCGCGTGCGCAGACCCTGCAGATCGGACCCGGCGCCCGGCTCGGTCATCGCGATCGAACCGACCAGCTCGCCACGTGCCATGCGCGGCAGATGGCGCGCCTTCTGCGCATCGGTGCCGTGGTTCAGCAGGTAGTGGGCCACGATCGAATGCACCGAGGTCGCCATGCCGGTGAGACCGCGTCGCGCGGTCTCTTCGTAGAACACCGCTTCGTGGCGGAAGTCGCCGCCGCCGCCGCCATGGGCCTCGGGGATGTCGGCGCACAAGAAGCCGAGCGCGCCGGCACGCCGCCAGATCGCATGGCCGACGTGCCCGCGCCGGCGCGCGGCCTCGTCGTCCGGCAGCATCTCGGTCTCGATGAAGCGCGCCACCGAATCGCGGTAGCGCTCCAGATCCTCGTCGGTCCACGAGCGCGTGAAAGTGAGCGGCATCGGCATCCTGGCAATGGTCAGGTTCTGATTCTGCATGGGCACATCGCTTGCCGAAATGAAGGTCCTGGAACTCGAATGGAGTGCGGCCATGCCTCAAGCTAAATGGAGCGACAAGCGCGAACGCCAGTACCAGCACATCAAGGAGGGCGCCGAAGCGGGCGGCAAGCCCGAGAAGGTCGCCGAGCGGATCGCCGCGGCGACGGTCAACAAGGATCGAGCCCGCCACGGCGAATCGAAGACGGCCAGTCGGACTTCGCTCGAAGGCCCGTCGCCAGAGCGGCGCGGTGGCCTGCATTCGCACTCGGGCGCGGCCGGGCGGACGCGGGACCAGCTGTATCGCGAAGCCGCGAAGCGCGGCGTCAAGGGGCGATCGAAGATGTCGAAGGAACAGCTGCAGGCGGCGGTCGGCGCCTAGCGCATCGCCGGTTTTATTGCAGCGGATCGATTGCTTCTGGAACCGGTCCGGCTCAGAGCCCGATCAAGCCCGATCGCAATCCTTCCGCGACCGCTTCGGCGCGTGTCGCCGCATTGACCTTCGCGAGGATCTGCGCGACGTGGTACTTCGCGGTGTGGGCCGAGATGGCGAGCACGCCGGCGATGTCGCGGTTCGACAGGCCCTTGCCGACCAGCTCGAAGACCTCGAGCTCGCGCGGGGTCAGCGGCTCGCACTCCGGTGCGGAGGTCTGGAACGGCGCGTCGCGCACCGACAGCCCTTCGAGCACCGCACTGACCGCAGCGCGCAGCCGTGCGCCGGCACTGTCTGCTGCGAGGTGCGCGCTCGCACCGCCCGGTCCACGGACGACGAGCTCGGCGCCGGGCAGGACCCAGCAGTCGGCGCCGTCGTCGGCCGCGCCGATCTGCACGTCCCAGCCCTCGACGCCGCGCAGCGCCGCGGCCACACCATCGGCAAGCAGTGGTGAGGTGCCGACGACGACGATCCGCGCCATGGAGTTCGCAGGCCCTAGCCGCAGAACGAGCTGGGTCGCTGGATCACATCGATCGCGAGCTCGTGGCGCTGCCCGCCGCGCACGATGACGGCCTGCACGGTCGCGCCGACCTGCAGGTGACTGCGCAGCGCATCGAGACTCGAGGCCGGCTGCCCGGCGAGCGTGATGATCACGTCGCCGACCAGCAGGCCGCCGCGTGCCGCCGGACCATCCGCCGCGAGTGAGGTGACCAGCAGGCCGTCGACGCCGGCCCCATCCATCGTCGCGCGCACACCCTGGACCGCGATGCCGAGATAGCCCTGCGGCAGGCGACCATGGGTCAGCAGCGGATCGAGCACGCGCTCGATCGTCGCAACCGGCACGACAACGGCGTGGTGGCGCGAGAACGAATGGCTGGCGATGCCGAGCAGGCGGCCGGCCGCGTCGGCGATCGGCGCGCCGACGAGACCCGGCGGCAGCCCGCCGTCGAGGCGGATCAGCTGCTCGAGGCGGCCCCCGCGCCAGGTGCGCCATTCGCCGCCGACGGCGCCGACGTGGCCGAAGCTCGCGTGCATCTGCCCCGAGGGGTCGCGGCCGACCGCGAAGACGGCGTCGCCGACGCGCGGGGTCGGAGCCGGCATGCGCACGGCCGCCGGCACGGGCACGCCGGTAAAGGTCACGACCGCGAGGTCGGTGCCGCCGTCGATGCCGCGCACTTCGCCGTCGGCCTGCTCGCCGTTCGGAAAGGCAATCGAGACGCGCGGATGGCGCCACAGCAGCGCGGCGCTGGCAACCGCAACGCCGTCACGCCAAGCTAGGCCGGTGGCTCGATGCCGCCGTGTCGTCAGGCCGATCACCGAGGCGGCGATCCGTTCGACGTGGTCAGGCAGTGTCGGTGCAAGGTTGTCGGGGTTCATGGCATCACGGGCAGTGGTTGATGGACCGATCGTGCTCGGCCGCGTCGCGTCGCGCCTCCACCGATCGGCGGGCCTGCCCCTGCCCGATCGGGCAGGCCTCGCATCGCAGTTGAGGCCAGCGGAGGAAGCCTCAAGAGTGCGCCGTGCGGGTGGAGCGGTCATCGCATGTCCTTGGCGCGCCTGCGGACTTGCTCGGCAGGCCGGCGGGGCCGCGGCGTCGGCGCGGTACAACGCGTCGACCACCACCAAGGAGTCAGCATGAGCGAAAAGAAGGCGAACGTCCATTGGGAAGGCGGCGGCCGCAACGGCAAGGGCCAGATCAGCACCGAGACCGATGCGCTGAAGGCCTATCCGTACGGCTTTGCGAGTCGCTTCGAAGACGACCGACGCGGAACGAATCCCGAAGAGCTGCTCGGCGCGGCGCATGCGGCGTGCTTCACGATGGCCTTCTCCTTCGCCTGTGACAAGGCCGGCTTCGTGACCTCTGCGGTCGACACGACGGCGAGCGTGCGGCTGGTCAAGCAAGGCGAGGGCTTCGCCATCGATCGCATCGCACTGACCATGCAGGCCAGCGTGCCCGGCATCGGAGAGGCGCAGTTCCAGCAGATCGCGCAAGGCGCAAAGGCCGCATGCCCGCTGTCGAAGGCACTCGCCAGCGTTCAGGAGATCACGCTGGTCGCGACGCTGCGGGCTTGACGGCGGTCAGCTTGCCAAGCAAGTCTTGCGAACCGAATCGGTGAGGGGTCGAGCCGCCTGTCGCGCTTCGATCCGGCGCGTTCCGATTGCTGTGCGCTGCGGCCTCGTCGTGGCCGCGGTCTTCGCGCTGAACGCACCGGCCCGCGCGATCGACCTCGCGCCGCTTTGGAACTTCAGCGATGTGCCTGGCAGCGAGCAGCGCTTTCGCGACGCACTCGCCACCACGACCGGCGACGACGCGCTGATCCTGCAGACGCAGATCGCGCGAACCTACGGGCTGCGCAACGACTTTCCGAAGGCGCGCGAGATCCTTCACGGCATCGAGCCGCAGCTCGCATTTGCGGGTGCCGAGGCGCGGGCACGCCATGCGCTCGAGCTGGGTCGCACCTATGCGTCGGCCGCGCATCCGGCGGCGTCGATCGAGGACGAAGCGAAGACGCGCGCCCGCGCCGCCTTTCTGGCCGCGCACGACCTTGCGAAGACCGGTCAGCTCGACGGCCTCGCGATCGACGCGCTTCACATGATGGCCTTCGTCGACACGAAGCCCGACCAGCAGTTGCGCTGGGGCGAGCGTGCGCTGGAGATCGCTATCGAATCGACGCAGCCGGCGGCGAAGCGCTGGGAGCCTTCGCTGCGCAACAACATCGGCTATGCGCTGCATGAGCTCGGCCGCTATGACGAAGCGCTGGCCGAGTTCCGGCGCGCCGTGGTGCTGCGTGAGAAGAGCGGCGATGCCGCCGCACTGCGCGACGCGCGCTGGATGGAGGCGTGGACCTTGCGTGCCCTCAAGCGCGTCGACGACGCGATCGCGATCCAGACCAAGCTGGAAACGGAGTACGCCTCCTCCGGCACGACGAACCGCGGCGTGTTCGAGGAGCTCGAGCTGCTCTACCGCGCGAAGGGCGATGCCGCGATGGCGGGGCGCTACGCCGAACGCAAGGACGCTGCGCCGCGGTAGTTCCCGCAAGCGATGCACGTGCGCGAGCGGTGCATGGATGCGCTGCGCGGCGGCGCCTCGACGAGCGCCGCGCGCGAAACCGTCGTGTTCTGGGACTTCGAGGGCTTACTGAGGCTGCGCCGATCCGCTGCCGCCACAGCCTCGCCGAGTCAGCTCGGTCGCGCGATCTGCACCGTCTTGATGTTGACGAACTCGCGAATCCCGTAGCCCGCGCACTCGCGTCCGAAGCCCGAGTGCTTGACGCCGCCGAACGGCAGACGTGGGTCGGAGCGCACGTTGTCGTTGACGAAGCTCAGGCCGGCCTCGAGGCGCTCGGCCGCAATCCGTTCGCCGCGCGCGAGGTCACGCGTCAGCACGCCGGAGCCGAGGCCGAACTCGCTCGCGTTCGCGATCTCGATCGCATCATCCTCGTCGCGCGCTTCGATGACCGCGGCGACCGGGCCGAAGACCTCGTCGTCGTGCGCGGGCTGTCCCGGGGCGACGTCGCTCAGCACCGTCGCCGGGTACCAGGCGCCCGGTCGATCCGAGATGCGGCCGCCGAGCAGCAGGCGCGCGCCGGCGCGGATGCTGGCTTCGACCTGCGCGTGGATCTGGTCGCGCGCGGCGACGCTCTGCAGCGGGCCGAAGCGCGTCGCCTCGTCGCGCGGATCGCCCATCGTGTAGGCCCGCATCGCCTCGACCAGTGCGGCCTCGAACGCGGGGCGCACCGCCTGCACCGCGATGAACCGCTTGCCGGCGATGCAGCTCTGCCCGCCGTTCACCATGCGGGCGCGCGCGCAGACCTTCGCGGCCGCGGCGACATCGGCATCGTCGAGCACGACATAGGCGTCCGAGCCGCCGAGCTCGAGCACGCACTTCTTCAGCACGCCGCCGGCGGTTCGCGCGACGCTGCTGCCCGCGGCGACGCTGCCAGTCAACGTGACCGCTGCGACTTTCGGATGCGCGATCAGGCCGTCGACCGCATCGCTCTTGACCAGCAGCGTGCGAAACAAGTCATCCGGAAAGCCGGCGTCGCGGAACACAGACTCGATCGCGAGCGCGCAGCCGGGCACGTTGCTCGCGTGCTTCAGGATCGCGCCATTGCCGGCCATCAAGGTCGGTGCGGCGAAGCGGAACACCTGCCAGAACGGAAAGTTCCAGGGCATCACCGCGAGCACGACCCCGAGCGGATTGAAAGTGACGAAAGCATCTGCGCCGTCGATGCCGACCGGCACGCGCGCGAGGTACTGCGACGACTGATCGGCGAAGTGCTCGCAGGCGCTCGCGCACTTGTCGACCTCGGCAAGGCCGTCGGTCACGGTCTTGCCCATCTCGTCGGTCATCAGCGCGGCGAACTCGGCCCGACGCCGCTTCAACACCGCCGCGGCGCTGCGCATCCGCTCGGCGCGCGCCTCGAAGTCGACCCGGCGCCATTCGCGAAACGCGGCGTCGCAGCACTCGACGATTGCGGCCGCGTCGTCGGTCGAGTGGCCGTCGTACGACCGCCCGCCCTCGAGCGTCGCCGGGTTGGTGGTGTTGAAGTGGGGTCGGGTCGATTCGGTGCTCATCGCGATTCCTCGGTTGCCGGTCGAGTGGCGGCCGGCATGTCGTCCTCAAGTGCGAGGCGGGTGCGCCATGCCTTGGCCTCCGCCTGCACCTCGGCAGCGAGTCGCGCCTTTCGGCCGCGCTCGTACAGCGGCGCCAGCACATCGCATACCTGCGCGCCGAACGTGGCCTGGTCGATTGCGCGCGCCGCGGCGAGCGCCAGCGCGAGCGCGGCTCGAACTCGTGCGGCACCCCGTCGAGCCAATTGCGGCCGATCAACCAATGGGCGTTGCGCTGCGAACTCGAGCAAGCCGGCCGCGTCGGCCAGCAGCAGTGACGCGCTGGTCATTCCGAGCGACTGCCTCGAGGCCGTGATCGTGCGCGCCTGACGCGTCGACGCTCAGCCGGCGCCGTCGTTCGGTGCCGGCCGCGTGCCGTCGAACGCTCGTTGCAAGAGCTCGCGGATGGCGGTACGCTCGAGCGGGCGCGGATTCGGATACTGGTTCTTCACCGCAAGGTCGGCGGCGCGGTCGAGTCCACTCTCCGGCATGCCGATATCGCGCAGCGCAGTCGGTGCGCCGTGCGCACGTGCGAGTTCAAAGATGCCAGCCGGCGCGAAGTCGTCCGCATCGGCCATGCCGAGCGCGCTCTGGATGCGACGCATCGCCTCCGGCGCGTCCGCCGCGTTGTAGGCCAGGGCGTGCGGCAGCACCACCGTGTGCACTTCCGCATGCGGCAGGTCGAAGGTGCCGCCGAGCGTGTGGCAGAGCTTGTGGTGCAGGCCCATCGAGACGTTGCCGAGCACCGAGCCGCACAGCCAGGCGGCATACAGCGCATCGCCGCGTGCCTCGAGGTCATGCGGATCGTCGGCCAGCCGCGGCAAGGCGGCGGCTGCGGCGCGGATGCCTTCTTCGGCCATCAGCGTGACGATCGGATTGCCGTCGTGCGCATAGAGGCCTTCGGCCGCGTGCGCGATCGCGTTCAGCGCGCTCGTCAAGGTCATGCCGATCGGCAAAGTCAGCGTCAATTCCGGGTCGTAGAGCACCGACCGCGGCAGCACCTTCGAGTCGCGTCCGGTCTTCTTGACGCCGCCCTCGGTCAGACCGTAGATCGAGGTCATCTCGCTGCCGGCGTAGGTGGTCGGGATCGCGATGATCGGGAAGTCACCTTCCGGCGCTTCCAGCGCGATCGCCTTGCCGAGACCTATCGTCGAGCCGCCGCCGATGGCGACCGCGCAGTCGGCGCCGAGCCGCTTCGCTTCGGCGCGCGCTGCGCGAGCGGTGTCGATCGGCACGTGCATGCGCGCCTCGGCGAACACGCCGACGGCACGCTCGCCGAGAAGTGCGGCCACACGATGCGCCGCGCCGATCTGTTCGGGTGTTGACAGCACCAGCGTCCGAGTCGCGCCGATCGCCTCGATCTCGCGGCCCAGGTGCTGCAACGCGCCGACGCCGAAGACGACACGTGACGGCAGGGGGGTGTATGTGAACGGCGTCAATCGACTCTCGACGAATCGGCGGGCTGGCGGACGCCGACACGGAACGCGCTTTTGAGGGACGATGCGGCCATCGTGCGAACGGTGTGTGCCATGGTTTCGGTCTTGCTCAGTGTAGGTGGGTCGCCGCCGACCCGCCTGCCTTGCTTACCGCGCCGTTCGACCGATGGCAAGTGGGATGCAATAACCAAATATCACATGATGTAAGACTGCTGGCCGCATCGATGCATGCCCCACTAAGATTGCCATCAGGGCTTGTCCGGATATCGACGAGTCGTCGTGATCGAGGGCGTACCCGAGAGGCGTTCGTGCGTGAAACGGGCTGTCGGCGCCGGACAGAACACCGTCATGCGGGCCCCGGAGACCTTCAAGGTTTGATTTGGACTTGACCGCACCGGCGCCCACCCGCGCGATGGGCTTCACGCTCGATCCGACGCTGCTCACGCAGCGCCGCCGCGAGAGCGCGCGCCGCATTCACACGGTGCAGATCCCCGCGATCCGGGCGATCGGTTTCACCGTGCTGTGCCTGATCGCCATGCTGCAGGACCTGCGCGCCAGCGGCACGGTGGACTGGATGCAGCTCGGCCGCCTCGTGGCGATCAATCTGCTTTACGCCGCGATCAGCTGGACGGTGCTGCGGCGCTTCTACGGACGCACCGGGCGCCTCGACGTCAGCGTCGTATTCTTCCACCTCGACGTGCTGGTCTGGCTGCCGAACCTGCACCACCTCGAGCAGGCGCATTTGTTCTTCGCGTACTTCCTGCTGATGCGCGTCGCCGACCAGGTCGGCTTCGGCTTCCGGCGCGCGCTCTACTTCGGGCATGTCGTGGTCGTCGCCTACATCGCCTATTCGGTGTGGGTCTACGCCACCCATCCGGCCGCCTCGCAGTGGATGGACCGCTTCGCGATCGCCGCGATCATGTACCTGCTCGGCATCTACCTCGCGTTCACCGGCCTGGTGATCGAGCGGCTGCGCAATCGCATGCAGCAGGCGATGCGGGCGGCGCGAGAGCTGGTCGATGACCTCGAGCACAAGAAGACGGCGCTCGAGACGCAGGCGACCGAGCTCGAGCATGCGCGGCGCCAGGCCGAGCAGGCGAGCGTCGCGAAGTCGCAGTTTCTGGCGACCATCAGCCATGAGATCCGGACGCCGATGAACGGCATCCTCGGCGCGTCGGAACTGCTGCTCAGCACGACGCTGGCGAGCGGCCAGCGTCACTACGCCGAGACGGCGCACCGGTCGGCAACCGCGTTGCTCGCGCTGATCGACGACGTGCTCGACCTGTCGCGCATCGAGTCGAGCAAGCTCGTCATCCACACGACCAACATCGACCTGCGCGCGCTCGTCACCGAGGCGGTCGACCTGATGGCGGTGACGGCACGTGACAAGCCGGTGGGGCTCAGCTGCACGTTCTCGAGCCGGCTGCCGAAGCGCGTCGAGTGCGATCCGATGCGGCTGCGCCAGATCCTCGTGAACCTGCTCCACAACGGCGTCAAGTTCACGCAGCAGGGCCGGGTCGATCTGGAAGTGCTGGTCCTCGACGACACCAACGACACCGTGCGGTTGCGCTTCGAGGTGCGCGACACCGGAATCGGTCTGGCCGAGGAGCAGTTCGACTCGGTGTTCGATGCGTTCACGCAGGCCGACGCGTCGACCACCCGGCGCCATGGCGGCAGCGGCCTCGGCCTGGCCATCGTCCGCGAG
>Ga0207650_10001015_pt1 | contig 21083 bp, 18 predicted proteins | sample KBSS63metaG_FD_184325 | JGI IMG/M metagenome (GOLD analysis project Ga0207650, IMG submission 184325) | Switchgrass rhizosphere microbial communities from Kellogg Biological Station, Michigan, USA - KBS S6-3 metaG (SPAdes) (version 2) | ecosystem: Host-associated > Plants > Roots > Rhizosphere...
ACCCGGCAGGACGCCGGGTTAGCCGCCCCGCGCCATGGATGGCGCGTGGCGGCGGCCCACGGATTCAAGCCGGAGTGAGGGCACACCGAGCCTAGGCGAGGTGCCGAGTGTTGGGGCGAAGCGTTTTGGGTTACTTTTGGCGCTCTTCCAAAAGTGACCCGCCGTAAGGGCGGAACCCATAGCAGCCGCTACCTAAATAACGGATATGTACTCGTGCTGATCCAACATCCTGGTCAGCTACCAGGCCGCCGACGGGAGCAAGCTCCCTCGCCACAGGGCCAGCGTCGTACCCAGCATGAGTCGACTGACACACCGCCATCAGGAGCCCCCCTGTCCCACATTGGCTATGTATTGCCTGGAATCACATACATTCCTGCGCCGCCTGCTCCAACCGCGACGGCTTGATCGCCGACGCCAGCGGCTTGCGCTCATACAGGAACACCTTGCCGCCCTCCTGGGACTTATAGACTTCCAGCACATCATCAGCAGCAATCTTGCTGGTCAACACCACCTTGGCGTGGCGCGAGTTCTGCGTCACGGTCGAGGTGATCCCATGTTTTTCCAGCTTGGGCAGCACGCACTGCACATAGGCTTCAGGCCCCTTGCTGGTTTGCAGGGTCAGGGTCGGGGCGTTGGGGGCGGACACACAACCGGCCAGCCACAAGGAAGCAAAGGCCAAGGCCGGGGCGAAAAAAGAGCGCATGAAAAATTCCTGACAATAAAAATAAAGGTTCACATCAAGCCGCCCACTATCCAGCGCGAAGCAGCGCCTTGAGCGACACATCGAACTGCTTCAAAGCATCGAGCTGCACATCCCGCTGCTGCTCGATCTGTGCGGCAATTTCCGGTGCAGCCTTGTCATGTACCCACACCGACGGCACCTGCTTATGCACCGAGCCTTCGGCCTTGGCGATAAATTGCAGGTTCGCGTCGTAGAACCGCGCAATAAACCGCGCCTCGACCTGGTCGTTACGCTGGGTCAGCAGTTGGTTATGGGTGTCAAGCATCACCACCACATCGGGGTGAGCCTGCACCAAGGCATCCAGGCTGTCGTAGACCGTCACCGACAAAAAAGTGCCTTGCAGCGAACTCATCAACCAGTCGATGGCCAGTTCCGGGTCGGAGCTGTTGACGAACGCCTGACGGATGCGTCCGTCGAGGGCATCCTTGGCGCCATTCAAGGCCATGTCGTGGTAGCGTTCAAGGTAGCTGAGGTTGTCGCGGGTGTTATCGCTCAACAACACACCCACCGACTGCGCGTGCTGCAGGGATTCTACGCTAGCGCTGAGAGGGAGCAAATGGCCCGAACGCAGATCATCGGCAATTGCCGCGTTGTTGATCGCGACCGTGCCAAGCATCAACATCATTAAAACAAGCTGAATAAACGTCCTCATCGCGCATTTCCTTGAACAGCGTTTCGATGGGGTGATTTTTCCGCTTTTCCTGCAAAAACAGAACTTGCGATCCGTGATGGTGACTATTATCTGAACCGATAGTGCACCCATAAAACCTATAAGGACCACGCTATGAAGCCTCACCAGAAAACCTTCGACCGCATCCGCGAAGCCGTCCTACCGGAGTTTCGCGAGCGCGTCGCCGATTACCTGGTCGACTATGAAGACGTGCTGCAGGATGAGGCCGCGGGCGCTGATCAAATCAACGCCAGCGCCCAGCAATTACGCGGCTACCTGCGTGGCCTGAACACCACGCGGGTGCTGGGCATGGCCGACTGGGAGGACCTGGACCGCCGCGTCGTGCACATCACTGAACAGGCTACAGCGCAGGGCGTTGTTGATTGACCCACGCCTGTACCGACGGCCGCTGCCACTGACGCTGCGCGTACTCCACCAGCTCGGCAGGCACGCGGTCGCCGTTGAGGATCAGGCGATTGAGCATCACCGCCAGGTCCACGTCCGCGATGGACCACTCACCGAACAGGTAAGGCGGATTATTCGCCAGCAGCGCTTGCGCCGCACTGATCAACTTGGCGGCCGCCGCTTCAGCCTCGGCGCTCAGTGGAGGCATCTTCTGCCCGTAGAACACCACCAGGGTCGAGCGCTCCTGCCGAATCGGCAACAAGTCGCTGCGCAGCCACGCCTGCACCTGGCGCGCCCTCGCCCGCTGCTTGGGGTCGGCCGGGTACACCGGGGTCTCGGGATAAACCTGCTCCAGGTACTCGGTGATTGCCGAAGACTCGGAGAGCGCAAAATCGCTTTCTACCAACGTGGGGACGCGCTGAGTCAGGGACAGGTGGGCGAAATCGGCCGCGTGCTGTTGCGCGGCATCCAGGTCCAGGGTGAGCGTGTCGAACGCCAGGCCTTTTTCCAGCAGGGCGACAAACACCGACATGGCGTAGGGGCTGGTGTACAGCTGATCAACATACAGACGCAACGGACGCTGGCTCATGACGAATCTCCTTGAAGGGAGCACCACGCTACGAGATGTGCCGCCAGAAAGACAATGCGCTGTTTTTATGGGGGCATTCCTCGGCGGAATACCGGGCTAGCCCGCAAACCCGCCCTTGCTCAGGAAAGCGCGCTCTTCGTCTGAGGTCGCCCGAGCCAGCACCTCATTATGATGGGAAAACGCCCGAACCGCTGGATGATCTCGGCATGTTCCTTGGCCCAATGGTAGGTAGTGGCGCCCAGTGGCTGGTTGAGAACCAGAGAGCGCTGCTGATCCGCCGGGTCTTCCGAATGTTCGAAGGGCAGGTAGCAGAATGCACGCAATGCGAACCAGCGTTTGGGGCCGGCGTTTTTCCAGAAGTCGATGACGGAGTGCGGGGTGTCATTGCTCATTGTCGCTACCTACTCTCAATCGAATGCCTCGACGGTAGCAGAAACCCGGTTTCAATTGTGGTGAGCGGGCTCGCCCCGCTCACCACAACAAGCCCGCCAGCCAGAGACAAGCGTGTTCACCGATCAGAAGTCCACTGTTGCCGAGAGCTTGACGGTGCGCGGCTCGCCCTGGGTCAGGTAGTTATTGGCCGTCGACGCCGACGCCCAATAGGCCTTGTTTGCCACGTTCTCGACGTTGGCGCGCAGGGTGATGTACTTGTCGTCCGCCTTGAAGCCATACCGGGCGCCGAGGTCGACGCGGGTCCAGGCCGGGATGCTCAGGGTGTTGGTGGCGTTGACGTATTCGCCCCCGGTGCGCAGCATCCGCGCGTTAACGGCGGCGCCCTGGAGGCCGGGAATGTCCCAGTCGGCGCCCACATTGTATTGGAAGCGCGGCACGCCGGCAGCGCGGTTACCGTCGCTGAGGCCGTTGGAGGTATTCTTCAATTCGGTGTTCATCCAGGTGGCGCCGGCCAGCAGGCGCAAGCCGTCAACCGGTTCGCCGAAAACGTTCAGCTCCACGCCTTTGTTGATCTGCTCACCGTCGACACTGAAGGTGTCCAGGCTATTGCCGGGCAGGCGCGACGTGGAGCTGTTCGGCTGCTCGATGCGGTACACGCCCAAGGTGGCGCCAACGCTGTCCCAATCCAGCTTCACCCCGGCTTCCGTCTGTTTGCTGCGGTTAGGCGCAAAGACCTCGCCGGGGTTGGTGACGTTGCTCAATGGCGCCGTCGGTCCCTGGGCCAGCCCCTCGATGCGGTTGGCATAGAACGACACGTGCTCCCACGGTTTGACCACCAGGCCGTACACCGGCGTGGTGATGCTTTCGGCATAGTTGGCGTTGCGCGCTCCCGTGGTGGTGTTCCATGCATCCACCTCGAGGGTCTGGCGCCGAACGCCCAGGGTCAGCAGCACGCGATCATCGATAAAGCCCAGGGTGTCGGACACCGCCGCGCTCTTGATGCGATTCTTGCCGACGATACGCGGGTCATGGATATCGCTGCCGAAGTAAGTAACGCTCGGGCGCGGAATCTGGGTCGGGTTGTACAGATTGCCCGGTCGGCGGTTGGCCTGCAGGATCGCCTCGAAGGCCGAACGCTGCTCGCCCCAGATCCCCGACAAACCGACGTTCATCTGATGGCTCACCGGGCCGGTGTTGAAATGCCCGTTCAACCCGGCCATGGCGCTCTTGTTGTCTTCATCGTGAGGCGAGTACAAAAAGCCCACACGCCCGCTGCCATCATTGCCCACGTACAGCGACGAATACTGGCCATTTTCCCGCGTATGCTTGGCGCCGCCGCCCACATAGGCGGTCCAGCTTTCATTCAAATCGTATTCGGCATTGAACATGCCATAGGTGTCTTCCAGCTCCGACCAGCTCCAGTCCTGGGCGTAATTGTGCTTGGCTGACGGCGCCTTCGGCACTTGGGTGCCGTTGGGGTAGACCACCGAGCGACCGTTGTTGATGCGCTCTTTCTGGTAGCCGAAGTCGGTGGACACGCGCAGGCGATCGCCACGGTAATCCAGGGCGACAGCCACCAGTTGCGAGCTTTTGAATTCATCCTCAATGGCCGTGTCGCCACCATGCCTGGCCAGGTTGACCCGCGCGCCGAAGCGGTTGTCTTCGCCAAACCGCTGGCCCAGGTCGAGGTGGCCGCCGCGCTGGCCATCGGTGGTGGTATCGAGGGTCACGCTGCGAGTGGGCGCGTCTTCGGCGCGCTTGGGCACCAGGTTAACGCTGCCGCCGATGCCGCTGCCCGCCGGCGACACGCCATTGACGAACGCGTTGGGGCCTTTGAACAACTCCACCCGCTCCAACGCCTCCGTGGTGACGATCTGCCGGGGCAGCACGCCGTACAGGCCGTTGAAGGCAATGTCATCGGTGCTCAGCGGCAGGCCGCGAATAGTGAACACCTGGGAAAAGTTGCCAAAGCCGGAAGACTGGCGCACCGAGGCGTCATTGAGCAGCACATCGCCCACCGTGCGCGCCTGTTGGTCGGCGATGGTCTTGGCGGTGTAGCTGACCACGCTGAACGGCACGTCATTGATCGAACGAGTGCCCAATACCCCCAGGCGCGCCGAGCGTGCGACCTGGCCGCCGGCATAGGTGTCCGCCTGCGCCCCGCCCTCCCCACTGATGGTGGTCGCACCCAGCTGCAACGCATCGCCCGTCGCTTCGGGCACCACGGTGTAGCCGTGGGCGCCGGTGCTTTGCAGGGTATACCCGCTGCCTTGCAACAACTGCATGAAGCCCGCTTGCGCAGTGAAACGGCCCTGCAAGCCAGCGCTTTGCTGGTCATTGAGCAGTGTGGAATCAAACGACAACGGCACCCCGGACAACGCCGCGAACTGCGCCAGTACGTTGCCCAACGGCCCCGGCGCAAGGGTGTAGCTGCGCACCGCACTGGTCGACGCCGCATCGGCGGCCACGGCACTGTGCAACGGTGCGATGGCTGCCAGGGCAACGGCCAGGCTCAAGGCCTTCAAGGGGCGGATGGGGTGCGGTGTGAAGGTCATGGGGATTCCTGTCGGCGCGCTGCAAAGTTGAGGGTTCTCCCCTACACCGGGCGACAACGAAAAAGGTATCAGCGAAGATCGACAATAATTTCAGCGAGGCTCAACGGTCACCCAGTAGCCAGTCAGGCTGCTGACCTTGACCGGCAGCGTTTCCTGCAACAGACGCAGGCTGGCGTCGGTGTCTCGCAAGGGGAACGCCCCGGAGACGGTCAGCCCGGCCACGCTGTCGTGGCAGCGCAACACGCCGTGACGGTAGCGTCCCAGCTCATCGAGCAAGTCCGCCAAGCGCATCTGCTGGGCCAGCAGCATGCCGTTTTCCCAGGTGGTTGCGCTGATTTCCAGCGGCTGCACCGCTGCCACGCCGTCGCTGCCGAATGCGCTTTGCTCACCGGCCTTGAGGATCAGCCCATGGCGGGCATGCTCCGGGAGCATTTCCACCGCGCCGTCAAGCACCGCCACGCGGCTGCTCTGCTCTGCCACTCGAACGCTGAAATGCGTACCCAGGGCGCGGGCGGTGCCGTGGCGGGTTTGCACGATAAACGCACGATGGCGGGGTGCGGGGTCCTTGGCGGTGGTGATCATTATTTCGCCTTGCAGCAACTCGATACGTCGCACCTGATCGGTAAAGGCGATGTTCAACGAGCTGGCGGTGTTGATCAGCAGGCGCGTGCCGTCGGGCAAAGTGAGGTGGCGTTGCTCGCCGATGGCGGTGTGTTGGTCGGCGGTCCACGGCTGCCACGGCTTTTGCCGATAAGCCAACCAGGTCGCCGGCCCCGCCAGCAGCAACAGCCCGAGGGCCTGGCGACGGCCGAGCGATTGCTTACGGCCGATGCGCTTGAGGGTGTCGCCGGCAATCGCGCCCGGCACACTGTTGAAGTCGCCCAGGATCGCCTCCGCCCGTTGCCAGGCCTGGGCGTGCTGGGCGCTGCGGCCCTGCCATTGGGCGATGGCGCGGCGGTCTTCGTCGGTGGCGCTGCCGGACTGCAACTGCACCATCCAGTCGGCGGCTTCGCCGAGGATCAGCGGGTCGATGGACGGGTTCATGCCACGCTCAGGCATGCCAGGAACGCATCGCGCATGTAGCGTTTGACCGAGACCAGCGACACCTTCAATTCCTCGGCGATCTGCGCGTACGTCAGGCCATCGATCTGCGACATCAGGAAGGCCTGGCGGGTCTTGTCCGGCAAATCGCGCAGCATGGCTTCGATGCGGTACAGCGCCTCAAGAATCAGCCAGCGGGTTTCCGGCGACGGCACCTCCTGCTCCGGCAAGTGGGCAATGGTTTCCAGATAAGCGCGCTCGACTTCCTGGCGGCGCCAGCTGTCGATCATCAAGCCCTTGGCGATGTGGGTGAGCAACGCACGCGGCTCGCTGCCGAAACCCGCACTGTGCTGCCGGGTGAGCAGGCGCATGAAGGTGTCGTGGGCCAGGTCGGCCGCATCGCTGGCGTTGCCCAACTTGCGGTCGAGCCAGCGGTATAACCATCCGTGGTGTTCGCAGTACAGCGCCTCGACAGGCAGATTGAGCGAAGACGACATGCAGATCACCGGGGACCAGAGAGTAATTAAGAATTGATCGCATTCTAATCTGCGCAACGAAACGCGGCAACGCGCAAATTAATGTTATAGGATAACGCCCATTTTCCGTCCTGCACTGTGATCACGCCCATGACCGACGCTGTTCCCCTGCGCCAACGCCTGCTTTCCATCGACGCCCTGCGCGGCCTGGTGATCCTGTTCATGCTGCTGGACCACGTGCGCGAAACCTTCCTGCTGCACCGCCAGGTCAGCGACCCGATGATCATCGACAGCACCGAGCCGGTGCTGTTTGTCAGCCGCACCCTCGCCCACCTGTGCGCGCCGGTGTTTGTGCTGCTCACGGGGTTGTCGGCGTGGCTCTACGGCCAGAAATACCAGGGCCGCCGCGATGTGTCGGCATTCCTGTTCAAGCGCGGGCTCTTCCTGGTGGTGCTGGAATTTACCTTGGTCAACTTCGCCTGGACCTTCCAACTGCCGCCCAGCGTGATCTATATGCAGGTGATCTGGGCGATTGGCGTAAGCATGCTCGCGCTGGCCGCGCTGGTGTGGTTGCCGCGCCCGCTGTTGATCGGGTTGGCCTTGGTGATCATTGGCGGGCACAACCTGTTGGATGGCGTGCACTTCGAGGCGGGTTCGGCCTTGCAGATTCCGTGGACGATCCTGCATGAGCGCAGTTGGATTGAGGTCGGCGATTCGCTGCGACTGCGCACTACCTACCCGGTGCTGCCGTGGATTGGCGTGATTGCGCTGGGTTACGGCCTGGGCCCGTGGTTTGCCAATGGCACGCAGCCGGTGCTGCGCCAACGTTATCTGTTGCTCGGCGGTGTGGGGGCGTTGGTGGGATTCGTGCTGTTGCGGACGGCCAACGGGTATGGCGAGAAGCCTTGGCAGGCGTATGACAGTGGCGTGCAGACGCTGATGAGCTTTTTCAACGTCACCAAGTACCCGCCTTCGCTGTTGTTCCTGGCGCTGACGTTGGGGATCGGCTTGTTGCTGTTGCTGGCGTTTGAACGTGCGGGACAAAAACGTTGGATTGGCATCTTGGCCACGTTCGGCGCCGCGCCGATGTTCTTCTACCTGCTGCACTTGTATGTCTTGAAAGTCCTTTACGTCGCCTGCGTGGCGCTGTTTGGCCTCAATCACGGCAACTACTTCGGCTTCGACAGTATGGGCGCCATCTGGCTGGTGGCGCTGCTGTTACCGCTGGCACTCTATCCACCGGTGCGCTGGTTTGCGGCGCTCAAGGCACGCCGCCGCGACCTGGCCTGGCTCAAATACCTCTGACCCGACACCGTCCAACTGTGGGAGGGGGCGTGCCCTAACTCCAGTCAGTTAAGAAGTAGAAAGGGTAAAAAGTAATCTGTGGCGAGGGAGCTTGCTCCCGTTGGGCCGCGAAGCGGCCCCAGCTCTTTGCTCGAAAAAACCAGGACTGCTGCGCAGTCCAACGGGAGCAAGCTCCCTCGCCACAGGTACACACCGTTCTAGGAGGCGTTAAGCCAGTTCAGCCCGCAGTTGACGCGCTGCCGTCACCATGTGAATCAACGCCGCTTCCGTCTCCGGCCAGCCACGGGTTTTCAACCCGCAATCCGGGTTCACCCACAACCGCTCAGCCGGAATCCGCTTGGCCGCCTTGCGCAGCAGGTTGGCCATCTCCGAGGCATCCGGCACGCGTGGCGAGTGGATATCGTAGACGCCCGGGCCGATGTCGTTCGGGTAGGCAAAGGCTTCGAACGCGTCCAGCAACTCCATGTCCGAGCGTGAGGTCTCGATGGTGATCACGTCGGCGTCCATTGCCGCGATCGACTCGATCACGTCGTTGAACTCGCTGTAGCACATGTGGGTGTGGATCTGGGTTTCATCGCGCACGCCCGAGGCGCACAGGCGGAACACTTCGGTGGCCCAGTCCAGGTAGTGCTGCCACTGTGCCTGGCGCAACGGCAGGCCTTCACGGAACGCAGCTTCGTCGATCTGCACGATCTTGATGCCGGCGGCTTCCAAATCCACCACTTCGTCACGAATCGCCAGGGCCAGTTGGCGGGCCTGCACTTCACGGCTCACGTCTTCGCGAGGGAACGACCACATCAGCATGGTCACGGGACCGGTGAGCATGCCCTTCACGACCTTGCTGGTCAGGCCTTGGGCGTAACGGATCCACTCCACGGTCATCGCGTTCGGGCGGCTCAGGTCACCGAAAATCACCGCCGGTTTCACGCAGCGCGAACCGTAGCTCTGCACCCAACCGAAGCGGGTGAACGCGTAGCCGTCCAACTGCTCGGCGAAGTATTCGACCATGTCGTTACGTTCGGCTTCCCCGTGTACCAGCACGTCCAGGCCGAGGTTTTCCTGCACTTCAACCGCGTGCTTGATCTCGCTGTGCATCGCTTCGACATACTCGGCTTCGCTCAACTTGCCGGCCTTATACGACTGGCGCGTCAGACGGATCGACGCAGTCTGCGGGAACGAACCGATGGTGGTGGTCGGGAACAACGGCAGGTTGAGGCCGGCACGTTGCTGCTCGATACGCTGGGCAAACAGCGATTGGCGCTGGCTGTCCTTGGTGGTGATCGCCGCCACACGGGCCTGCACGGCCGGCTTGTGGATACGCGGTGAAGCCGCGCGCGCAGCCTGCACGGCGCGGCTTTCGGCCAGGGCAGCGAGTACGTTGGGCGCCTCGGGCGCGCTGACTGCTTGGGCCAATACCGCCACTTCGGCGCACTTCTGTACGGCAAATGCCAGCCAGCGCTTGAGCTCGGCATCCAGTTTATCTTCACGGCCCAGGTCAACCGGGCTGTGCAGCAAGGAGCAGGAAGGCGCTACCCACAGGCGATCCCCTAGTTTTTCATGCGCATGCTGCAAGGTGGCCAGGGCCTTTTCCAGGTCGCAGCGCCAGACGTTACGGCCGTTGACCACGCCCAGGGACAGCACCTTATAAGCCGGCAAGCGGTCGAGAATGGTCGGGTACTGGTCCGGGGCACGCACCAGGTCGATGTGCAGACCATCGACCGGCAGGTTGGCGGCCAGGCCGAGGTTTTCTTCAAGGCCGCCAAAGTAGGTGGCCACCAGCTTTTTCAGCGGGTCGCGCTGGATCAGGTTGTAGGCGCGCTCAAACGCGTTTTTCCACGCTTGCGGCAGGTCGAGCACCAGGATGGGCTCGTCGATCTGCACCCATTCCACCCCCAGATCAGCCAGGCGCTGGAAGATCTGGCCATACAACGGCAGCAGGCGCTCCAACAGGTCAAGCTTGTCGAAGTCGCCGCCCTTGGCCTTGCCCAACCACAGGTAAGTCAATGGACCGATGACAACGGGCTTGACGTTGTGACCCAGTTCGCGGGCTTCCTGCACTTCTTCGAACAGTTGCTCCCAACCCAGGTGGAACTGCTGGTCAGCGCTGAACTCAGGCACCAGGTAGTGGTAGTTGGTGTCGAACCACTTGGTCATTTCCTGGGCGTGGGCACCGCCGCAGCAGCTGTCGCTGTCGCCACGGGCCATGCCGAACAGGGTGTGGAGGGTGGCTTTGCCATCGGCTGGGCGGAAACGCTCGGGGATCACGCCGAACATCAGCGAGTGCGCCAGTACCTGGTCGTACCAGGCGAAATCACCGGCGGGCAGCAGTTCAATGCCGGCCTGTTTTTGCAGGTGCCAATGGGTCTTGCGCAGGTCACGGCCAACGGCACGCAAGCCGGCTTCATCCAGCTCGCCCTTCCAGAACGCTTCCTGCGCTTTTTTCAGTTCACGGTCGCGTCCAATACGCGGGAATCCGAGGGAATGAGCGACTGCCATGACTTACAACTCCAATGTCGATATTGATGGCAGCCATTGTCGGCACACACTCATCATGAGACAAACTCATTTAATTTGAGATGATCACAAGATCTATTCATGTTTACAGACAGGGATACGCCATCGTTCGCTGGCCGCACCCCGTCCAATACGCATACCATGGGTCAAAACACTCAACCGAATGAGCCCTCATGATCAAAGCCAGCCTGCGCAGTCACCTGACCCTCTGGTTCGCCGGCTTATCGTTACTCACGTTGTTGAGCGTGGGCTTCTATGTGGGCCATATCGCCACTGAACAGGTGAAGCAGGCCAGCGGCAATACGCTGTTGAGCACCGCCCGTTCCACGGCGGCGCTGCTGGCCGCGCAACTGCGCGAGCGGCAACTGGAAGTGTCGTTGCTGAGCAAGGCGCCGCTGTTTCGCCAGGGCAACCTGGACGCGCCGGATATCCTGACGTTGATGGAACTGCGCACCCAATCGCGCGCCGAGTATGCGTGGATGGGGGTGGCCGACGCCGAGGGCAAGGTGCACCAGGCGGTCAACGGGTTGCTGGTCAATCAGTCGGTGCAGCAACGGCCGTGGTTCCAGGCGGGCATGCGCGGCGAGTACGCCGGTGATCCCCATGAAGCCGTGCTGCTGGCCAAGCTGTTGCCGGGGGCCACGAATGGCGAGCCATTGCGCTTTATCGATTTCGCCGCGCCGATCCGCAACGCACAAGGTGAAACCATCGGTGTACTGGGCGCCCATGCGCATTGGCGGTGGGTCACGCAAATCGTCGATTCCGCCGTGATGCAGAAGGATGCCCTGCCCGACCTTGAAGCCCTGATTGTCGACTTCGACGGCAAAGTGCTCTACCCACAAGTGCTGGCCGGTGAGCCGATGCCGCAAGCCAACCTGGGCAAACCGTCCGGCTGGTCCACCGGCAACGGCTACGTCACCGCCTCGGTGGCGGTACCCAGCCCGTCGAATGCGAAAGTGAGCTGGTACATCGTGGTGCGCCAACCCCTGGATATCGCGCTGCAACCGGCACGCGTGCTGCTGTACAAGCTGTTGCTCCTGGGCGTGATCGCAGCCTTGGTGTTCGGGCTCGTCGCCTATTACTTGGCGTCCACCCTCAGCCGTCCAATCGAACGCCTGGTACGGTCTGCCAAACAGGTGCAAGACAATCAACCCGGCGCAGCCTTCCCCCAGGAACACCCCGTGCTGGAAATCGCCCAATTAGGCCGTTCGCTCACCGGCATGACCCAGTCCCTGCTGTCCAAGGAACGTCAGCTGCAGGACGCCAATGCCTCCCTGGAAGCCACCGTCGCGCAACGCACCGCCGACCTGACCCAAGCCAATGCCGAGCTGCTCAAGCTCGCCACCCACGATGCATTGACCGGTGTCTACAACCGTCGCCGCTTCGATGAAAAACTCGCCGAAAACAGCCTGCTGTTCCAACGCACCGGCCGCACCTTCGCCTTGCTGCTGATCGACGCCGACTACTTCAAGCGCGTCAACGACAGCTACGGCCACGCCATCGGCGACGACGTGCTGTGCCAATTGGCCGCCCTGATTAAAAACACCACCCGCGCCACCGACTTCGTCGCGCGCTACGGTGGTGAGGAATTCGCGGTGCTGCTGCCCGAAGTCGAAGAACCCGACAGCCCCGACGTGGTCGCCGAGAAAATCCGCGTCGCCGTGGAGGCGGCGGTGTTCCCAACCGTCGGCCATGTGACCGTGAGTATCGGCGTCGGGGTGGCCGAGCCGTCGGACCGCGACACCTCGGCGCTGCTCAAGCGGGCGGATATGCAATTGTATGAGGCTAAAGCGGCGGGCAGGAATCGCGTGGCCTGACACTGCTGTGAAGAGGCCGCTTGCTGTGGCGAGGGAGCTTGCTCCCGCTTTTTCAGGTCTGCTGCGCAGCCCAACGGGAGCCAGCCCCCTCGCCACAGGGTTAGGGTTGAAGTGCCGTTACAGCAACGGAATCGAATAACTCACAAACACCCGATTCTGATCCTGGTCCCGCGCCACTTCACTGCGCGACACGCCGTTGCGCCAGCCAAACCCGACGTTCTTGAACGTGCCGCTCTGCACCACGTAATCCAGTGAGATATCGCGCTCCCACTCACTGGCATCGTTGCCGCTGGCGGTGAGGATGTGGTCACCCTTCAAGTACATCAGCGACGCCTTCAAACCGGGCACGCCCAGGGACGCGAAGTCGTAGGCGTACTGCGCAAACGCCGTACGCTCGCCCGCCTGGATAAAGGTTTGCACGGTGCGATCGGTGTAGAGGTAAAGGCTGGCGCCGCCCTCCCCTTTGTTCACCAGGCCACCCTGGTTGAGTTGGGCGAAGTTACTGTCATCCGAGACTTGCTGGTAACCGGCGGTAATCGCATGCGGCCCCAGGGAGTAGATGAACGCCGCGCTCCAGGTGTTGTTGTCGATTTCACCGTTGCCGTTTTTGGTAAACCCACTGATTTTGTAGCCTTCGGCACGGCCGGCGGCGCTGCTGTTTTTGCCGTCGGAGCTGGTCTTGAAGTAGCGCAGGTCGGTTTTCAATGAGCCGTAATCACCGAGCGGCAGTACATGGATCAACCCGGCGAAGTGCTGCTGGTAATAATCCTCGAGGTTGGCGTAGTAGTACTGGACCATCAGGTCCTTGGTCACTTGGTAATCGGCGCCTGCATAGTTGAACGTGTTGCTTTCCTGGGTACCGCCCGCTGCCGCCAGGCCGCTGCGATCACTGGAGCCGCGGCCGGTGGTGTGTTGCAGCTGGCCGCCGGTCAGGGTCAGGTTATCGATGTCTTTGCTGGTGATTTGCCCGCCTTCGAAAGACTGTGGCAACAGGCGACCGTCGTTGCTCACCAGGATCGGCAGGTTTGGACGCAGGTAGCCGTAGCGCAGTTCGCTCTTGGCGAAACGCGCCTTGGCCGTTGCGCCGCCACGGGCCCAGTTGTCAACGGCCTTGCCGTCGTCGTTGGGGATCATCGAGCTGCCCACATGGCGGCCAGCGCCGCTGTCGAGGGTCACGCCGAGCATGCCGACGGCGTCCAGGCCAAACCCCACGGTGCCATCGGTAAAGCCCGATTGATAGTTGAGGATAAACGCCTGGCCCCACTCTTCGGTCTTCGAGGGGGCGGCGGCGCCGTCACGGTTGTCGTTGTTGAAGTAGAAGTTGCGCATACTCAAGTTGGCTTTGCTGTCCCCCAAAAAATCAGCCGAAGCCAAGGGGCTCAAGGCAATGCCCAGGCCGCCGGTTAATACGCTTAACACATTCAAAGTGGCTTTCATCACAACCTCAGTCAATTAACCCATGAGCGTCATAAAACGGATACGGCCCCGGGTAGTCCCCGAATACGCCGTTGTGGCTGATCAAACCTTGTTGCGCCTCCCAGCGATGCAACAAATAGCCCGCCGGCTCCAGGTTGAAATGCGCGGGCGCCGCTTCTTGCAAATCCAGCACGATCTGGTGAGAAGTGCCGGGGCACACACAACTCACACTGCCGCCGAAACGCCGCTGCATCGGCCGGTGCAGGTGCCCGCACAACAGGCGCTCCACTTGCGGATGGCGCGCAACGACTTGCTCGAGGGCGGCGGCGTTGATGAAAGGTTCACGGTCCATGTGGCCGATGCCACTGATAAACGGCGGGTGATGCAGGATCAACAGCGTTGGCGCGTGCGGGCGCAGCGCCAACTGCTCGTCGAGCCACTGCAGTTGGCTGTCGAGTAACTGGCCGCCGTGACCTCCCGGGATGGTCGAGTCGAGGCCGATCAGGCGCAGCGGGTGGTCGTCTACCACCCAGTCCAATGGGCCATCCGCCGACGCGGGCAAATAGGGGTGATCACGGAACGCCTCCAGCAGCGGACCTCGTGTGTCGTGGTTGCCGGGCACCAGGTAGCAGGGCATCTGCAGGCGGGCGAGTTCAGGGTGCAGCACGGCGTATTCATCGGCGCGGCCGAAATCCACCAGGTCACCGCTGATCACCACGATATCGGGGCGCGGGTGGCTGGCGTTCAGGTGGTCGACGGCACGGCGCAGCGCGCCCAAGGTGTCGACAACGCCATAGGTGAGGCGCTGGCCGGCTTTAAGGTGCAGGTCGCTGATCTGCGCGACAAGAAACGGATGATTCACAATAGATTCTCAAGCATTCAGGGTGAACAACATGTGCGGCGCAATCGCCAAGGCAATCGGCGCGCCGACGGTGTAGAGCTGGTTGTCGCTGCTGTCGACCAGCAGCGGTTGCGGGCCGCCGACGTCCACGAGCAGACGGCTTTGCGCGCCCTGGAAAAACTGCGCCAGCAGATGGCCGTGCAGGTGCCCTTCTCCTTCCATCACCCGCAAGTGTTCAGGGCGGCAGTAGATCGTGCTGGGCAGGTCCGCTCCGTGCCACGGCAACTCGCCGCCGCAGACTTTCAAGCCATGCGCTGAAGGCTCGATCACCGCGAAGGCATTGAGGTTGCCGACAAACCCCGCGACGAAGGCGTTAGCCGGTTTCTGGTAGATGTCCCGTGGGCTAGCCAGTTGGGCAACACGCCCGTGTTCCATCACCAGGATGCGGTCGCCCAGGGCCATGGCTTCACCCTGGTCGTGGGTGACGAACACCGAGGTGATGCCGAGCCCACGCAGCAGCTCGTTCAGTTCGCTGCGCAGCCGTTCGCGCAATTGCGCATCGAGGGCCGCCAGCGGTTCATCCAGCAATAACACCTTGGGGCGCGGCGCCAAGGCACGGGCCAGGGCCACACGCTGACGCTGGCCGCCGGAGAGCTCGTGGATGCTGCGCTTGCCGTGATGCTGCAAGCCCACCAGTTCCAGCAATTCGTCGCAGCGCTTGTTGCGCTCAGGCACCGACATGCCGCGAATCTTCAAGCCGTAAACGATATTCCCCGCCACATCCAGGTTGGGGAACAGCGCGTAGTTCTGGAATACCATGCCCACGTCGCGGCGTTCGATCGGCAGGCGGGTCACGTCCTGATCGCCAAAAAACACTTGGCCCACATCCGGGCGTTCCAGGCCGGCGATCAGGCGCAAGGTCGTGGTTTTGCCACAGCCTGACGGGCCAAGGATCGCCAGGGTTTCGCCGCCTTCGACGGTCAGGTTCAGGTCATGCACGGCCACGGTGCCGTCGGCGAACGCCTTGCGACAGCCTTGCAGGCGAATAGTGATAGCGGTCATCGACGCTCTCCACGGGACAAACGGGCACTGATGGCCTGCAGCGCGATCAGCAGCGGCACGATCATCAGCAAAAAGATAAGGGTGTAGGCGCTGGCGATTTCCAGGCGCGCCGAGGCGTAGCTGTCCGCCAGGCCCACGGGCAAGGTCTTGGTCATCGGCGTATGGAGCATCCAGGTCAGGTTGAACTCACCCAGGGACAACGTGACCACCATCAGCACACCGGCCAGGATCCCCGCCCGGCAGTTGGGCACCACCACGCTGAAGAAACGCTTGATCGGACCGGCGCCCAGGCTGGCCGCCGCCTCCTCCAGCACCGGCAATTGCTGGCGCTGCATCACCGCCATCACCGGGCGTACCAGGAACGGCAAGGTGAACAACACGTGGCCGACCAGAATGAACACCCAGCTGCTGCGGAAGCTGCCGAACTGGCCGTAGGTGAGCAGCAAGGCCAGCGCACTGGCCAGTCCGGGCATGGCCACCGGCAGCACCATCAGTTCTTCAAAAGCGCGGCTGAAGCGGTTGTTCATACGCACCAATGCGTAGGCCGCCGGTACGCCAATCACGCAGACGCACACGGCACAGGCCAGCGCCAGTTGCAGCGACAGCCACACGGTGGGCGAATAGGCCTGCCACACCTGGATCAACCAATCGAAGGTCAAGCCGCTGGACAGGCCCACAAAGAAATTGCGCGTCAGCCCGGCCAGCAGCGACATGAGCACCGGCACCAACATGAAGGCACACACCAGCAGGGTAAACAGCAGTTGCATCACAAACAGCGATGAGCGTTTCACAGCACAGTCCCCGCGTTTTTCACCAGGCGGCGCGTGAGCAGCAACACGGCCCAGGTCACCGCGCCGAGCACCACCGACAGCGCGGCAGCCACGGCAAAGTTGGCGTAGTTGGTAAACACGTTGTAGATCGCCACCGGGGTGACATTCAGCCGCGTGCCCAAGGTAAAGGCGGTGCCAAAGGCGCCCATGGACGTGGCAAAACAAATCGCCCCGCACGACGCCAGCGCCGGCGCCAGGCCCGGCACAATCACATCGCACACCACCCGCCAATGCCCGGCGCCCAGCGAATGCGCGGCTTCTTCCAGGCTGCGGTCGAGGCTTTCGCAGGCGGCCATCACCGTGAGGATCACCCGCGGAATCGAGAAATACAGGTACCCCACGAACAACCCCGCCAGCGAGTAGGCAAAGATCCAGCGCTCACCCGCCAGTTGCAGGCCCAGGGCGGCAAACAGGCCCTGGCGCCCCGCCAGCAGAATCACCAGGAAGCCCACTACCACGCCGGGAAACGCCAGCGGAAACGTCAGCAATGCCACCAGCGCCGAGCGCCCGAAGAACTGCTGGCGGGCGAGAAACACGCCGCTGATGCCGCCTATCACCAACGCGACCAGCGTCACCACCACCGCCAGCACCAGGGTTTGCCCAAGGCTGCCCAGGTACTGCGCGCTGCTGAGTACCTGCCAGTAACCGCTGCCGTTGCTGTCACGGCTTTCGGCACCGAGCAGCACCAAGTGCGCAAGCGGCAACAGCCAGAACGCGAGCAGCACCGCAAACGCCGGGGCCAGTGCCCAGGCGGCATGTCTTGCCGATGCTGCCACTTACTTGACCTCGTTCAGGTAACGGGCGGCGAAGGCTTCCTGCACAGCGGCCATTTTTTCGTAGTCCACCACCCCGGCGCGCGCGTAATCGCTGTCGGGCAGGAACTGCGCGGCGACGTCGGCCGGCATTTTCATCGGGCGCACAGGGCGCAGGTACGCCTTGGCCCAGAGTGCCTGGCCTTCGTCCGACAGCACGAAGTCGAGGACTTTTTCGGCATTGGCGCGGTGCGGCGCGTTGGCCACCAGGCTCATCACGTAAGGCACGCTGATGCTGCCTTCCTTGGGGATCACGAAGGCGACATTGGCCTTGTCTTTGTAGCGCGCGCGGTAGGCGTTGAAGTCGTAGTCCACCAGGATCGGCAACTCACCGGACAGCACTCGTGCATACGCGGTTTGCTTGGGCACGATGGGCGCGTTCTTTGCCAGTTTCTGGAAGTAGTCGATGGCCGGGGCAAAGTTGTCGAGGTCGCCGCCCATGGCGCGGTTGATCGCCACTGCCGACACGTAGCCGACGAAGGCGCTGGACGGGTCGAGGTAACCGACCATGCCTTTGTACTCTGGCTTGAGCAGGTCGGCCCAGCTTTGCGGCACCGGCAAACCACCGAGTGCATCGACGTTGACCATAATGCCCAAGGTGCCGGAATGGATCGCGAACCAATGGCCGGCCGGGTCTTTGAGGCCCGCCGGAATCTGCTCCCAGGCCTTGGGTTTGTAGGTGTCGACCACCTGGGCTTTTTGCGCCTGCAGGCCGAAGGTCACGCCGTAGTAGACGACGTCGGCGACCGGTGCGGCTTTTTCCGCCACCAACTGCGCCAGGGACTGGCCGGAGTTCTTGTTGTCCAGCGGCACGTGCACGCCGGTGCTGGCGGCGATGGCCTTGAGCTGAGTGCCCCAGTCAGCCCAGTCCGGCGGGCAGTTGTAGCAAATCGCGGTGTCGGCGGCCTGGGCCAGGCTGGCCGTACCGCACAGCAGCAGGGCTGCCAGGGTTTTACTGAGTGCGCGCATCAAGGGTCTCCTCATGGGGTTGGGTACTGTCGCCTGGTCGAATGTGGCAAGGCAGGCAATGGGAAATCGGGGCGTTGCCGGCGATCTGCGCCAGCAATTGGTCAATCACGGTGCTGGCAAGCAGCGCAATGGGCTGCACCACGCTGCACAGGGTCGGGTGCATCTGGGTGCCGAGGCTGATGCCGTCGAACCCCATCACCGAGAGTTGTTCGGGTACGTTCCAAGCGTTGCGGCGCAACTCAGCGATCAGGCTGATTGCCAGGAAATCGTTGGAGCACACCAAAGCGGTGGGTGCCTCGGCCCCCTGTAGGAAAGGTTCGATAGCAGCGAATTCAGCCTGGGTGTGGGCCGGCATTTCGATCACCGGGCGGCTCTTGAGGCCGTATTCCTTCATCGCATCGCAGTAACCGGCGTAACGCAGGCGGGCACGGTCCGATTGCAAAGCGGGGCCAGCGACCATGCTGATGCGCCGGTGTCCGGCGTCCAGCAGATACCGGGTTGCCATGGCCATGCCGGCGCGGTTGTCGACCGACACGGCGCTGTAGTTGGGGTTGCTAGGTTGGTGGTAGGCCAGTACGAACGGCGTCTGTTCGGTGTTCAGGCTGCTGAGCACGCTATTGCTCTCGGCATCGGTGACCGTCAGCACCAGGCCGTCGACGCGCTGGCGCAGCAGCTCTTCCACCACAATGCACTCGCGTTCACTGCTGTAGTCGGTGGTTGCCAGCAACAGGCTGTAGCCGCGCGACCGTGCAGCGCGCTCCATGGCCTGGAACTGCTCGGCAAACACCGGGTTGAGCAGGTTAGGCACCACCACGCCGATCAATTGGGTGGTTTGCAGGCGCAATTGGCGGCCCAGCAGGTTCGGCCGGAAGCCCAACTCACGGGCGGCGGCGAACACCTGCTCGCGGGTGGTCGGGCGCACTTGGTCGGGGGAGGCAAAGGTGCGGGCGGCGGTGGCGCGGGATACACCAGCCAGGCGCGCAACGTCTTTCAGGTCAGTCATTGTCACTCGCTTGAGATCGATCTCATTGGCGAGGACAGTAGCGGGGGAATGTGGCAGTTCAGTGCCGAGAACATGACGATTTGATGTCAGCCAAGGACTGCTTCTATGCACCTGTGGTGAGCGGGCTTGCCCCGCGCTGGGTGGCGAAGCCACCCCAATAAGGACGCCGCGGAGCTCCAGAAAAATCGTGGTGCCTGGATTCAGGACGGCTTCGCCCCCCAGCGCGGGGCAAGCCCGCTCACTACAAAAAAACGGTGTCGGCCCCTGAACAGTCACACTCCGGCGCTACGCTCGTAAACCAAGGGCAGCAAAATCCGCCCACTAACCTTTCGATTCGATCCAAGTGCGGGCACAATGCGTGTCCTTTTTTGGCAGGCACCGCCGCAGGCTCTCAAAAATGATCAAAACGCCGTACTACCTCATCGATAAACAGAAGCTTCTGGTCAACATGCAGAAGATTGCTTACGTGCGCGAGCAGTCCGGCGCCAAGGCCCTGCTGGCGCTCAAGTGCTTTGCCACTTGGTCGGTGTTCGACCTGATGCAGCAATACATGGACGGCACCACCTCGTCGTCGCTGTATGAGCTCAAGCTCGGCCGCCAGAAGTTCGAAGGCGAGGCGCACGCCTACAGCGTGGCCTGGGCCGACGATGAAATCGAAGAGATGCTGGATAACTGCGACAAGATCATCTTCAATTCCATCAGCCAGCTGCAGCGCTTTGCCGAACGCTCCGAAGGCAAGACCCGCGGCCTGCGCGTCAACCCGCAGGTGAGCAGTTCCGACTACTTGCTGGCCGACCCGGCGCGTCCGTTCAGCCGCCTGGGCGAATGGGACCCGGTGAAGATCGAGGGCGTGATCGAGCAGATCTCCGGCTTCATGTTCCACAACAACTGCGAGAACGGCGATTTCAGCCTGTTCGACAACATGCTCGGCACCATCGAAGAACGCTTCGGCGCGCTGCTGCACAAGGTCGAGTGGGTCAGCCTCGGCGGCGGCATCCACTTCACCGGTGAAGACTATGCCGTGGACGCGTTCTGCGCGCGCCTGAAGGCGTTCTCCGAAAAGTACGGCGTGCAGGTCTACCTGGAACCCGGCGAAGCGGCGATCACCAACAGCGCCTCCCTGGAAGTCACCGTGCTCGACACCCTCTACAACGGCAAGAACCTCGCCGTGGTCGACAGTTCCATCGAAGCCCACCTGCTGGACCTGCTGATCTATCGCCTCAACGCCAAGCTGGCGCCGAGCGATGGCGAACACACCGTCATGGTGTGCGGCAAATCCTGCCTGGCCGGGGACATCTTCGGCGAGTATCAATTTGATCGTCCGCTGGCCATCGGCGATCGGCTGTCGTTCATCGACACCGCAGGCTACACCATGGTCAAGAAAAACTGGTTCAACGGCCTGAAAATGCCGTCCATCGTAGTGAAACAACTCGACGGTACAGTCGAGGTGGTTCGTGAATTTGGTTACGACGACTACCTGTCCAGCCTTTCGTAAGCTGGCGGATAAAGGAGAGATAAAGCAATTGAAAAAGAACGTTCTTATCATTGGTGCAGGAGGTGTCGCCAAGGTGGTGGCCCACAAGTGCGCGCAGCACAACGACGAACTCGGTCGTATTGCTATCGCGTCGCGCAACATCTCCAAA
>Ga0207650_10001018_pt1 | contig 21036 bp, 21 predicted proteins | sample KBSS63metaG_FD_184325 | JGI IMG/M metagenome (GOLD analysis project Ga0207650, IMG submission 184325) | Switchgrass rhizosphere microbial communities from Kellogg Biological Station, Michigan, USA - KBS S6-3 metaG (SPAdes) (version 2) | ecosystem: Host-associated > Plants > Roots > Rhizosphere...
AAGCCCGTGCTCCCCGCGAGATCGACATAGAACGAGTTGACCGTCGCGGGCTTGAGCGTAAGCCGCAGCGGCTGACACCACTCATCGAGCTGTCCTGCGACCCACTCGATTTCCTTCGGCGCAAGGTTGCCGGGATCCGCGAGCTTCAGCACCAGAACCATCAGGAACTGGCGCTCGATCGTCGTCGGTGCGCCGGTGCCGTCGAGCCTGACGGGCTCGCGTTCGAACCTCAGCGCGCACGCGCGCGAGAAGGGCGCGTAGAGCGCCGTCCATTTCGCCGGCGACCAGCGCTCGCACCGGTAAAGCCCGAGCTTTGCGTCGCGCGCGAGGTGCACGATCTGTCGGCCGATGAGCTCCGGCAGCGTCGCGACCCATTTGTTGCGGGGGATCGGATCCGAGATCTCGCGGGCAAAAGCCGCGTAGCAAGCCTCGAAGGTCTGCGCGAGTGCATTGAGCGCCTCCCACAGCTGCTCCTCGAGCTTCGGTGAGCGCTCGCAATGCTCGACGTACTGCGCTGTCAGGTTGCGGACGATTGCATTCGCGTGCCGGTCCGCCACGAACACCGCTTCCAGCACCGAAGGCGTCCGCCGCGCGGTGCGCGCCGCCAGCTTGTGGACCTCCGCGACGATGATCCGCTGCGCGGCGAGCGGGTCGTTCGCGCGCAGCGACGCGAGCCAGCGCTCGGCGGAGCGGGCGTCCTTTAGCGGGTCGGAATCGTCGTTGCGGAATCGAAGCATCAGGCCGTTGGGAGTGTGACGAGCGCGTACGGGTCGTGCAAGAGCCGGGCCGTGCCCGGCCACCCTCCGGTTGTACTGCACGAGGCGACGCGTCGAGCGCAGTGCCCGTCGCATTCACGCTGGGCTCTCCTGCCGGACGGCTTGCCTTTTTGTGGAGATGATGGCCGAAAGCACGGGGCCGGGCAAGGCCAGCGCAGCTCCCTGGCACGCATCGTGCATGGTACCGACCGTGATCCACAGCTTGCGATTAGGCACGGCGTGGGGCCTTCGGAGCGCTTGCACAGGCTTCCGACCGGCGATCGAGTATTTGCAAACTTGTGCAGCACATACCGCGCCACGTGAGTGACGCAAAACGCCAAGGAAGGACGACGATGGGCATCCTGATAACTGCGCCGGCCAGAAGGCGCGAGCCGCCGGTGGAGATGGCCGAAGTGACCGCCGCCTCAGGCGACACGCGCAACTCGCTGCACATTCGGGAGGTCGTCCGGATCACCGGCTTGCGGCGGGAGCAACTCTACATGTGGCAGCGCCGCTACAAGTTTCCCGCCCCGCTGCGCGATGGGTTTGGCGACCGCGTGTATCCGCCCGACCAGGTTGCCCGGCTCAAACTCATCAAACAACTCCTTTCGGAAGGCTGGCGCGCCGGGGCCGTGGTGCCGCTGACCGAGTCGGTGCTGCAATCGATGCTGGGCCTCACGGTCGAGGACCCCGCGCCTCTGCCGACGGAGATCGAGACGGCAGTCAAGCTGCTCGCGCAGCATCGCGTCGGTGAACTGCACCAGCACCTTTCGAAACTGCTCGCGGGCCAGGGGATGCGGAAATTCCTCGAGGCGACGCTCATTCCGCTCAACGAAGCCGTGCATGAAAGAGTCGTGCGCGGCGAAATGGAGAATTTCCAGGAGCTGCGCTTCGGGGATCTCGTCCAGCGCCTCCTGCGCGACGTCACGCGCCTCGTTCGTCCGCAGCGCGAAGCGCAGCACGTGCTTCTCGCGACGCCGCCGAACGACCCCAATCAGCTCGGTCTCGCCATCCTCGAGTTGCTGCTGTTCACCGAAGGCGTCAACTGCCTGACGCTGGGCGCAGGTGTCCCTGCTCAGGAGATCGCGGGCGCCGCTGCCGCGTACAAGACGAGTCTCGTCGTGCTGCTGTTCGATCGCGGCATCTCGGGCAAGATCGCGGGCCAGGAGATCAGGGCGCTTCGCGCCGAGCTGCCGCCGGAATTTCCGCTGGTGGTCAGCGGGCGTGCGGTGAATCTGCTCGCGAAACCAATTGCGAGCGTCCAGACCGCGGCCGATTTCAGCACGATCATGTCGATGATGAAGGACCTCGGAGTGACCTCCGCGCCGGCGCCGCAACCTTCGCAGCCCGTGCAAGCGTCGGTTCCGATGCTCGCGGGCTGACAGACGTTTCGTCGAGCTCCGTTGCGGACGCCCGCCGCGGAAGCGTAAGCTTTCGGGATGGGCACCGGCACCGCAACTCCCGTCGTTCCGCCGCCTTCGATGCGGCTGCGCTTTCAGCGCGCAACCTGGCATACGGTGGGTCTGATCGTCGCCGCGCTGCTCGCCTACGCGATCTGGCGCGCTTATCAGAATCCCGACCTGCTGCTCGACCTTTCGGCGCTGCGCCTCTGCTGACGACGCCCGACGATTCCTGCCGCTGATGCACGGCGCGGCAACGATCTGCGCTAGCTTGGCTCGTTCACTTCCCGCATCCACTCCGCCGTTGCGATGGCCTCGGCGTAGCCTTCGGCCGCAAGGCCCGCTGCGACCCTTCGCTGGTCGTCGGGCGAGCGATTCTGGGAGAGCTTGAATTTCGCTTCGATGCGTGTCACGCGGATCTTGAATCCGACGATCGCATTGACCATCGCCGCAAGACGGTCGGGTGCAAGCCCCAGTCGCCAGGGCTCGGCTCGACCGGACTCGAAACGGTCAACCAGAAGATCGAGCACGGCGCGGGTTTCCGCAGGATCGGTCGCGAGCTCGATGACGCCATGCACGTGAGCGACGGCGTAGTTCCATGTCGGGACGGCCCCGGCGGGATCGGCGTACCACGACGGCGTGACGTACGCGTGGGGCCCGTGAAAGATCGCGACGGACTCGCTGGTCGCTTTGCTGCGCGCGTGCGGGTTGGCGCGGGCGAAGTGACCGAACAGCGTGCCGTGCGGCTCGCCGTCGCCCACGAGGAGGAGAGGCAGGTGCGTGACGAACGGCTCCGGGTCGCCGGGCGTGATTAGCGTGGCGAAGGGATGGTCGTGCACGACCTGCGCGACCCTCGCGTCGTCTCGACTCGCGAAGTGCTGCGGGATATAGACGCTCAATTCGAGGACCCTCCGCCTTTAACATCGATTTCCGGCGGCGCAGCTCCGCCCGCGCCGCCTTGCCTGAACAGCGCGAGCGCGTCGGAGGCGACGAAACTGTAGCTGCGGCCGCAAAACTCGCACGTGACGCCGACCATTCCCTGCTCCGCGAGGATGCTTTCGATCTCGGCGCGGCCCAGCATCCGGAGCGCGTTCGACACGCGCTCCTTCGAGCAAGCGCAGTGGAAGCGCAGCGGTCGCCCCTTCATGACGCGGATGTCGTCCGTCGGAAACCGCGCGGTAAGCAGCGCTTCCACGCTGGTCGCGCCGACGAGATCGGCCTCCTCGATGTCGGTGCCTGCCGCCGCCCGCCGCCACGTGGCGTCGTCCTCGGCGCCGGCGCTCGGCATTCGTTGCAGCAGGATCCCGCGCGTGCGCTCGCCGTCGGTCGCAAGCGCCAAGCGGCTGTCGATCTGCTCGGAGGTCGTGAGGTAATGCTCGATCAGCTCGGCGATCGACGTGGCCTCGAGTGCGACGACGCCCTGGTACACCGGACCGCCATCCTTCGGATCTAGCATGATCGCAAGCCGGCTCGTTTGCGGGTCGCCCGCGAGCGCGCGAAGCGATGCGTCTTCCGGCAGCGTCGTTGCGGTGTCGCGCCACTGGGCGGTCGCGCGGAGCCCCAGGTCGGAGGTGCACTCGACGACCAGCAGCGTGACGGGTCCCGTGCCCTGAAGTTGGACGATCAGCGTGCCCTTGAAGGCGAGCGCCGACGCGAGCAGCGCCGAAGCGGCCAGAAGCTCGGCGAGCGCGCGCCGCAGCGCCGGTGGATAGGCGTGCTGGGCGAGAATCTCGCGGCCGGCAGCGTCGAGGCTCACGACCGCGCCGCGGACCGCCGCGCGCTCGAAGTGAAACCGTGTGACGGTGTCGGCGAAGGACGTCGGGTCGGCCACGTTTATCGGAACCGCCGCACAGGCTCTGCGCGGCAGCGATTCATGTTCAGGCCGTCTTGGCCTTCAGCGTGAAGATCGTCATCGGCAGGCCCGAGTTGCGGTCGAACGCGGCGCCCGCCGCGATGCCGGCGCGGGCGATCGCTGCCGCGCCTTTGCGCTTCGGATACTCGGCGTGCATCGCTCCCAGCGCGAACTCGCGGCCCGAGCCGACCGACCAGTAACGGCTGTATTCGAACACCTCGCGCATCGAGTACACGCCGAAGATGCCGTTCTCGTTCGCGACGAGCGCGGTCACCTGGGTCGACTCGTAGGGGTCGTCCTCTTCCTCCTTCGGGTTGAGGAAATGCTGCTCCTTGAGGATCGGGTGCAGCTTGCGGAACGTCTCGAAGATGGCCGCCTTGTTCGAGAAGTCGAGCTCGGCGTGCGCGGCCAGCAGGCTCTCGAACACGAGCTGGTGGGCGGCACTGCCGCACAGCCCGATGTACGTGCCCCTGTAATGGACGATCTTTTCGGACGTGCGGTCGAACTCGGCGGAGAGCCGCGTATCGCCGAACGTGGTCAGCGAATCGGCGGCAATGGCGATTTCATCGTTCTTGCGAACGGCAACGAGCGTTGTCATCGGTCGCGGCCCTCGGGGTTGAGGTCGAGGCCTAGGCGAAGGGAAGGGGAACCGGCAATTATACCTTTCCGGACCCTCCCCCCGAGATCGCCCAGGGTGCCGGCAGCATGGCGGTGGGTGGGAGCCGGGACGGATTCCAGCAGGGCAGGGCGGACGCCCAGAAATCGGTAGCGCGCATCCCGCCCCTGCCGTCGTCCGGCAAATCCTGGCCGAGAAATCGCCACGCGGCGATCAGTGCGGGGCCCGGATCCTCGGGCAAGGGCGCGGCGCCGGTTTGCTTCGAAAGCTTGTCGCCGGTTGCGCTGATGGCGACCGGTACGTGCAGGTACGACACGGCCGGATACCCCAAGCGCCGCTGCAGAAGTATCTGCCGCGGCGTGGACGCCAGGAGATCGGCGCCTCGGACCACGTGCGTGACGCCCTGAAACGCATCGTCGACCACTACGGCGAGCTGATACGCGTAGAGGCCATCGGCGCGGCGGACGACGAAATCGCCTACGTCGCGGGCAAGATCCTGCGACTGCGGACCTTGCAGCCGGTCGCGGAAATCGATGTGCGCGTCGCCGACTTTGATGCGGAGGGCGTGTTGCGTGCGGCCGCCACGGCCTGCGGGAATGCCGTCGCGGCACGTGCCCGGGTAAACGCGTTCGCCGCCCGGCCCCATGGCAGCGGTTTCAAGCTCGCGACGCGAGCAGGCGCATGCGTAGACGTCGCCGCCTGCTCTTAGACGCTCGACGGCCGCGGCGTACAAATGCGTGCGCTCCGACTGCCGAACGACGGGCCCATCCCAGGCGAAACCGTAGCGGTCGAGCGTCGCGAGGATCGCGTCGTCCGCCCCACGCTGCGCGCGCGGCACGTCGACATCCTCGATGCGCACGAGCCACTCCCCCTTTGCCGCCCTGGCGTCGCAGTAACTGGCGACGGCAGCGACGAGCGAACCGAAGTGCAGGGGGCCGGTGGGCGAGGGGGCGTAGCGCCCGCGGTAGCGCGGCGGGGGTGAACCACCGCGATGACGCGGTGAGGGTGACCCGGCGGCGGCGTTCACCGCGCCGTGTAAGAGGCGGGGATCACTCCGGCTGGGCTCGTTCGCCTGCCGCCGTCGTTCGGGCCTGCCGGCGCAGGGGTGTACAGCCAGTTGCGGTTCATGATTTCGAGCACGGCAGTCGGATATTCGGGCCGGCCGAGGCTCCCGTTGTAGCGTCCCAACGCGCGGTAGACGTCGCCGTTTTCAGCGTCGAGATAGTGCCGCAGGATCACGCAGCCGTAGCGGAGGTTCGTGCGGAGGTGGAAGAGATTGTGGTCGGTGGCGCCGATCAGTTTCGTCCAGAACGGCATCACCTGCATGTAGCCGCGGGCGTCGGCGGACGAGATCGCGTACTTGCGGAAGTTGCTTTCGAGCTGGATGACGCCCAGGACCAGTTGCGGATCGAGGCCGGCGCGTGCCGCTTCGTAGTGGACCGTCGCCATGAACTCGTCGCGCGACTGCCCGTCGGGCACCTTCGGCGCGAGCCGCTTCGACATCTCGTCGAGCCAGGCGCGGACGCCGGCGCTTTTCACATAGTCGCCGGGAACCGGGCTGTCGGCGATGGCGCGCTGCAGGCCGGCGACCACGGACGGGGCAAGCCGCTCCTCGACCTGCTGGCCGGCCTGGGCGGGCGCCGACAGCAATGCGGGAGCGAGGGCGAAAAGCGCGGCGATCGTGGCCGCCGCGCGGAACATGAAGTGGTTGCTGCCAGTCACTGCGCTTCCAGTTTCCTCTTGATGAAGGCTGCAATCTCCCCCGCGGGGACGGCGGTCGGAACCAGGTCCTCCCCGCGCCTTGCCTGATACTCGACTTTCCCTTCCTTCAAGCCCCGGTCGCCGATGGTGACCCGGTGGGGAACGCCGATCAGCTCGAGATCAGCAAACATCACGCCAGGACGCTCGCCCCGGTCGTCCAGCAGTACGTCGATGCCGGCCGCTTCGAGCGCTTCGTGGAGCGAGTCCGCGAGCGCCCTGACACCCTCGTTGCGGTCGTACCCCACCGGGGCGATCGCCACCGCAAAGGGGGCCAACGGGAGCGGCCAGATTATACCTTTGGCGTCATGATTCTGCTCGATGGCGGCGGCGACGACCCGGGTGATCCCGATGCCGTAGCACCCCATCTCCATGGCCCGCGATTGACCGCCGGCGTCGAGATAAGTTGCGCCCATCGCCTTGGAATACAGGTCGCCCAAGGCGAAAACGTGCCCCACCTCGATGCCCCGCAGAATCTCGAGCGTGCCTTTGCCGTCGGGCGAGGGGTCTCCGGCGACCACGTTCCGCAGGTCGGCCACCCGGTCCGGCTCCCGGCAATCCCGTCCGAAGTTGACGCCGCGCAGGTGGTAACCCGGTTCGTTGGCGCCGCAGACGAAATCCGCCATGACCGCCACCGACCGGTCGACGATGAGCGGCAAATCGGCCGAAATCCCGACCGGACCGATATAGCCGGGCTTGCAGCCGGTCGCCGCGAGGACTTCGGCCTCGCTGGCCCAGCGGAATTTGGCGAGGCCCGGCACTTTCGTGACCTTGACCTCGTTCAGGCCGTGGTCGCCCCGTATCAACAGCATATGGACCCGCGGCGGCGCATCCGCAGTTTCCGCGGCGAGCATGATGCACTTGACGGTGCGTGCGAGGGGCAGCGAAAGGAGCTGCGCCACGTCCTCGCACGTTTCCTTCCCGGGCGTCGGCACCTTCTGCATCGTCTCGGAAGGCGCCGGCCGGGCGGGCGCGAGTGCAACCGCCTCGGCCAGCTCGATGTTCGCCGCATAGTCGGAGCCCGGGCACCAGGCGATCGCATCCTCGCCCGAATCAGCGAGCACCTGGAACTCGTGCGACGCGCTGCCGCCGATCTGTCCCGTGTCCGCGGCGACGGCGCGAAACTTGAGCCCCATCCGGCCGAAGATGCGCGCGTACGCGTCGTACATCGCCTGGTACGACCGCAGCATCGCCTCCTTGTCGACGTCGAACGAGTATGCGTCCTTCATGATGAACTCGCGCGAGCGCATCACGCCGAAGCGGGGACGAACCTCGTCGCGGAACTTGGTCTGGATGTGATACAGGTTGAGCGGCAGCTGCTTGTAGCTCCGGAGCTCCTTGCGGGCGATGTCGGTGACGACTTCCTCCGAGGTCGGCTGCACGATGAAGTCGCGCTCGTGCCGATCCTTGAAGCGCAGGAGCTCGGGACCGTACTTGTCCCAGCGGCCCGTCTCCTGCCAAAGCTCCGCCGGCTGCAGCACCGGCATCAGCAGCTCGATCGCGCCGGCGCGATTCATCTCGTCGCGGACGATCGCCTCGACCTTCCGCAGCACGCGGAGGCCGAGCGGCAGCCAGGTGTAGATTCCCGCGGCGAGGCGCTTGATCATCCCCGCGCGAAGCATGAGACGGTGGCTGGCGAGCTCCGCCTCGGCGGGCGCCTCCTTCAACGTCGAGAGCAGGAACCGCGATACGCGCATGAGTGCGGGCGGCTAGTGGACGACGATGACGGGAAGCTTGGTGTGCGTCAGCACCTTCTGCGTCTCGCTGCCAAGAAGCACCGCCGAGATGCCGCGCCGGCCGTGCGACGCCATGACGATCGCGTCGCACTTGTTCTTCCTCGCCGCGGCGAGGATCGCTTCCCACGGGGCCGCCGCGATGGCGTAAACGGTCTTGCAGGGCACGCCGGCGGCCTCGGCCTTCGTCGCGGCGGCCTTGAGGATCTTGTCGGCGTCCTCGGCGGCAAGCTTCGCGTATTCCTTGCGCGGCACTGGTTCATACACCACGCCGTCGGCATAGGCGGGCATCGGATATTCCGGTGCGGCGTAGAACGCGGTGAGCGATGCGCCGACAGCCTGCGCGAGCGAAATTCCGTGCGCGAGCGCCTTGTCGGAGAGCTTCGAGCCGTCCGTTGCCACCAGCAGATTCTTGTACATGTTTGCTCCTCGATGGGTTGGCGCTGATTCGCGGCTTCCAGCCGTCGGTCAAAATGATACCGTGTTCCCGCGAGCGCGCCCGCCCGCGCGTCGCGTTGGTGCGGGTGCTATCCTCGGCGCGGCCATGAAACGGCTTGAACGATTCGCGCTTCTGCTGCTCGCGGTGTGGCCCCTTGCGCCAGCCGGCGCGCACGCGGTCCTCGACACTTCCGTTCCGGCGGCGCGCAGCACGGTGCGCGTCTCGCCGCAGGAAATCACGCTCAGGTTCACGGAGCGGCTCGAGCCGGCGTTCAGCAGCATCCGCGTGCTCGATGCGAATGGCAACGAGGTCGACAACCGCGACTCGCGGATCGACGCGGGGGACGCGACGTCGCTCCGCGTGACCTTGCGAGCGCTTGCCGCGGGCCGCTACCGCGTAATCTGGCGGGTGCTGTCGATCGACGCGCACGTGACCAAGGGCGAGTTCACGTTCGATGTCGCACGCTAGAGGGCGGCGGCGGGTGCCTCGCGTCGCGCGGTCATGACCGGGTTGTTCGCAGCCGTACGCAGCGTCCACTATGCGTCGACGCTGCTCGTCTTCGGCGAGCTCGTGTTCCTGCTGGTGGTGGCCGGCCGCCGGCGCGATGCAGTCGGTGCGGAAGAAGGGCACGCGTTCGCGCGCCGCTTCGTGAACGTAGCGCTCTGGAGCCTCGTTGCCAGTGTCGCTTCGTGGCTCGCGTGGTTCGCGGTGGCAGCCTCGGTGATGAGCGATTCGCCGCTCGCTGCGCTCGATGGCCGAACGATGGCTCGAGTTCTGGCCGACACCGAATTCGGCCGCATCTTCGCCCTGCGTTTCGCCCTTGCGGTGGCGCTCGCCGGGCTGCTCGCGCTGTTCGCGACGGCGCGGCGTCCCGGCACGCGCGCATGCGCCGCCCTCGGCTTGCTCACGGCGGCGGGCGCGTATGTCGCGGCGCTCGCATGGGCGGGGCATGCGGGCGCAATCGCTGCAAGCGGCAGCGGCGTCGAGATCCTCGCGGACGCTACGCACCTGCTCGCGGCCGGCGCGTGGCTCGGCGCGCTGCCCGGCTTCGCGTTCCTGCTTCGCCGGACACACGTTGTCGCCGATGCCCTCGCGGCCACGCGCCGCTTCTCGGCGCTCGCCGCGGCGTGCGTCGGATTGCTGACGGTGAGCGGTACTGCCAACGCGTGGTTTCTCGTGGGCGACGTGCCCGCGCTCGTCGGCACGCTCTACGGCCGGCTGCTGCTCGCAAAGCTTGCGATCTTCGTCCTCGTGCTGGCGCTCGCGGTTGCGAATCGCTGGTATCTCACCTGCCGGCTTGCCGAAGGCGACGCCGACGCCGCGCCGCTCATCCGGCGCAACGCCAAAGCCGAGATCCTTCTCGGCCTCGTCATCGTCGCGATCGTCGGCGTGCTCGGCGTGACGCCTCCTGCGATTCACGAAACGCCGATCTGGCCGTTCGGGCATACGCTGAGCTTCGCGCCCGCCGAGCAGTACCCGTGGCTGTTGACGGCGCTGGTCGCGGGGGGCCTCACGGCTGTCGTGTGCGCAGGCGTGATGGTTGCTGCAGTTCGCGGCCAACGGATGTGGAAAGCGCTGTGGGGCCTGGCCGCCATCGTCGCGCTGGCCGCGATCCTCCTGCCTTCGCTTGCAACGCCCGCATATCCGAGCACGTACTGGGCCTCGCCGATCCCCTACACGACCGACGCAATCGTTGCCGGCGCGAGCCTCTACGCCGCGAACTGCCGCCAGTGCCACGGGCGCTATCGACTGGACGGTGCAGGTCTTGCGCAGTCCGTGGCCCCGGCACGCAACCCGACCGAACACGCGCTGCGGCACCGCGACGGCGAGCATTACTGGTGGATCGCGCATGGCATTCCGGGAACGTCGATGCCCGCGTACGGATCGCGTCTTTCCGGCGACGACATCTGGAAGGTGATCGAGTATCTCAACGCGCAAGTCGAGGCGGAAGAGGCGATCGCCATGACGGATGGCATCAAGCCGCTGCGAGCCATCGTCGCGCCGGATTTTGCATTCGAGAGCGTGGACCGGCCGCAGGAATCGTTACGTCAACTGCGCGGAAAAGCGGCCGCGCTGCTGGTGCTCTACACGCTGCCGCAATCGGCGCCGCGGCTGCAGCGGCTCGCGGCGGAGGTTCGCTCCTACGCGGCCGGGGGCGCGCGCGTGATCGTTGCCCCCTTCGGGGAAAATGCCGGCGTTGGCGTCGGACTCCCCGACGATGTTCGCAATGCGCTCTCGACTGCGGACGCGACGGTGGCTGCAGCGTACTCGCTGTTCACCCGCCAATCCGAGGAGGAGACGGCACTACCGGCGCATGCCGAATTCCTCATCGACCGCGACGGTTATCTGCGCGTGCGCTGGATCGGCACGGGCGAAAGCGCAGCGACGCGCACCGTGGAAGCGCTCGACCGCCTCGCGATCCTCCGGCGCGAGACGCCGCTGCCTCCGGCGCCGTGGGGCCATCGCCATCGCTAGAAGTCGAGAGGGTTCAACCGGCCTTCCGCACTTTCCAAACTTCCTCGGAGGGCCACTGCCGTGCCCAATCCGCGGTGACGAACGGATAGCGCGTCGTGGCGCCTGCTTCGGGGCGCACTTCGATCAGGTCCTCGATGTCGAAGCCCGCCCGGCGCAACCGTCGAATCCAGTCGCCGTGGGACAGGTGAAATGCGACGCCGGCGCTGTCCGGAAACTCCAGGCGATACATGCCGAACGCCGGGCGCCGCAGGCGGTCGGTTGCCGCGATGCCTTCCGCATCGGGTGTGCAGAGCGCCATCAGAAACGAGTTGGTGAGAAAGACGAGCCGGCCTCCGGGGCGCAGCAGGCGCGCGGCTTCGGGCACCCATCGCGCCGGATCGGCCCACAGGCACGCGCCGTATTCCGAGATCGCGAAGTCGAACGAAGCATCGGGATACGGAACCTCTTCGGCGTTGCCGTGCAGCAGCGGAAAGTGGACTCCGTGCCGTTGCTGCATCCGCCGCGCCGTGGCGAGCTGCGCCTCCGAGTTGTCGATGCCGACGACGCGCGCTCCGCGGCGCGCGATCCACGCGGAGACGTACGCAGTGCCGCAGCCCAGCTCGATCACGTCCTTGCGGGCGAGATCGACGGGAATCAAGCGCAAGTCGGCTTCGGACACGCCCCAGATGCCCCACGTCGGCTCGGTCTCCGCCCACAGCTTTTCGGCGGGCGCCACGTAGTCGCTCGCCCACGTGTCCCAGGCGACGCGGTTGAGGCGGACGTGCAAAGGAAGGTCGCTCACGATGTCCTGACCGGAAACGTTTGGCGGAATGCACGCGGATGTCGCCGCCGCGAACTTTACACCGGGTGGCAACAGCGCTTATCGTGCACGCCGCGCCGGCTGGCAACGGCTGTGTGTTCCAATGTGGCCCGGTCGCCGAATGTCTGCGTACTGCCTCCCGCCGAAGGATTCCATGAACGATACGAAGGAAACCCCCGTTGCGCCTGCGTCGCCTGCGGCGGCTGCCGAGCCGAAGGAGCGAATCGTCACTACCGAGCACACGTACTCGGTCGGCAAGAAGAAGCTCGACTACACCGCAATCTGCGGCACGGTGGTGCTGCGGGATTACGACGGCGATGGCCGCGACAGCGACGGCAAGCGCATCGGCGACAAGCCGCGCGCCACGCTCTTCTTCACGGCGTACACGCTCCGCGGCGTGCGCAAGCCCGAGAAGCGGCCGATCGTTTTCAGCTTCAACGGCGGTCCCGGCTCGAGCAGCGTCTGGCTGCATCTCGGCATCCTCGGGCCGCACCGCGTCGCGACCGACGAGATGGGCAACTCCCCGCCGCCCCCGTACGCGCTCGTCGACAACGAGCACACCCTGCTCGCCGAGGCCGATCTTGTTTTCATCGATCCCGTGGGCACGGGTCATTCCCGCATGGTCGAGGGTGAGAAGGTTGCCGAGTTTCACGAGTATCAGCGGGATCTCGACGCGGTCGGCGAGTTCATCCGGCTTTACCTTGCGCGCTACGGGCGCTGGGGCAGCCCGAAATACCTGATCGGCGAGAGCTACGGCACGACGCGTGCGTCCGGGCTTTCGCTGCATCTCCAGCAAAAGCACGACATCTACCTGAACGGCATCATGCTGGTGTCGCTTGCCGTCGATCTGCAGACGCTGTCCTTCGATCCCGGGAACGATCTGCCGTATCCGCTATTTCTGCCCACTTATGCGGCGACCGCGTGGTACCACAAGGCACTGGCGCCGGACCTGCAGCGGAAGTCGCTTCGGCAGGTGATCGCGGACGCCGAAACGTTCGCGACCGAAGAGTACAGCGTGGCGCTGTTGCAAGGTGCGCGGCTTCCGGCCGAGAAGCGCAAGCACATCGCGCGGCAGGTGGCGCGGTTTTCCGGTCTCTCCGAAGAGTTCATCGAGCGTTGCGACCTGCGCCCGAACGAATGGCGGTTCTTCAAGGAGCTCCTGCGCGACCGCGGGCAGACTGTCGGACGTCTCGATACCCGTTTCCTCGGTCTTGATCGAGACGACGCGGGCGAGAAGCCGGACGACGATCCCGCGATGAACAACCTGATCGGCGCCTACGCCGCCGGCATCAATCGCCTGCTCAAGGACAAGCTCCAGTTCGACAGCGACGCGCCCTACCTGGTCCACGCCCCGCTGTGGGAAAAGTGGGCCTGGAAGGACTTCGCGAACAAGTACGTCAACGTCGGCGAGAGCCTGCGGCGGGCGATCCATGCCAATCCGCACATGCGCGTGTACGTCGCGAGCGGCCTTTTCGACCTCGGCACGCCGCACGCCGCCGGCGACTTCACGGTGAACCACCTGGGACTGCGCGAAAGCCTGCGCAAGAACGTCACGGTCAGCTATTTCGAGGCGGGCCACATGATGTACATCCACCAGCCTTCGCTGGCGCGAATGGCGAAGGAGATCAAGTCGTTCGTGACGGCGGCGTAAGGCGCAAGCTCGCGTTGCGCATCGCTATCGCACGGCACATTGGTTTGGGCGGCGCGAGGCGAGCGGGGTACAATTTCGCGCCGCGGATGCCCGTTCGCGCGCCGGCACCTTCATGGCATGGTCCACAAGGAGACGATCGATGATCTGCTGCAAACGCAATGCTGTAGGCGCGCTCACGTTCTCTCTCTCGCTCGTCCTCGCCGCCGCGCTTGCCCGCCCTGCGCTCGCACAAGGCAGCGACGACCTCTGGGAGATCTCGTCCAAGATGGAAATGCCGGGCATGCCCATGTCCATGCCGCCGCAAGTCGTCAAGGTCTGCGCGGCTAAGACTGCCAAGGACGACGAATTCATTCCGAAGCAGGGAGACTGCAAGGTCGTCGACAGCAGGCGGACGGGCAACAAGCTTACTTACAAGATGACCTGCTCGACCCCCGAACCGTCCGTCGTCGAAGGCGAAACCAATTTCGGGTCGGGCGCCTACGATGGGAAGATGCGGATGACGATGACGCGCTCCAATCAGTCCATGCAGATGACCTACTCGGGCAAGCGCGTCGCAGGCTGCACCGCAGCCGGCAAGTGACCGAGCGGCGTCAGCCCGCTGCGGGCCGACCGGTCGGCGGTTCGGCCATCGTCACGCGATTGCGTCCGTTGCGCTTCGAAGCGTAGCCCGCCATGTCGGCGGCCTTGAGCAACGCCGCTGCCGAATCGATGCCAGGCTGCAAGGTCGCGACTCCAATGCTGCAGGTCACCTGCAGTCGCGCACCTTCGTAGACGAAGACGTGCGCCTCGACCGCCGCGCGGACGCGCGCGGCGAGGTCCAGCGCGTGGCTGCCGCCCGTATTGCCGAGCAGGATCGCGAATTCCTCGCCGCCGTATCGCGCAAAGATGTGCCGTGGCGCCAAAAGGTCGCTGCGGATGAGCCGCGTCATCTCTCGCAGCACGTAGTCGCCGGCCTCGTGCCCGAACGTGTCGTTGATCTTCTTGAAGTGGTCGAGATCCAGAAAGATGAGCGAAAGCTCGGCGCGCAGTGCGCGGGCGCGCTTCCATTCCGCGCCGAGCGCTTCGAGCAGATATCCCTTGTTGTAGATGCGGGTCAGCGGATCGGTGTGCGCCGCCGCGCCGAGATTGCCGTAGAGAATGATCTCGAGCTCGCCGGCGGGCAGGAATTTGAGGATCGAGGTGCCGATCCTCACCATGTCTTCCTTCGCGAGCGGCACGCCGGTGGCCGTCACGCGCTGTTCGTTGAGGTAGGTGCCGTTCGCGGACCCCAGATCCGTCAGCAGCACGGCGCCGCCGCGGCGACTGAGCTGCGCATGCCTGCGCGAGATCCCATCGTCGGCGAGGCAGATGTCCGCCGCCGGGTCGCGGCCGATGATCATCTCCTCGCGCGCGAGGAAGAAGCGATAGCCTTGGGGCGTGCCTCGGATGACGATGAGGCAGGCATCCTGCTCCTTCGCGCGCTGGATGTCGAAGGCGAGGGTCTCCGGGTCGCTCGCAAGCCGGGCGGTTCGATCGAGCGTTTCGGTGGCGTCATCATCCTCATCGGGCGAGTCCGGAAGCGAGGCCATGATGGGATGATTGGAAGAAGGGTTCGTCCGGCGCGAAGTCGACTGGGGGAATTCGTGCTGCGACCGCGATTATGAGTTCGATTGCCGCCGAACAAAAGCGACGGCGGTCGGTCAGTTTTCGAGCTGGCGCGAGCCGCGTCGCGTCGTATCAGGTTGCATGGCGGGTGTGCAGCTGCGGCATGTCCGCGGCGACACCTGACCAAACCGGCAGTAGTATGCTCAATTGCCTTGCCAGCGAGCCGGCTCAATCATGGATCGAAGGGCGTTCATCGCGGGATTTACGAGTGGGCTGGTCTTCACGTCGTTCTGTGCCGGCGCGCAGTCGAAGGCCAAGCCCAGTCAAATCGCTCTCCTCGAGGCGGGCTCCGCTTCCGCCAACCAGCATTTCGTCGACGCCTTCATGGGCGGACTGTCCGAGTTGGGATACCTTCCGGGCAAGAACATCGTCGTGCACGTCCGCTGGGCTGAAGGACGATCCGAGGGCTTCCGCCGCGCGCTCGATGAGCTGATCGGGCTGCGGCCTGACGTCATCGTCGTCGCATCCACCTTGGGTGCGGTGGAAGCTAAGAAGGCCACAGCCTCGATTCCACTGATCTTCATCGGTGTTCCTGATCCGGTTGGCAATGGCCTGGTCAGCAGCCTCGCCCGACCCGGCGGCAATATCACGGGTCTCGCGCGGGCTGCCGGCGAAGGCTTGATCCCCAAGACCGTTCAAACGCTGAAGGAGCTGAGTCCGGGAGTTACACGCCTCGCCATCCTCTGGAACCCGGGCGCCTCTATCGAGGAGCGCCGCAGGCAGGTGATCGCGGCGGCAGAGAGCTTCGGAATGACGCCATTGATCTTCGAGGTGCGCGACCGCGGTGACATCGGCCCGGTCTTCGCGACGATGCGCAAAGAGCGCGCCAACGGGCTGTTCGTCGTCACCGACCCGCTGACGCTCGCCAACCGAGACGAGATCGTCAAGCTCGCGGCCGCCGAGCGCATCCCCGCGGTGTACGAGTTCGGCGAATTTGCGCGTGCCGGAGGACTCATCGCGTATGCCCCCAGTGTCACGGAACAGTTCCGGCGCGCCGCCATCTACGTCGACAAGATCTTGCGCGGTGCCAAGGTGGGCGACATGCCTGTGGAGCAGCCCACCAAGTTCGAGTTGGTGATCAACCTCAACGCGGCAAAGGCGCTGGGCATCACCGTTCCGAAGGACATCCTTTTGCGCGCGGACGAGGTGATTCGGTGATCGAGCGAAGCTGCTGTCAGCGGCGTGCAGGCCGGTCATCCCGTGGTCGGGAGACGACCTGAACAATCGGCTACTAAGCGGGCCCGGCTCGGTTCGAACCCGGCGACAAAGGATTATGAGGTGAGTCGGTGGAGGATCTGCGGCAATACGCACTGCGGGCGGTTGGGTGGAACGACTGCCGGCTAGAGCGATCGCAGATTCCTACGATCGATGATTTGCATGCATTCCCGGTAAATGAGGACGATCCACACGTGACGACGAATGGGGATATGGTGCAGGCCGAAGCGCTGTATCGCTCCGGCGATTTCGGGCGCGCTCAGGCTATCGCTGAGTCGTTGCTGAAGCGCGAACCTGGAAACGTCGTGGCGCTCAATTTTATCGAGGAGATCGCATTCAGTACGGGCGTGTTCGCGAGCGCGATCAGCTGCTTTCGCGGCGGCGTCGCCGCGAAGCCCGCCGATGCGACGCTTTTCTACAAGCTAGGTTGCCTGCTGGAGGCCGATGGCGATCTGCAGGGCGCGCTCGACGCGTACAGGGTTGCACTGCGTCTGAATCCGGCATTTGCGAAGGCGCATAACAACGTCGGCGCGACGCTGCAGAAGACTGGAAACCTTGGCGAGGCACTTCGGTCCTTCGCGACGGCGCTGCAGCTCGATCAAGATCTGTGGCAGGCCCATTACAACATCGGGAATCTGCACAAGGCCGAGGGCCGCTTGGGCGATGCAGTTGTACCGTTTCAGCAGGCGATGCGCCTGCGCCGTGCTCCCGGCGCCACGGCATCGCCGAACTCCGGGGCCATGTTCGAAGGGACCTCGGGCACGAAATTGGCACATGACATCGAACAGCTGACATACCTGCTCGATCGCGGACTGATTTCGGTCACGCATGCGCCCGCGGTCGCGGCGCTGAAACGGGCGCTCCACGAGCTGACCCCGCAATTCGAGTCGACGCCGGCACCCGCCTTTCCAAAAGCCATGCAAGCCGCCGCGGCGCCGTACTACAACCGCCTGCTCTACCTGTACGACGCGCCCATGCTTTCCGGGCCCGCCGTGAACCCGCACCTGGACCGCAAGCGGATCGAAGACGATTACTTTCGGAGCGGACCGGGCGTCACTTACGTCGACGATTTCCTCACGCCGGAGGCGCTCGCGAACCTGCGGCGTTTTTGCCTCGAATCCACCGTTTGGTTCGAATATCTGTATACCGGTGGCTACATCGGCGCTTCACTGGAAGAAGGATTCATCTGTCCGCTGCTCGCGCAGATCGCTGCCGAATTACCGCGCGCGCTGCCCCGGATATTCGGGGACCACGCGCTCACGCATCTTTGGGGATACAAGTACGACAGCGCCCGCACGGGCATAGGCGAGCATGCAGACTTCGCGGCCGTGAACGTCAACTTCTGGCTGACGCCTGACGACTCGAATCTGGATCCAGATTCAGGGGGGCTAGTCGTGTGGGATAAGGAAGCTCCGCCTGACTGGGACTTCGACGAGTTCAACCAGGACCCCGGCCGGATTCGGACGTTTCTTCAATCCTCCGGCGCCCGCCCCGTCACCGTGCCACACCGACAGAACCGCGTAGTAATCTTCAATTCCGACCTTTTTCACAAGACCGATTCCTACCGGTTCCGCACCGGTTACCTCAATCGTCGAATCAACGTCACTTTCCTCTACGGATATCGGCAGCGGAGCGACGATCCCCTGGCGGGTCTCAACACATTGGAAGGAGTCCGAGACGGATCGTCACCGCATTAACTCGGGTTTCTGCCCGCTTGCGGCAAGGCGCTCACGCCGAATGAGAAGAACGACTGCGTAGGCTCGAATGGCGCTCGAGCTATTCCGGACACAAGCGGTCGCCACCCGTTCGGCTGAGTCAATCGTTGTATCGACTGGGACTTTGATTCAGTGCACCGATTTGCGTGATTGCGCCGTATAGTGAGCGGACGCCTTCATCTTGGCGTGTCACAGGAGCTAGCCATGTCGCATCAGCCGCCGAAGGAAGACAAGAAGAAGCCAAAGCATACGGCCAAGGAAAAGAAGTCGATCAAGCAGCAGAAGAAGCATACAGGCGACGCGGTGCCATTCATCAAGCACTGACGCCGCAGACGCGGCACTTAGTCGGCTGAACGGTTACGCGGCGGCGCCGCCGGCTCTTTCGCTGTAACCGATCCCAGCAGTCGGCGAGCGCGAACGCGCAAGCATCCCGCGGGCGGCACGGAAGCCCAACGACCACCGTTTTGGAGGTTGGCTTCGGTGACGTCGTCTGATCCTTGCCGGTGATCGTGAAGTACCTCAGCAGCACGTCGTGGGCATTTGGGGTCAGGCGCAGCCGTGCGTCGCGTCCGATGTCGGCCCAAGACCGGCGGCCAGTGTCGCCGCCGAAATGCCCAAGAGCAGCCGTTCGCGATGCGACGACAGCACGAAAACCGCCCCTCGAGATACGATGAGTGCCCGTAGTTCCTTCGGCGAGGCACGGTTGTCTAGAGTTCCGATAGTTGTTGGGCTCGGCTTGCTCGCGCTGGGGTTTGGCATTCCCATGCTGCGACATGCCACGCTGCTCGACAACCCCCATGCGCCCCATGGAATCCTCACGCTGCAAATGACTTATGACGCGAGGGACGCCGGGGTCATCCTTTCAAGCTGGTCCCGCGAAGACCTAGGGCACGCCACAACGAGCCTTTATTGGGACACCGGATTCGCCATTGCGTACGGGGGATTCCTTTCCGCGCTTACCCGGCGTTGTCTTCGCAGAGACTCACGCGTCGCACTGGTGACCGCCTGCTTACCAATCTTGGCAGCGATGGCAGATTTGGCCGAGAACACGTTCCACCTGATGCTGATCGATACTGCACGCAATGGCTTGGAGGGCACCATAGACGTTCCAGTCTTCGCAGGCTTTGTGTTCGCGTCAACGAAGTGGGGCCTGCTCGCTGCTTGGGCTGTTCTGCTCTTGTCGGGCTTGTCCGTTCGGATCTTCCGTCAGTCTCCTCGTAAGTCACCTTGATGTCGTGGGCGGAAGGTATCGAGGACGCCGTGAGCATGGATGCCACCAAGGCCATGCGGGCGAACGCCCCAGCCGGACTCGAGCGGATACCACCATAGGTCGCTGCAGTTGGTGGTGACCGTCAGCGGTGCGCGACTTTTGACTGAGGCTGGCATTTTGACGAGCTACGGCTCGGACCTGCCCGCGATCTCCAGGCACTCGGCTGCGTACGTGAGCAAGATCCTGAAGGGCGCGAAGCCGGGTGACCTTGCAGTCGAGCAGCCGACGAAGTTCGAGCTAGTGATCAACCTAAAGACAGCAAGGGCACTGGGACTCACGATCCCGCAGTCGGTGCTGGCACGCGCGGACGCGGTGATTCAATAGTACAGAGCCACGGTAGTTCGTGCCTTGCGCGCCGTCGCTGAACCGCTTGAGTGGCTGGTTTGGCGGAGGCCGACAGGCAGCTCAGGGTCGAAACCCGACGGCTTCCTAACTACGCCTTCTTTTTGACGCCGGCTTTTTTGTGCGCCAGGCCTTCAACCGACTTGGTCGCCCGAACCGGCGGCTTTCGCTGCCCCGTACTCGTCGTCGTCTGAGAAGAAATTCGCCTTTCGCTGTTCGCCTTACCTATCTCGCTCAGGCTCGCGCGTAGTGCCGCCATCAAATCGACGACCTCGGCGCGCGACGTTTCGACGTGTTGTTGAGCAACGATCTCCTGTCCAGCGATTTTCTTTTCGACCGCTGCAAGGATTCGCTGCTTTTCCTCGTCGACGAACTTGGCTGGGTCGAACGCTTTTTCTGAGATCTGCTCGATTAATTGCAAAGCCAATTGCAATTCCGGCTTCGTGACGGGCACCAGATCGATCCTAAGATTGCGAACTGATCGGACTTCTTCGGCATACCGAAGCTGTTGTAATACCAGGCCTCCGTCAACAGCACGGACCTGCACCACGTATTGCTTAGAACGCCAAGCCCACTTGGCGAGCGCGCAACGTCCGCTCGTGCGTAGCGCTGCGTGTAGCAGGCTGTAAGGCTTGCTGCCATGTTTTTCCGGCGTTAGCAGATAGGCTTTGTCGTAATAGACGGGGTCGATGGTCTCCTGCGGCACGAAGGAGACGATATCGATGGTCTGCCGTGACGCCTCTTGCAGTACTTTTAGCTCGTCTGGCGTAAAAAGAACGAACTTGCCCTTCTCGAATTCATAGCCCTTGACGATGTCATCGCGCTCAACAACCAACGGCGTTGGTTCGTCAATGTCAAGCGCCCGCTGCGGCGGCGAGATTTCAGCGGCACGGAGCTCGCGGACGTTGCTCGGCCGCGCCAACGCCGGGATATCCTGCCATGAAGACCGCTTCAGATTGCTCGGCGTCGAAGTTACCCGCTCCGGACGCTCGTCCGTGAGCGCATCCGATACGTACTGCTGCCTGACCTTGGCCCCATCGGCACGCATGAGTTTGAATCGCACTGCGCTAGAAGCCGCAGTTGCCGAAAAAAGCTTTACCGGGATCGACACAAGCCCGAAGCTCAGCGTTAGCGAAGCAATGGCGCGCGGCATCGTTGATATCCAATCTCGGAAGTGAGCAGGCGCCGACACCTGCCAGGAGCAATTTACTTACATAATAAGACGTCGGCAGCCGTAACTCCTCGGTGAAGGCCCCTTAAACACCATCGCCACTAACGTCGCGTCCGGTTGACCGCAAGGGTAGGGCGCCATGTCGCGCCGTTCGCCCCATGACTGTTCGCAATCGTCTGCACCTGCGGCGCTACGGCGTGC
>Ga0207650_10001021_pt1 | contig 21012 bp, 29 predicted proteins | sample KBSS63metaG_FD_184325 | JGI IMG/M metagenome (GOLD analysis project Ga0207650, IMG submission 184325) | Switchgrass rhizosphere microbial communities from Kellogg Biological Station, Michigan, USA - KBS S6-3 metaG (SPAdes) (version 2) | ecosystem: Host-associated > Plants > Roots > Rhizosphere...
GCGAGAGCGCGGGCTCGACAGCGTGCTTCGCGAGCGCGTGGAGGCGGGTAAGCCGACGCTCGGCATCTGCCTCGGTCTGCAGCTCGCGCTCGAGCAGTCGGAGGAGGATGGCGGAGTCGCCGGCCTCGGAATCCTGCCCGGGCGTGCTATTCGGCTGCGTGACGGCCGCGTCCCCCGGATCGGCTGGGCAGCGATCGAGCCAGGCGGAGAAGCGTTCTACTTCGCGCACTCGTACGCGGCCGAGACGCCTGCCGCGACGGCGCGGTCCGAGGGCGTCGTCGCGATCGCCGAGCACGGCAGCTTCGTCGGCGTCCAGTTCCATCCGGAGAAGAGCGCCGCAGCCGGCGCGCGCTTCCTCGAGCGATGCCTCTCCCGCGTCTGATCCCCTGCCTCGACGTCGCCGCCGGGCGGGTCGTGAAAGGCGTCCGCTTCCAGGAGCTCCGCGACGTCGGAGATCCGGTCGAGCTGGGTGCTTCCTACTCGGATGCCGGTGCGGACGAGCTCGTCTACCTCGACGTGACGGCGACGATCGAGGGCCGGTCGTCGCTTCTCGACCTCGTCGCCAGAATCGCCGATCGGCTGGCCATCCCGTTCACGGTCGGCGGTGGGGTGCGCTCGGTCGGCGACGCGGAGGCGCTCCTCGAAGCGGGTGCGGACAAGGTCTCGGTGAATAGCGCCGCGCTCGAGCGCCCTGCGCTCGTGAGCGAGTTGGCTGCACGTCTCGGCTCGCAGGCCGTCGTCGTCGCCGTCGACGTGACGAACGGCGCGGTCCTAACCCGAGCGGGCTCGACCCCGACCGGCCGGCGCGCCGTCGACTGGGCGCGCGAAGCCGAGGACCGCGGCGCGGGGGAGATCCTGCTGACCTCGATCGACGCCGACGGGACGCGCGACGGCTACGACCTGGAGCTGACGCGGGCCGTCTCCGAGGCGGTCTCGCTTCCCGTCATCGCCTCCGGCGGAGCGGGCTCGGCCGTCCACGTCGCCGACGCGCTGGGCGTCGCGCAAGCAGCACTCCTCGCGTCGATCCTCCACGAGAATCCGGCCCGGCTCGAGACCCTGCGGTCCGAGCTGCGCGATCTCGGAGTCGCGCTCCGCGATGCCGCCTGACCTGACTCCCGCCATCGTCCAGGACGCGGAGACGAACCGCGTGCTCATGCTCGCGTGGATGGACGAGGAGGCGCTTCGCCACACACGCGAGACCGGCGAGGCGCACTTCTACAGCCGTTCGCGGCAGCGGCTCTGGCGGAAGGGCGAGACGTCGGGGAACACCCTTGCCGTAGAGGAGTTGCGCGACGACTGCGACGGCGACGCCATCCTCCTGCGCGTGCATCCGGCCGGGCCGACCTGCCATGCGGGCGCGGTCTCGTGCTTTGCGCCCTGGCTCTGGCGTCGCGTGGTCGAGCGCGCGACGACGCGTCCCGAGGGCTCGTACGTCGGCGGGCTCGTGGCCGAGGGGCCTGCGGCCGCCGCGCGGAAGGTCGGCGAGGAAGGCGTCGAGGCGGCGCTCGCCGGAGCAGGGGAGAGCGACGAGCGGCTCGTCTCCGAGATCGCCGACCTCTGGTTCCACACGTACGTGCTCCTCGCCGCCCGCGGGCTCGATCCGACGGCGGTCGAGGACGAGCTCGAGCGGCGCGCCGCCGCTGGCTGACAGACGCGATCGTCTACGCTCGACGGTCGTGACGTCGGGGCGGGCGGACCAGCTGGTCGAACGTGCGCTCTCGATCGGCGCCGATCCTGCGGACGCTTCCGACGAGCGTTTCCGCAAGCGCCTCCTCGTCGGGATCGCGCTCCTCATCCTTCCGCTCGGATTCCTCTGGGGCTGCCTGTACTGGGCGTTCGGCGAGCATGCGGTCGCGCTCACTCCGTGGGCCTACGTGGTCGGATCGATAGTCAGTCTTGCCGTCTTCGCGCGGACGCGGAATTTCGCTTTCCTGCGCACTGCACAACTCGTGCTCATCCTCGTCCTGCCTGCGCTCGGAGTGATCATGCTCGGGGGCCTGAACGAGTCGAGCAACGTCGTCGTCTGGTCGTTCCTCGCGCCGCTGGGCGCGGTCGCATTCGACCGCCCGTCTCGGGCGTGGCCGTGGTTCGGTGCCTTCGTCGGCACGATCGTTGTCTCGCTGGCCTTGGCCGAGGTCGTACGGCCCGACGGTGCCGATCTCCCCGAGGGCTTCGTTCACACGTTCGACGTCCTCAACATCGTCGCGGTCTCGTTCGTCGCGATGCTGCTGCTCGTGACCTTCGCGCGCGGTCGCGATGCCGCGCAGGAGCGGGTCGAGGCGCTTCTCCTCAACATCCTCCCGGACGAGGTCGCGGAGCGGCTCCAACGCGATCCGAGCACGATCGCCGACCACTTCGAGCAGGTGAGCATCCTCTTCGCCGACGTCGTCGACTTCACACCGCTGTCGAGCCGCCTCGACGCTCGCGAGGTCGTCGGCCTCCTCGACCGTCTCTTCACGAGCTTCGACGAGCTCGTCGATCGCTACGACGTCGAGAAGATCAAGACGATCGGCGACTGCTACATGGTTGCGGCCGGCGTGCCGCGGCAGCGAGCCGACCACGCGCAGGCGCTTGCGGATGTCGCTCTCGAGATGCGCGAGTGCGCTCGAGCATGCCTGCCCGAGTCGAGCACGTACGACCTTCGGCTGCGCATCGGGATCAGCTCCGGTCCCGTCGTCGCCGGCGTGATCGGTCGCAGGCGCTTCCTCTACGACCTCTGGGGCGACACCGTGAACATGGCGAGTCGGATGGAGTCGCACGGGACGCCGGACACGATCCAGATCACCCGCTCGACGTGGGAGCTCCTCGCGGACGACTTCGTGACCCAGTCGCGTGGGCTGGTCGAGGTGAAGGGGAAGGGCGAGGTCGAGACGTGGACTCTGGTCGGCCGCAACGGATCCGCCGTCTAGCATCGCCCCGATGAGCGCGAACGTCGAAGCCTTCGACGCATGGATCCGCTCGACGTTCGTCGAGCTCAACACCACGCTCGAGGATCTCTACTTCGACCAGGACGACCGGGCGAACGTCGAAGGCGTCGGCGACGACCTCAAGCAGCGGATCCTCGAGGAGGGCAGGGCGTTCGTCCGCGCACTCGCCGCTGAGGGCAACACCGACGAGGGCTTCGACCAGGCGTTCGACGTGCTCGGTGACCTCGGGCTGTACATGGCGTCGCTTCGCCGCCACGAGCTGACGAATCCCGCCCGGGAGCAGAAGTCGCCGCACGAGGAGGCGACCGCGCTGGGACTCCACATCGGGGCGTCCGTCGGCGTAGTGCCGCGGTTCGCGACGAGCCATCTCGCGACCCACAACCTGGCCCGCGAGGGTCGTCAGAAGAGCTTCACGTCGCTGCCCGACGAGTTTCTGTTCCTCGACTACAACACGCGTGGAATCCTCGCGTACAAGCGGGCGGCGGACGCACTCATGCGGATCCCGCCGCTCGGCATCTCCCATCCCGTGGCGGAGACACTCTTCGACGATGCGCGCGACGCGCTCGAGGACGTCGGGAGATTCAACGAGGTGCTGTTCTCGGAGCTCGACGCGGACCGCTTCTTCTTCAGCGTGCGGCCGTACTACAAGCCCTACCGCGTCGGACGCCAGGAGTACCGTGGGGCGAACGCCGGCGACTTCTCGGGGATCAACGAGATCGACCTGCTGCTCGGCCTCTGCCGCGGTAACGACCCGTACTACTCGCAGCTGCTGGTCGAGAAGATGCTGTTCATGCGACCCGAGGACCAGGAGAGCCTCCGCGACTGCCTCCGGCGTGAGAGCTTCCTCGACCAGTTCCTCGACGCTGCGAGCGAGAGCGCCGGCAGCGAGTGGTTCCGGCGCAACGCCGTGGCGTTCCTGCGTGTCTGCGAGCAGCACGGTCGGGCGGCGGCCCAGCATCACGACAAGCTCGTCGCCCGCTTCATCGAGCAGCCGTCGAATGCGCTCGATGAGAGCCACCTCCAGCAGATCACCGCGAGCGGCCCTCCGCTTCCCGTCCTGCTCGCCTCGCTCGAGGTCCTGCGCGATCTGCGCCTCGCGGCCCCCCGTGACGACATCCCGTCGCGCTACGCCGACCTCGCCCGCGTGCGGGAGGCTGCCGGAACTGCCGCGAGCTGAACGCTAGGCCACGCGGCGAATGTGGCCCGTCTCGTCCTCGATCGCGAAGGCGGCGTCGATGAGTGCGTCGATCGCTTGACGTCCCTTCTCGAGATCGTTCGGGGAGAGCAGTCGCTCGACGGTCGAGCGCAGCTGCTTTCGCGGCATCACGGTGAGGTAGGTCGCCGCGCGCTCCACGAGCTCCGGATCTGCCACGTCGTCCTCCGGCACGTCAACGTGGGCTACGGCCTCGTACGGCGTGAGACGCTCGACGACGCCGCTGACCCGGAACTCCTCGGTGCTCTTCCGACCTCTCACGACCGCCCCTCCCCCAGGAGTGTGCCTACCAAGTGTTGCACGCAGGAGGGGACGCTGCGATCAACGCGCCTCGACGAACGGTCGAATCAGCGCGTCGATCTGCCGGCCGGTCGCTCGACCCTCGAGGCGCCGCACGACCGAGCCGCCGAGGAGAACGAGGAGCGTCGGCGTTTTCTCGACTCCGAGACGGCGAGCGAGCTCGGGACTGCGGTCGGCATCGAGGTCGACGACCCTGAGCCGCTTCTTCTGCGTGACCTTGACCCACGCAACGAGGCTCTCCATCCGTCGTGATGTTCCGCAGCGGCGGCTGCCGACGAAGACGAGGATGGCGGGCTCGCGTGCCTCCATGAAAGAAGGGATGCCCTTGGCCGCCGCTCCCGAAACGACGCGTTTGCGGGCGCGGCAGACGGGGAAAACATCTCGGTTCAACCGCGAAGAGGAGGCAACACATGGCGACGACCGCCGTCAAGGACGTCATGACCCCGCGGCCGACCTCGGTCGCCGGCGATGCAATGGCCGTCGAGGCGGCTCGGAGGATGCTGTCCGAGGACGTCGGGTCGCTCCCCGTGGTCGAGGGCGAGCTGCTCGTCGGGATGATCACGGATCGCGACCTCGTCCTCCAGGTGATCGCAAAGGACCTCGACCCGCACAAGGTCGCCGTGTCTGAGGTGTGCTCCGAGAATCCCGTGACCGCCGAGCCCGAGGACGCGCTCGACGACGCCCTCCAGCGAATGGCAGCCGAGCAGGTAAGGCGGCTTCCGGTGGTTACAGATGGGCGCCTCGTCGGAATCCTCGCGCAAGCGGACATCGCACGGACGGCGCGTCCCGAGTCGACGGGCCGGCTCGTCGAGGAGATCTCGGCCTAGGCTCCCTTAGGGGCTCAGAACGACGAGCGTGAGCCACTCGGCGCCGTCGCGTCGTTCCTGGGCGACTTCGTCCACGAGGCGTGAGAGGACGCGCACGAGTCCGGCGTCCTCGCCGCTCCCCTCGCGGACGGGCCCGACCGCAACCGCGAGCCGCCCCGGGCGCGTCTCGACTTCTACCGTCACGTCGCCGCCGCTGCTCGCATCGAGCGCGCTCAAGACTGCGAGCTGGAGGTCGTCCGTTCGCTCGAAGGGGAGGTCGGCGCGACTTCCGACGCCGCCCAGCACGAGCGTCGCGACGCTTCGGAAGCGCGCGTCGGTCGGAATCGTGAGCACGATGCGGTCGCCGTCCATCACGGTCGCTTGCGTCGTGAGCAAGTGCGCGTGCGCGACCATCTAGACTCGGTGGGAGTGGCCACGTCGGGCGATTTTGACGTTCGGAGCGAGGCGTTGCCCGGGGGTGTGGATGCGGTATTCGTCACGGGCGAGCTCGATCTGGCGACGGCGCCTCGTCTCGACGAGGCGCTCGCGGCGCTGACGGCGGACGTGATCGTCGTCGACCTGTCGGGTTGCACGTTCCTCGACTCCGCCGGGATCCGTGCCCTCGTCGGCACGGCTCGAAAGCTCGGCGAGACCGATCGTGGCCTCCGCGTGGTCACGAGCGACGCCGGAGTCCTCCGGCTGCTCGAGATCACCGGGGTCGACACGCTGATCCGGGTTCATCGGTCGCTGGACGACGCGCTCTAGCTCTTCCGGTCGCCGTTGCCGTTGATCGCGTCGGCACGGTTGTCGTGGAGGTCGAAGACCTGATCGAGCATCGTGATCTCGAAGATCCGGCGAATGTCGGGTGTCGTCACGACCAGGTCGAGCCGGCCACTGTCCGCCTCCAGACGCCTCTGCGCCGCGAGCATCACCCCGAGCGCCATGGAATCGAGGAAGGTCGCGTCGGAGAGGTCGAGGACGACGTGGTCGACGTACGCGTCGGCGAGCGTCGTGAGCCGCGCCCGCAGGAGTGGTGCAGAGTGCAGGTCGACGTCACCCGTGACGGTGACGACGGTCACGTACGGCTCGTGGTCGACGTCGACCCGGAAGGGTTCGCTCGTCTCGAGCGTACGTGCGCTCTCGGTCATGTCAGGCGACTCTGTACCCGTACGGACACCGGTCGAAACGTCGACCGGATCGGCGAACTCGGACGTCATCCCCTCTAGGTTCCGCTTCCGGTCGGGATTCAAACGAGTCCCAATGACTATCGTGACTCCCAATGACGACTTTCGAGCTCGATCACGTCGCGGACGTCGGCGCGGGCGTCATCATGGTTGCGCTCGCGGGCGAGCTCGACCTCACGAATGTCGACGACCTCGAGGACGAACTCGAGAGGGTGACGAACGGAGACCAGCTCGTTCTCGATCTCAACCGTCTCGTCTTCGTCGACAGCGCTGCGCTGCACCGGCTCTTCCGCATCGTGCGCGAACGCGGGGCGGGGGGCGTCGCGTTCGTCGTCGAGCCGACGGCGCCGGTCGCAGGGACGCTTTCGATCGTCGAGCTGGGCCGCGCGGCGACGGTCGCCGCGACCCGCGAGCAGGCGCTCGCGGCGCTCTGCCGAGCCCGCCCGCGGTAGCCGCGCGAGTTTGACGCGCCGCTGCGCGGGGAATTTTCACTCGCGCGCCGGTTCGGCGCATTCGGGAAAGGAGTGAACACGTGGGAATCAGCTTGAGCATCTTGATGATCGCGGTCGGAGCGGTCCTCGCCTGGGCCGTAAGTGCCGAGGTATCGGGGATCGACGTACAGGTCGCAGGCGTGATCCTCGTCGTGGTCGGAGTCATCGGCCTCATCGCGTCCCTCGTCTTCTGGTCGAGCTGGGGCGGCTTCGGCAATCGCGACGCCGCGGCGTCCGGTGGCGGCCAGAACACGACGATCGTCGAGCGCGATCGCTAAGGCCTCGGGGTGAGCATCATCGGCTGGATCGTGCTCGGGCTCCTCGCCGGCGTGGTCGCGAAGGCGATCATGCCCGGCGCGGAGCGCGTCGGGATCGTGCTGACGACGCTGCTCGGCGTCGCCGGCGCGCTGCTCGGCGGGTTCCTTGCGACTGCGCTCGGCTTCGGCGATCCGATCGACGAGTTCTTCGATCTCAGCACGTGGGTCGCTGCGATCGCAGGCGCATTGCTCATTCTCTTCATCTGGAACGCGATTCACCGACGACGAATCGCGTAGGAATTTCCTCCCGCCGCGGCGTCGGGCGGCCGCGTGATTACGTACGCCTCGAGAGATGCACGCCGTCGTCATCGAGCAGAGCGGCAACACGACGATCGTGCGCGGAGCAGGTGAGCTTGACGCCTTCGCGGCGCCCGACTTGGCCTCTGCGTTCCACGACGTCCGTGGTGCCGCGTCGGTGCTGGCCGATCTCTCCCGTGTGTCGTTCATGGACTCGACCGCCCTCGGCGCGATCGTCCGCGGCGTGCGCGCGCTCGGCGAGGAGGGCGCGCGTGTTCAGGTCGTCCTTCCCCACGGGACGGCGCGACGGATCTTCGAGATCACGACGCTCGACCGAGCGCTACCCGTTGCTGCGACGCGACAGGCGGCACTCGAAGCGCTCGAGGCCTGACGCCGACGACTACTCGCCAGTCGGCGTGAGGCGCTTCGTCATGCGGACGATCGTGCCGCGCCCGTCCACGCCGGGGCGGATCTCCAGATCGTCGACCACCGTCCGGATGATGGGCAGGCCCATGCCGCTCTCGTCGGTCCGGCTCGGCGCTGCGGTCGCGTCGAGCCCGACGCCATGGTCCTCCACGATCATCTCGATCGTGCCGTCGTCGAAGGCGTAGGCGACCGACACGTCTCCCTGACCGTCCGGATATGCGTGGCGGACGCAGTTGCCGCACGCCTCCGTGAGTGCGAGCTTGAGATCGGCGAGGAGCTCGTCGGAGACCGGTGTCGTTCGGCCGACTCCCGAGAGCGCGAGGCGCGCCAGAAGCAAGTAGTCCGGCTTCGCGGGGAAAGACAGGCGGATCACGTGGTCACTCATCGGTCGCACCCTCCTCGATGCGGCCACGCATCGTCGCGAGAGCACGACGGAGCAGGCGGGAGACGTGCATCTGCGAGATTCCGATCTCGGACGCGATCTGCGACTGCGTCAGCTCGTCGAAGAAGCGGAGCTCGACGATCTGGCGTTCGCGCTCGTCCAGCGCATCGAGCCCGGCGGCGAGGAGCGTCCCGTCCTCGACCTCGGTGTAGCCGATCTCGTCGGCTCCGAGCTTCTCCGAGAGGCTGTCGTCGGACGCGTCGTCGAACGGGGCGTCGAGCGAGCGAGTCGAGTACGCGTTCATCGAATCCAGCGCGTCGATCGCCTCTTCCTCCTCGACGCCGGCCGCGGCGGCCAGCTCGGCAATGGTGGGCGAGCGGCCGAGCTCGTTCGTGAGCTGGTCGAGGATGCGCGAGAGACGCAGACTGAGCTCCTTGAGCCGCCGTGGCACGTGCATCGCCCACGCCTTGTCCCGGAAGTGGCGGCGGATCTCGCCGACGATGGTGGGAACGGCGTAGCTCGGGAAGTCGACGCCGCGGTCGACGTCGAACCGGTCGACGGCCTTGATCAGGCCGATCGAGCCGACCTGGACGAGATCCTCGAGCGGCTCGCCGCGACCCGCATACCGCGACGCGAGCGCGCGTACGAGAGGCATCGACTCGACGAGCGCCCGATCGCGAGCTTCGAGGTCGCCGTCACGGTGGAATGCAACGAGCAGTGCGCCGACGTCGGTGTCCATGAGAGGGCTCATCTCCGTTGGTCAGACGGGGTGAGGGTACGCGCTCTCGGAGCTCCTCACGCCCAGGCGCGGAGCGCCTCGTCGCGCGAGGCGTAGACGTCGAAGCCCTGGCTCAGCAGGGTCACGTCGAAGAGTCGGCGGAGCTCCGGGCGCGCGCACACGACCGAGAGCGCGCCTCCGAGCGCGCGGATGCGGCGACCACAACGGTGAAGCACGGTCAGGAGCTCGGAGCTTGCGTCGGGACGCGCTCCGAGGTCGACGACCACGCCGACCTCGCCTGCACCGATCGCGCAGTCGAGAAGACGCGCAAGATCGGTCGTGGAGGAGTGCCTCACGTCGACGACGATCACGGCCGACGTCCGGACCGCCGCCGGATGGTGGCTGACCTCGATCACCGCGGTCTTCTACCCGCTTCGGCAGCAGACGAAACCGTTTTCGCCGCGTCGTTCCCGCGGTCAGCGACGGCCGCCGAGAGCGCGCTGTAGCTCGTCCTTCGTCATGCGCGAGCGGCCGCGAATGTTGCGGCGCTTGGCTTCCTCGTACAGCTGGTCGCGCGTGCGCCCGCGTGGGCTCGCGCGGTGGCTCCGGATCCCGCCGCGCCGCCCCGACGAGATGTCTTCGCGGGAGAGCTTCGACGACTCTCTCGCCTCGCCGCTGCGAGCCCGCTCCTTGTTGACGGTGCGGGCGGCGATCTCCTCGGCGCGGTCCTCGGACTCTCCCCGCTCGAGCGCCGAGTCCTTGACGTGCTCGTACTGTCGGGCCCGCTTCGTGCCCTTCTCGACTCCACGTGGCGGCATGTCCGTTCCTCCTCGGGGTTCGTCTTCGCGTGACGAGGACCCCGTACCCGCACGGTCGCGTGCGAAACGTCCCGCGAGGTTTCGCTCGGTCGCCCGGACGGGAAAGCCACTCGTCGAAGAACGAAAGGAGAGCGGATGTACATCAGTGGTGGAGTGCTCGCGCTGATCGTGGTGATCGTGCTGCTCGTCTGGCTGCTCTAGTCAGGTGCGGCTTCCGGCACGGGCTCGGCGACCGCCTTCTCGAGCGTCACAGTCGTCCCCGACGGGCTCTGGGTCACGACGACCGTTGTAACCAGCGACTCGATGAGCTGGAGGCCGAGGCCGCGATCCTCCACGCCTGACGGTGGAGCCCAGCGGCCCGTATCGCCGACCGTGACCCGGACCGCGGAGTCCTCGACGGCGGCGGAGACGACGACGATCCTCTCGAGGGGCTCGACCGCATGTTCGATTGCGTTCGCGCAGGCCTCCCACGTGGCGAGGACGACGTCCTCGGCGTCGGACCGATCGAGCTCGAGCCCTCCGAGCCACGTGCGCATCGCGTCGCGCACGACGTCCATCGAGCCGAGGTCGGCTGGAATGCGGAGGTCCAGCGGCCGAGGTGCGACCGGGAAGATGCGAGCGGCCAGAAGGGCGATGTCGTCGCCGCGCTCGTCGTCGCCGACCACGTGCTCGAGGATGTGCTCGAGGAGCCGATCCGGATCCTTCGGAGCCGATGCCAGGGCCGTACGCAGACTGTCGAGTCCTTCGTCGATGGAGCGGCCGCGACGCTCGATCAACCCGTCGGTGTAGAGGACGACCACGCTTCCGGGCGGGAGCTCGAACATCTCCACGCGGTACGTCGTGCGGATGCCGGTTCCGAGCGGGAGCCCTCGCGCACCTTCGATCAGCTCGACTCGTCCGTCGGGGTAAACCACCGCGGGCGGCGGATGGCCGGCGGACGACAGCCGGCAGACGCCCGTCTCCGGCTCGAGCGCGAGGTATGCGAGCGTCGCGAACGACGTGTCCAGGACCTCGTCTGCCAGCCGGTTGAGTCGCATGAGCACGGACGACGGCTTCAGCCGGTCGACCGAGAACGCGCGGATCGCGTTGCGGAGCTGGGCCATGCTCGCTGCAGCCTGGACGCCCTTGCCCACGACGTCACCAACGACGAGCCCGAGCTTGCCGTCAGGGAGTTGGAGTGCGTCGAACCAGTCGCCGCCGACGTCGAGCTGTGCGCTTCCGGGGAGGTAGCGCGCCGCGAGCTCCACGCCGTCCACGCGCGGAAGGGAGCTCGGCAGGACGCTCCTCTGCAGGGTTTCCGCGATCGTCTGCTCGGCCTCGTACTGGCTCGCGCGCTCGAGCGCCAGACCACATTGCGCGACCATCGACTGGAGCCACGTGCGGTCGTCCCGGGTGAACGTTCGCGGTGAGCGGAGCGAGAGATGGAGCGCGCCGCGAGCGCCGCCGCGGGTCATCAGGGGCAGGGTCACCCACCCGGCTGTTCGAGGTTCGCGGATGTCCGTGAACGACGAGATCGCGTCGCTGGACAGCGCCCAGACCGGCTCGCCGGTAGCAATCGCCCTCGCGAAGGGCACCGCGGAGTCGAGATCGACGGCGCGCCACGCGTCGAGCTCGTCGTCGTCGTAACCGGAGCTGGTCGCGAGCTCGACTGCGCGCGAGCCGGTCGGTCCGGTGAGGACGACGAAGCCCGCCTCCGCTCCGACCGAGTCGAGCGCCTTCTCGAGGCAGACCGTGCTCACGTCGAGGACCGTCGTCGAGACGGAGAGCGCTGCCGTCACCTCCTGGAGTCGGCGGGTCGCGTCTGCACGTCGCTCCGCGTCGGCCTCGGCACGGCGCCGCTCGACCTGCTCGAGCGCGAGGCCTGCCTGGTCCGCGAACCGCCGGATGACCACGATCGTCGCCGGGTCGGGCTCGGACACGACGATCCGCCACGAGATCGCGAGGACGAGCTCGCTGGCGCCGGCGATGACGACAGGTGTTCGGAGCGACGAACGGATCCCGAGCTCGGTGACGAACTCGAGGCCCTTCTCGTGCGTCGTCTCGCGGACGTCCGAGATGAACGACGAGCCGAGCTCGGCGATCGCATCCCGTAGGCGAGGGAAGTCGTCGAGGCGCAGGCGAGTCCCGACGAGCTCGGGCCTCGGTGGATCGATCGCGAGCAGGTCGAGCCCGTCGTCACGCACGCGCCACAGGACTCCATAGTCCGCTCCGAACGTCGAGCGCGCCTCTTTGCAGATGACGCCGACGACGTCGGCGGTGTTCTCCCCACGGAAGCGTGGAGCGACGCGGAGGATGCGGTCGAGCGCTCGGCGGGTCTCGCGCTCGGACTCGTAGAGCCTCGCGCGCTCGAGTGCCTGACCGGCGAGGTCGGCGACGATGCGTGCGAGAGCGAGCGTGTCGCCGTCGACCGGCGTTTCCGGCTCGAAGACGAAGCCAAGGGATCCGATGACGGCCCCCTCTGCGCGAAGCGGGAGCGCCAACGCACGCTCGACGCTCGGCGGCAGCGTGGCGGCGCTGTCCGGGTACGAGTGCACGAGAGACTCGCGATCCTCCGCAACGGCGATCGACCCGGTGCGCGCTGCCTCCGTCATGAGGGTCTCGTCGGCGAGCGCGAGACGGCTGACATCGACCGCGTCGGGTGCGAGTTCGGAGGCGGCGATCGTGAGCTCCTCGCCGTCCACGAAGCCGAGTGCGACGCCGCTCGCTCCGAGGATGCCGCGGGAATGCGACGAGACCGCTAGCACGACATCGGAGGACGACACGGCTGTGGTGAGAGCGATCGTCAGCTCCTGGAGCGACTCGATCTCGCGGATATCCGATCGGGCCGTGTCCGCCTCGACGGCGCTCCGCTCCCCTCGGGTCCTCAGGATGCCGCCGACGACGGCAATCACGAGCACGGCCGCCAGGTTGATCCACCAGCGCACGAGGTCCTCGGTGTCACCGAATCCGAGCTCGCCACGAGGTTCGTCGAGAAGGAACAGCGCTGAGAACCAACACAGCACGATCGCGACGGCGGATGGACCGAAGCCGCCGTACCAGGACGTCAGCGCGACGACGGCGATGAGCGGCGCGTAGATCGGCTGCTCGCTGACGCCCGACTCGAAGATCGCCTCAGTGATCAAGATGCCGGCGACCGACGCCGCGACCGCAACGAGGTAGCGGACGCGGGCCGGTTTCGGTTGCGCGCGGGGGCGCCTCGGGTGCTCGTCTCGCGCGGTCACGTGGGCGACGTCGTGGTGCGTCAGACCCAGTCTCGCATGCGGGCGACCGCAAGTGTGACGACCGCCACGACGAGCATCACCGCGACGACCACCCAGAAGTACGCCGTCGTGCCGAAGACTCCGAGGCGGAAGTTCATGCCCATGACGCCCGCGATCAACGTCCCTGGGAGGATGAGGACGGATGCGAGCGTGAGGATCTTCATGATCTCGTTCGTTCGCTGGCCGGTGCTGGCGATGACGACGTCGAACGCGCCGACGACGGCCTCACGCGAGTCACGCGCAGCCTGCATGGCCTCGTCGAGGCGTCCGCGGAGGTCGGAGAAGCGGGCGGCCGCTTTCGAGCTCGCGATCGCCTCGAGCTCGGGACGAGTGAGCGCGAGGATCGGCTCGCGATGCGACGCCAGCGCCCGGCGCAGGCGACCGATCTCCCTCCGTGTTTCGACCAGCTGTCCCACGACGTCTGCGCGTTCGTCGACGTTGCCCGACATCGCGCGCGTGTCGATCTCCTCGAGCGTCGCCTCGATCTCCTCGAACGCCTCGAAGTAGCTCTCGAGCACCCACTCGAGCAGGTTGGCGAGGAACTCGAGGCCGTCGAGCTCCCCTGTCGCCCCCGAGCCAGTCGCCCGCTCGCGGAACGTTTCGAGCATCTCGATCGGCTCGTCGTGGATCGTGACGACCCAGCGCTTCGACACGAGGCAGGTCACGCTCGCGAGTGCGCGAGACCCGTTCGGCGCCGAGGCAGTGAACTGGAGGTGGTCTTCGAAGTCGACGCACTCGGGGCTCTCGGGCCGTTCGAATGCCTGCGGGCCGAGCTCGAGGACGTCCCTGAGCCGCTCGAGCTCGCGCTCATCCGGTCTCTCGAGGTCGATCCAGAGAACGGCCGCCCGGCCGAGCCGCGGGAGCGACTCGGACCAGTCGACTTCGTCGACCTCGTGGTGCTCGAACAGGAGGGCGGTACTCAATGTCGTGCTAGGCGAGGAAGTACGCGAGTGCGGCGAGCGCGACGGCCACGGCCACCAGGACGGCGATCACGACGATGACCGAGCCGAGCGCGAGGAAGGGTGTCTCCTCGCTCCGTCCCGAGGCGAGCTTCTGCTCGACGTTTCGCGATCCGTCTTCAGCGCCCATGACGAGCGTGATACCCGGCACTGCCCCGTCCCTAACCGGTTTGGATGCTTCGCCCCTGGGTACGAGGTCGGGGAAGGCTCAACCTCGAGAAGGAGGCCACATGCAGAACGTCACGATCCTCGATCTCTGGACGTATCGCGACCGCTCCGACCTCGGCGCGAACGTCGTCGACACCCGCGCCGACATCACCGGATTTCGGCGTCGAGGCGATCGACGGCTCGATCGGAAAGGTCGACGAGGCGACGTACGACATGGGGCGGAGCTACATCGTCGTCGACACCGGCCCGTGGATCTTCGGCAAGAAGGTGATGATCCCGGCCGGGGTCGTGCGGGGCATCGACGAGACGGAGCAGGTCGTCTTCGTCAACCGCACGAAGGAGCAGGTCAAGAACGCGCCCGAGTACGACGAGTCGCTCGCCATCGACGAGACCTACCGCAAGGATCTCGGCTCGTACTACGGACCGGGTGGATCCGGCTACCGCGACTGGGACGACTCCCTCTAGCTCCGGTCGCGCCACCAAGGCTCGGAGGCCGGGCATCGCCACCGCAGCCCGGCCTCCGATGCACGCTCCGTCAGGAGACGTGCGCCGGGCGTAGGAGAGTCCGGCGCTCGACGATGCCGAGCCCCTCGCCGAGGGTGAAGAACGCGCGCGCGAACGGCGACTGCTTCGTTCGCGCCTCGACGTCGTTCCAGTCGACCTGCTCGCGCAGCGAGCGCGCGACCTCGAGGATCGAGCGGTAGTCGGGCTCCTGCTCGGTCATCGCGAGGAGCTTCGTCACGAGGACGTCGTCGATGGAGGCGACGTGGAGGCGCTGCGCATTCACCTCCATGAGCGTCGCTCGCTCGAAATGCGCGTCCTCGATCGCACCGCCTGCCGGGCGGAAGATGAGGTCGACGAGGTTCCCGTCGTCCCAGGCCTTGTACAGCCAGTCCTCCGGCGGTCGGTCTTCGCGAAAGCCTGCGTCGACGAGTGCGTCGAGCGCACGGAGTGCGTCCACCTCGCGGACGTAGAGGTCGACGTCGTGGTCGGTCGGAGGCCCGCCTCGCGCCCAGATGGCGAGGCCGCCTCCGAGGAGGAACTCGATCTCGGCCTCGCGGAGCGTCGCGGCGGCGCGCTTCATCGTGCCGAGCAGGTCGTGGAGGTTCTCTGGTGGCGCGGACGGCATGGCCCGGTCGAAATACCCGCTTTCGGCGTTCGCGGAACTCGCCGGACGGGTATCTACAGCGGATGACGGCCAGCATCCGGGTTGCTGCTGCGGGTGACGTGCACGCGGTCGAGCCGCTGCGTGAACGGCTTGGACGAGCGTTCGAGTCGGCTGCGGCGGAGTGCGATCTCGTGCTCCTCGCAGGCGACCTGACCACACACGGGCTCCCGGAGCAGGCAGCGGTGCTGGCCGACGCGTGCAGTGGCATCTCGGTGCCGGTGGTCGCAGTGCTCGGAAACCACGACCATCACTCAGGCTGCGCGGACAAGGTCGCGGACGAGCTCACCCGCGGCGGCGTGCTCGTGCTCGATCGCGGGCATGCGATCCTCGAGGTGGGCGAGGTCGAGGTCGGCGTCGTCGGAACGAAGGGGTTCGTCGGCGGGTTCCCCGGAGCGGAGATCCCGGACTTCGGCGAGGCGCTCCTCCGTCAGATCTACCAGGAGACGTCTGCCGAGGTCGCCGCGCTCGAGTGCGGGCTCGAAGCGGTGGCGGGCTGCCACAAGCGCATCGTCCTGCTGCACTACGCGCCCATCGTCGACACGATCGTGGGTGAGCCCGAGGCGATCTGGGCGTTTCTCGGCTCGGGACGGCTGGCAGGTCCGATCGGCATGCACCGGCCGGAGCTCGTCGTTCACGGGCACGCCCACCACGGCGTCGCGGAGGGAGCGATCGGAACCGTCCCCGTGCACAACGTCGCCGTGCACGTGACGGGTCAGGACTTCGTCGTCTTCACGATCTGAGTGCCGGCACGCCGTTCCTGAGCAGCTGCGCGGCGAGTGTCAGATCCTCGAGAAGCTCGGCGCGGCGCTCGGCGCGGGCGTCGCCTGCGCGAAGGACTGCCGAGGGGTGGAGCGTGACCAGTGCGGTGATGTCCGGCGAAACGGCGTGTGGGCGACCGCGGAGCTCGCCAACCCGCGCAGAGCGGCCGAAAAGCGCCTGAGCTGCGGTGGCTCCGAGGCAGACGACGAGCTCGGGTGACACTGCCACCAGCTCACGCTCGAGCCAGTGCCCGCACGCCCTGACCTCTGAGGCGTTCGGCTTGTCGTGGATACGCCTCTTGCCGGACGCACGCCACTTGAAGTGCTTCACGGCGTTTGTCAGGTACGCGCGCTCGGCGGCGATGCCCGCTTCGGCGAGGACCTCTCGGAGCAGTGCTCCGGCCGGGCCGACGAAGGGACGTCCCTGCCGGTCCTCGGCGTCGCCGGGCTGCTCGCCGACGAGCATCAGGCCACCGGTCGCACCCTCTCCGAACACCGTCTGCGTCGCGCGCGCGTACAGCGGACACCGTGTGCACGTCGCCGCCTCCGCGCGGAGTGACGCGACGCTCGTCATCGCCGCTGGAACTTCGGCGGCAGATCGCGCTCGACGTCGGCCGCGTCGATGCCGGCGCGCTCGAGCAGCACGTCGAGCTTCGCCTCGATGCGCTCGCAGCTGTCGCTCGACTCGCTCGAGCCCTTGTAGACGAGATACGCGCACGCAATCGTGAACGCCGAGAGCTGCAGGAACTCCGACTGCCAGTTCTCGAGCGTCGACTGCCAGAACGCCGCCCAGAAAGCCTGTGACCAGAAGATCGCCTTCTCGCCGTGGTCGGAGGCGACGTTGACGTAATCGAGCCATTCGAACACCAGCTGGCCGATCCACGACACGAGGAAGATCGACACGAACAGAACCCCGAGCCCGCGATCGCGAATCCACTCGCGCACACGCGCCTCCTGTGTGTGCGGACGGAGGCTCGCGCCTCCGTCCGCGTCCCCGCGCGCGCTGCTACGAGCGCGCCGTCCGTCCGTTTCCGGTTGCCTTCTTGAGAAGCCGCTTCGAGATCGTCTCGACCTTCTTCAGCGCCTCCTTCTCCTGCTTCAGGTTCTCCTGCAGGAGATCGACTGCTTCGCGCTCCTTGAGGGCGCGCGCCTGGCTGACGAGACCGGTGTACGCCGCGATCTCGTAGTGCTCCGCGCGCGACGCGGCTCCGGTGAGGAAGGCGTCGAGCATCGCCGCGCTCGGGCTCGACGTCTGCACGAAGTCATCGTGCTCCTTCTTGATGCCCTCGATGCCGGGGCACGGTGTCGCCTGCGGCGTCTTGCCCATCGTCTTGAAGACCTTCTCGAGGTTGGCGACGTGGCCCTCCGTCTCCTTCAGGTGGGACGTGAACGCACGGGACAGCTCACGATCGCTCGCTTCCTCGGCGAGCTTCGGGAGGACCTTCGTGAGCGTCTGCTCGGCGTAGTACATGTCCCGGAGCTCGTGTTCGAAAAGCTGAACCGGCGAGGTAACTGTCGGCATGTTCTTCTCCTTTGCGTTTGCGAATGACTCAGGTCGCGTACCCGGCTCCACCGTCTCCAAACGGCGCGGCCGCCAGCTGCTGCGCATACTCCTCGCATCTCCGAGAAGGCCGACATCTCTCCGAGCGAGCGACTCGCCCGCCGCTGGTTCGCAGCCGTCGCCCGCGGCGCCTTCGACGAGCTTCCGCAGCTCGTTCACGAGGATGTCGAGATCGTCTCGAAGATCCGCGCGGGTACCGTCGTGCACGGCCGTGCCGACGTCGTCGAGTTCATCCGGGAGACGGTTGCGCCGAGCCTGTACGACGCCGCCGTCGAGGTGTACACCACCATCGACGCCGACCGGGTCATCGCCGAGGGGCGTCTTCGCTGGATCGATGAGGAGCGCGTCATCCGCGACGATCCGGTCGTGTGGGCGCTCGAGTTCCGCGACGAACTCCTCCTACGGTTCGTAGCAGCGCGCACGACGCTCGCCGCCGAGGCGATTCTCGGCGTGGCGCGCTGACCTCGGATCAGCGCGCCGTGATCGGCGGCCGTGTGCGCGGGAGACGCACGATCCCTCCGCGGATCGTCGCTCCGCGACGGACCCTGGCGAGCGCCTCGTCTCGCGTTGCGCGCGGTAGCTCGGCAAGTCGGAGGAGCACGGAGGCACGATCCGGCCCGGGATCGGGATCCGGAGCGGGATCGGGGAGAGGAGGAATCGGCGGACCGGGCTCGGGGCTCGGTTCGGGTGGGACCGGCGTCGGCGGCCCTGGCTCGACGCGCGTCTCGCGCTTCCGTGTCCCGGTTGCCCTCATGGATCCTTGTCTGCCCGCACGAGCCGGTGCCGAAACACGCCTCGGCAGGGGCTAGCGCGGGCCGACGACCGCGGCGAGCGGGCTCGTGTTCACGACGGCGTCGATCGTCACGCCCGCCTTGCGCGCGGTTGCGAGCGCGAACTCGAGGCTTGCGAGCCCGAGCGCCGAGTGGGCGTCCGAGTTGAGGACGATCCGGACACCGGCCGCGAGCGCCTCGCGCGTATGGGAGGCGGAGAGGTCGAGCCGATCGGGGAGACCATTCACCTCGAGCGCCACGCCGGCCTCCTTCGCGACGCTGAAGACTTCGTCGAGGTCGAGGGCGTTCTCGGGGCGGTGGTTGAGGATGCGGCCCGTCGGATGGCTGAGAGCTCTCACAGCGGAATGTCTCATCGCCTCGGTGACGATCTTCGTGAGATCGGCGCGCGAGCGTCGCTGTCCCGCGTGCAGGCTCAACTGGACCCAGTCGAGCTCGCGCAGGACGTCGTCCTCGACGTCGAGCGAGCCGTCGCTGCGGATGTCGCACTCGACGCCACGGAGGGCGCGGAACGGCGCCAGCTCGGCGTTCACCGCCGCGATCTCCTCGCCCTGGCGCCGGAGATCGTCGCTCCCGAGCCCCGGAACGACGCCGACGTTCGGCGTGTGGTCGCAGATGGCGAGGTACTCGTAGCCCCGGTCGCGAGCCGCCGTCGCCATCTCCCTGACGGACGCCTTCCCGTCCGACCACCTCGTGTGGCAGTGCAGGTCCCCGCGTATGTCGGAGAGGTCGACCAGCGTCTCGGGCGGCCTCGCACCGGGCAGCTCGCGGAGCTCCGGCGGGCAGAACGGCAGGTCAAGGGCGGCAAAGAGGCTCTCCTCGTCGGCCGCGTCGGGCAGCGTCCCCAGGTCCGCGACCCAGTCGGACGAGCCCGTCGCGCGTACCAGTTCGGTGCCGAACACGGCCGGGTCCGCGACGACGAGCGTCACGGGCACGCCGTCGAGTGTGAGCCCGACGGCACGCCGACCGTCGCGCTCGAGGATGGTGACGATCCAGGGCAGCGCGGCGAATCGCTCGCTTGCTTCGTCCGGCTGATCCGACGCGACGACGACGACGAGCTCTGACGTGAGCTCTGCGAACCTGCGAGCAGCCCCGGCCATGTGACCGCCAACCGCATCCGCGATCTCGCGACTGAGCGCGCGGCTCCGATTCACGGTGAGCCCGCGAGCATCCCTCCGCGGCGCCGCGAAGGCGGAGGCGATCGCCAATTCCGTCGCAGGTCCGATCCCGGGGACCTCCCGCAGGCGCCCGGCGGCGACCGCGGCCTGCAGTTCCGGCACCGTCGCGATGCCGAGCGCACGGGCGATCGCGGAAATGCGCTTCACGCTCACGCCATGGAGGCGGCCGTAGCTGACGAGCTCGGGCGGAAGCTCCTCCTGAAGTGCCCTCAGCTCGGCGATCTCACCCGTCGCGACGAGCTCCCGGAGCTTGGACTCGATGCCGGGGCCGATGCCGCGGAGCTCCCGAATGCGACCCTCGCGGACGAGATCGGCGACCGGCGCGGGGGTCGAGCGGATGAGCTCCGCGGCCCGCGCGTATGCCCGAACGGCGAACGGGCTCGACTCTGCGAGCTCGAGCAAGGCCGCGAAGAGCGAGAGCCGGTCGGCGATCTCTGCGTTCGTGAGGTCGGACGTCATCGGGTCGGATTCTCCCGACGTCGGCGCGCCGACGGACGGACGCGGCGTTTGCCGCCGCACGCGAGACGGGTACTGAAGGGCGTCATGCCGCGTGCAATCTGGTCCGGGAGCATCGCGTTCGGGCTCGTGAACGCGCCCGTGAAGATGTACAGCGCGATCGACGAGCACGACCTCGAGTTGCACCTCGTCCACGAGAAGGACGGCTCTCGCATCGGCTACCAGAAGGTCTGCAAGAAGGAAGGCAAGGAGGTTCCGGCCGACGAGATCGTCAAGGCGTACGAGGTCGCAGACGGCGAGCTCGTCTACCTCACGGACGAGGACTTCCGCGCCGCGGAGGACGAGAGCTACCACACGATCGAGATCCTCGACTTCGTGCCCCACGACGAGATCGACCCGATCGTCTTCCAGCGCACGTACTACCTCGGTCCGGCCGACGGTGCCGAGAAGGTCTACGCACTCCTCGTCAAGGCCATGGAGAGCTCTGGGCTCTCGGCCGTCGCCCGCTACGTCTTCCACGACCGGCAGCAGTTGGGGGCGCTGCGCATTCGGGACGGTCTCATCACGCTCGAGAACCTGTACTTCGCCGACGAGATCAGACCGATCGACGACATCGTTCCGTCGAAGCGCCCGCGCGTGGACAAGCAGGAGCTCGAGATGGCCGCGACGCTCATCGAGCGCTTCACGTCCTCGTTCGACCACTCGAAGTACGAGGACGAGTACCAGGCGCGTCTCCGGGCAATAGTGCAGCGCAAGCGCAAGGGCGAGGACGTGCATGCACCGCCGAAGGAAGAGCGTGCGGAGCCCAGCGATCTCCTCGATGCGCTCCGCGCCAGCGTCGACGCGGCGAAGCGTCAGGGCGGCGGCCGCGCCAAGCGCACCCGTGCCGGCCGCGCC
>Ga0207650_10001022_pt1 | contig 21005 bp, 12 predicted proteins | sample KBSS63metaG_FD_184325 | JGI IMG/M metagenome (GOLD analysis project Ga0207650, IMG submission 184325) | Switchgrass rhizosphere microbial communities from Kellogg Biological Station, Michigan, USA - KBS S6-3 metaG (SPAdes) (version 2) | ecosystem: Host-associated > Plants > Roots > Rhizosphere...
CGGCCCCGAGCGCAGTCGACGGGGATCCGGTTCACCCTAAGCGATGGAGGTCACGAGCCGCGATCTTCCCGCGCATATAATCGCGGCATCCTCCGTGCGACTCTCATCCGGCGCTCGCCTCGGTCACTACGAGATTGTCTCCGCACTCGGCAGCGGCGGCATGGGCGAGGTCTACCGTGCGCACGACACGAAGCTGGGACGCGACGTCGCGCTGAAGATCCTGCCCGCCGGTGTGGCGTCTGACGCCGAGCGCCTGGCGCGATTCACCCGTGAAGCGCGCGCGCTCGCCGCGCTCAATCATCCGCACATCGCCAGCATCTACGGGACCCACGAGAGCGACGACCTTCACGCGATCGTGCTGGAGCTCGTCGACGGCGAGACACTCGCCGACCGGGTGGGACGCTCCCGGACAACCGGCGTGCCGGTTCGAGACGTCCGCGCCATCGCGTTTCAGCTCGCCGACGCGCTCGACGCGGCACACGAGCGCGGAATCGTGCATCGCGATCTCAAGCCGGCGAACATCGCGCTCACCCGCGACGGTGCGGTGAAGATCCTCGATTTCGGAATTGCAAAAGTGATGGACACGCGGCCGGAAGCGACGGACGCCGCAACCATCACTAGCGATGGCACGCATCACGGGCGGGTGCTCGGGACCGCGGCGTACATGAGCCCCGAGCAAGCGAGAGGTCTGCCCGTCGACAAGCGCACCGACATCTGGGCCTTCGGCTGCGTGCTGTACGAGCTCCTCACCGGCGGACCGCCGTTCACGCGCGCCACGGCGACCGACACGCTCGCGGCGATCATCGAACACGAGCCCGACTGGGACGCGCTGCCGCCCGCGACGCCGCCGCGAATGGCGACGTTGGTGCGATGGTGTCTACAGAAAGACCCGAAGGAGAGACTGCGCGACATCGCGGACGCGAAGCGCGACCTGCTGGATGGCGTCGAGCCACCGGTCGCAACGCGTGACGGCCGTGTGTGGACGCGCCGCCGAGCGATGACGGCCGCGGCGAGCGTGGTCGCCCTCTGCGCGCTGGCCTTCGTCGCGGGACGGGGCTTTGCGCCAGAGCGTCCGACAAGCGCGGACCGCTCGTCGACGGTGGTCCGCTTCGCCGTGCTGCCGCCACCGGGCAAGAGTTTTCTCTGGAGCTACGAGACGCCCTTTTTCGCGCTATCGCCCGACGGAACGCGGCTGGCCTATGTGGTGTACGAAGGCAACGATGTGACGCGGATCTGGATGCGGCCGGTGTCGAGCATCGAGGCGCGTCCGATTGCCGGCACCGAAGGCGCCCGGTCTCTCTTCTGGTCGCGCGGCGGCGAGTCGCTGGCCTTCTTCGCCGAAAACAAACTGAAACGCATCGATATCTCCGAGGGGTCGGTGTTCGCCATCTGCACGGTCCCGGCGACCATCGGCCTGATGGGCACGTGGGGCGCCGAACAGATCCTCTTCGCCTCGGTCGAAGGAGACGCGATTTACAGGGTGCCGCCCACGGGCGGCGAACCGGCCCGTCTCGTCGAGCGGAATCCGGCGCAAGGCGTCGCGCGGGTGAATTCGCCAGTGTTTCTGGCCGACGGCCAGCGCTTCCTGTTTCTCGCGCGCCGCAAGGATGGAAGCGGCCAGTTGATGCTGTTTGCCCGCGGACGCACGCCGAAAACAATCGCGCAGGTCGACTCGTCCGTCGCGTGGACCGACGCGGGCTACCTGGTGTACACGCGCGAAGGGACCCTGGTCGGCCAGCGGTTCGATGCCGAAGGCGAACGCCTGACCGGATCCCCGTTTACGATCGTCGGGGGCGTCGACTATGGGTTTTCAACGGCGAGAACGATGGCGTCCGTGTCGCGCACCGGAGTAGTCGCGTATCAGCCACGCCCCGATCCGGCCAAGGCGCGGCTCGTGTGGTTCGATCGCAGCGGCCGCGAGCAGGAGAGTGTGGGGCCCGCCACGGCTTACGTGAGATTCCGCCTTTCGCACGACGCCGCATCCATCGTGTTCGATCGCGAGCATCCCGACCTCGGCAGTCCGGATATCTGGACTCGCGATCTCACGCGCGGCACCGAACACCGCATCACCTCGGACCGCACCAGCGAAGCGTCGGGCGTGTGGCTGCGGGACGACCGATCGGTCGTCTACCTGGCGGACCGGGGCGGCCCGCCGCATCTCTTCGTCAGGAACCTCGAGACTGGCGACGAGCGGGAGCTTTTGCCCGCGGGACGGCTACAGCATCCGCTCGATACGTTCCCCGATGGCAAAACGCTGCTGATGGCGGAGCGTACGGAGACCGGAGATTTCGATTTGGAAACGCTGTCGCTCGAACCGGGTGCGCAACCACAGCCGCTGCTCAAATCGCCGTTCAATGAGTATCAGGCGCGCCTGTCGGCCGACGGACACGGGATCGTGTTCATTTCGAACGAGTCGGGCCGCTACGACTGGTATGTGGCGCCGGTCAGCGCGTTGAACAGGAAGAAACCACTCGCGCCCGGAGAAATTCTCGATGCGCGCTGGTCATCGCCGACCGAGATCGTATTCCTCACAGCTGCCGATGAAATGTATTCGGCGACCGTGAACTTCAGCGGATCGTCGATAACGTTAGGAGCTCCACAGCTCCTGTTCAAGATAAAGGTCCGGTGGAGCGGCTTCGAACTGTCGGCTGACGGCTCTCGCTTTCTCGCGCTTCTGCCGGATCAACCGCCCGTGCCGCCGCCGTTGGTTGCGATAATCAACGGCATCAACGAACGACCGAAGTAGCTATCGACTCGCCCGCCGCCCAAACAATGCGCTGATATCGCTAGTCGTGCTACATTCAATGTGTATGAAACGTACAAATCTTGTGCTGAACGAGGAGCTGTTGGAGGAGGCCACGCGGTTGAGCGGCGAGCGCACGTACTCGAGAACGGTCGAACGGGCGCTGGAGGAGTTCGTGCGCCGCATCAAGGCCCGCCGCATCTTCGAGCTGGCAGGCTCCGGATTGTGGCAGGGCAATCTGTCAGTCGGCCGCGAGGACCGCGGCGTCTATCGGACGAAGAGGTCGCGCGCGCGTTCGGGCGGCGCAAAGCGGTGATTCTCGTTGACACGTCCGCGTGGATACAGGTCTTCCGCAAGGGATCTCCGTTGGATCTGCCGTCCATCGTCGACGTCGAGGAGATCGTCACCTGTCTGCCGGTCATCCAGGAGGTCCTGCAGGGATTCGATGACCAGCGCGCCTTTGCCGTCGCGAAGGAGGCGATACAGGCGTTCCCGATCGTCGAGTCGCCGATGACGTTCGCCGTGTACGAGCAAGCGGTGGATCTGTATCGCGCGGCTCGGCGGGCAGGCATCACGATTCGCTCCGGTGTCGACTGTCTGATTGCGGCGTGCGCTGTCCGCAATCACCTGGAGGTGCTGCATTGCGATCGCGACTTCGACGAGCTCGCCCGCATCGCTCCGCTACGCACCCGCCGTGTTTGACTTCGTACTGGATTCCTGCTGCGCGGCTCGCTGTCGCCTGTGTTCGTCACGGTCATGGTCGAAGACCAGTCACATCGGGGGTGTTCGATACAGCACAGTCAGCGTCAGGTGCCTCGGGCTACTGTTGCACCCGTCGCGGAATATATGGCTCCCACGCTTCCGGAATGGAAAGTGCGTAGCCGCGCGCGGCCAGCGGGCGAGATAGTGCGCCCGACTGGTGCTTTGATTTCTGAAGGAGACAAGATGAAACACGTGTTCCATGTAATCGCCGCCGCACTCGTGGTGGTTTCGTCGCAGGTGGCGCCTGCAGCGGCTCAACAGACGCCCGCGGACGGGGTGACGATTACTGCGACATCGAAATCGCCGGAAGCCGTCGCGCAGTTCAAGAAGGGGGAAGCGCTCTTCGACAACCTCCGGACGACGGAAGCAGCGGAAGCGTTCGCCCAGGCGCTCAAACTCGACTCCGACTTCGTGCTCGCGCACGCCTTTCACGGGCTTTCAACGCCCGGCCCGGACGGACTGAAGGAACTCGACTCTGCAGTGGGAGCTGCGAAAGCGCTCCCCGAACCGGAGCGACTGCTGATCGAAGGCCTCGCCGCGAATCGTCGCGGTGAAGCGGCCAAAGCCACGGCGTCTTTCGTGCGGCTCACTGAGCTGGCGCCGGGCGACTGGCGTGGCCACTATTCACTCGGCCAGCAGCTGCTGCTTGATCAGAAGTACGGAGAGGCCGTGGCGTCGCTGAAGAAGGCGACCGCGCTCAACGCAAATGCCGGCGGTGCGCAGAACATGCTCGGCTACGCCGCTCTCCGGCAGGGAGACTCCGACGGAGCAATCGCCGCCTTCCAGCAGTACGTGCGCATCCTGCCGCAGGAACCCAATCCGCAGGACTCACTGGCCGAGGCGCTCCTCGCTAACGGCCAGTTCAAAGAATCCGAAGCGGGCTTTCAGAAGGCGCTCGATCTCTCACCGGCGTTCTGGACCGGGCACCAGGGCATAGCCTACGCCAGGCTCTATGCGGGCGACCTGGCAGGCGGACGCGCGGCGTTCGCCAAAGCGAAAGCCGTGGCCACGCGACGCACCGACAAGATCTCGGTCGACGACGAACTGGCGACGCTTGCGATGACGGAGCACGACACCAAAACAGCGCTGGCCATTCTGGACGGAATCGAGAAGACCGCTGGCGCGCAGCTGTCCGACATTGCGTTCGTCCCCGTACGGCGCGCCCAGATTCTGAATGATGCGGGACGATCCCGCGAGGCGCTCGCGCCGATTGCGCTCGCACTCAAGAACGCGGACAGCGCGCAGGTCACACCCGGATTCTCGCGCGGCCTTCGACGCGAGGCGCTGCTGGCGCGGATCGTCGCCGAAACACAGATGCGCGACGTGGCGGCGGTTGCAAAAACGTCGATGGCGCTCGACGATGCAGCCGTGGGCGCCGCCGGTGATCCCAATGCGCAGACGTCCATGCACTATGGCCGCGGCATGCTCGCCGCTGCGAAGGGGGACGGGCCCGGCGCACGCGCCGAGTTCGATCAGTGCTCACGCGAGGACGCGATATGCAAGTGGCAGGGAGTCATGACAGCCGAGAAGGCCGGAGACAAGGCGGGCGCCGCTGTGGCGCGTGAACAGTTGCTGAAAAACTACGCGCGCGACCCGGTGGCGCTGTTCGTTCGGTCGCGGCTCTCGCCGGCGGCCGCAAAGTCAGGAACCCGATAGCATCTACGATCCGCGCCGACGGGCGCGGGTAAACTGGCGGGCGGCCAGCGTCGTTCGACGCTGGTCGTCCTCTCTCCTATAGCACCCTGAGCACCCCCGTAGACAGGCACCCTTCGCACCTGTAGCACCCTGTTGACTTCCAATCCCTCCCCACCTATGTTCCCCCTCAGCCATGCCCTTCGACCTCCTCTACGCCGCACGCATGCTGGCGCGGAACCGCGGGCTGACCGCAGTCGCCGTCACCACGCTGGCGCTTGGCATCGGCGCCAACACGGCGATCTTCAGCATCGTCGACACGGTGGTGTTTCGGCCGCTGCCGTACAAGGATGCCGGCCGGCTGGTCAAGATCTGGGGAAGCGAGGAGCGCTCACCTGGCGACAACGTGTCGTATCCGGATTTCGCGGACATCCGCGACCAGAACGACGTCTTCGAGCAGGTCGCCGCGGATGATGGGAAGCAGCTCACGATCGTGCTCCCTGACGGATCGCGCCGCTCTCTCGACGGCGCCGTGGTCACCACCGCGTGGCTGTCCACGCTCGGCGCTCAACCGATCCTCGGGCGCGGGTTCGTGCCGGACGATGAGCAGCCTGGGCGCGATCGGGTGGTCATCGTGACGCATGCATTCTGGCGTCAGCGCCTTGGCTCCGATCCGAACATCGTCGGTCGGACCCTGGCAGCGGACGATGGCGCGGTGACAGTGATTGGCGTGCTGCCGCCCAACGTGCTGCGGTACGGCGGAGATTACCTCACGCCCCTGAAACCATCGGAGTACCCGCAAGGACGAAATCATCGCGACCTCGACGTGTTCGCGCGTCTAAAACCGGGTGTGACGATCGCCCAGGCGCGGGCTCAACTCGAGACCATCGGCCGCCGGCTCGAAGGCGCCTATCCAGAGACGAACAAGGCGCGCGGTTTCAGCGTCGCGCCGCTCGGCAAGTACTACGCGTCGACCGATGACAAGGCGAATCGGGCGCTTGTGCTGCTGTTCGGTGCGGTCGGTCTCGTGCTCCTGATCGCGTGCGCCAATGTTGCGAACCTGCTGCTCGCGCGCGCGGTGACCAGATCCAGAGAGTGCGTCATCAGGGCGGCGCTCGGAGCGGGCCGTGCGCGACTCGTTCGCCAGATGGTGGTCGAGAGTGTGCTCCTGTTCTTCCTCGGCGGATTGCTCGGCATTCTGCTCGCTCGCTGGTCGCTGGACTCGCTGCTGACGCTCGGCGTCGCGAGCGGTTACATTCCGCAGCGGATGTTCGTCGGGATGGACTGGCGCGTGCTTGCTTTCACGATGATCGTGTCGCTGATTGCGGGTCTCGTGTTTGGTCTCGTGCCCGCCTTACAAGCGTCGAAGATGAATCTCAGCGATGGGCTGCGATCGTCGAGTCTGACATCCACTGGCGGATTCCGCCGCCGCCGCGCGACGCGTGTGCTCATCGTCTCGGAGCTCGCGCTATCGCTCGTCCTTCTCGTCGGCTGCGGCCTGATGATCCGCAGCTTCGCGAAGCTTCAGGGGACGTCTGCCGGAATCAATCCCGAGAATCTGCTCGAGACCAGCTCCGACGGCGGCCGGTCGTTTCCCGAAGCGGTGGCGTTCTGGAGAATGACGCTCGACCGCGTCCGCGCGGATCCCGGCGTGCTGTTCGCTGCGGTGTCGTCGAGGCCGCCACTGTACGACTCGCGTTCGAAGGCATTCAAGATTGAAGGACGGCCAGCATTCACCGCCGGCAAAGAGCCGCTCGCCGGCGACATCCTCGTCAGCGAGGACTACTTCCGCACCATGGAAATCCCGGTGCTCCGCGGGCGTGCGTTTTCCAACAACGACTCCGGGGGCTCGACTCCCGTCGTCATCGTCAGCGACAGCTTCGCGCGCAAGTATTTCCCTGATGCCGATCCGCTTGGGAGGCGCATCAGCCTCGCCGAGCGTTCGCCGATGACGTGCTGCACGGCGGCGGGGCCGGTGGAAAACGTGTGGCGCGAGATTGTCGGCGTCGTCGCCGACGTCCGTCAGGCCAACCTCGACGAGCAGCCGGCGCAGACGATGTACCGGCCGTATACGCAGATCGTCGAGCACGACATGTTCCTGATGGTGCGTGCGCGATCGGCAGCGGATGCGACCCGGCTCGCGACGAACCTGCGACCGCAGCTGATGGCGCTCGATGCGAGCAAGTTCTGGGACGACGTGCAACCCATGCGCGACGTCATCAGCGAATCAGGAGCGGTTCGGTTCCGGCGGTTCGTCCTGATCCTGTTGGGTAACTTTGCGGCGCTCGCGGTGCTTCTCGCAGCCGTCGGCACTTATGGAGTGATGGCGTATTCCGTCGCCGACCGCACGCGCGAGATCGGCATTCGTGTCGCGCTCGGCGCCACGCGGTCGATGATCCTCACGCACGTGCTGTCCGAGACGTTGAGATTGACGCTCGCTGGCCTCGTCATCGGCGTGCTCGCGGCGCAGGCGCTGACGCGCTTCATTACGTCAATGTTGTTCGGCGTCAGCTCGACCGATGCGCTGACATATGTCGGAGTGGCCGTCGTCCTCGCCGGCGTCGCGCTGCTTGCGAGCTACGTCCCCGCGCGACGCGCCACGCAGATCGATCCTCTCGTCGCGCTGCGACAGGAGTGAGGAGCACCCCTATGCACCCCTCGCACCTGTAGCACCCCTTGCACTGCGGGCGCCGTGCGTCAGCGGCCGATGAGAATCAGCACGCCGGCGACGAGCGCGAGGACGGCCATGAGCGGCGGGGGAAGGTGCACCGCGACCATGCCCGCGAGGCCGTAGAGGATCAGCCAGAGTCCGAGCACCAGCATCCCGATGTTCCGCTGAAACCTAACGGCCACGTGACCTCCTGATTCCGGTTGTGCCGGCGTGAGTCCGCGCTGCCAGCGTTATGCTGCCAGACGCGTCGCGGCGATTATATGGTTTACGGGCGCGAGCTTGGCCTTTGAAGTACGGACTGCCGCTTAAATGTTCCGTTCTTGGCAAAAAATGCTGAGTAGAGGCGCTGCGCTGCCCCTCCTGGAGTGAGCGACATTATGCCAGCACTACCTCTTTACGCCCGCAGTCGAGCCGGTACTGCGCGCACGTGCCGGCGCTCTTCGGCGACAGCGGGGTCCATCTTCAGCATTTCGAATTTGGGCGCACGTTGTGAGTCCGGCGGGCATGACGACGCGGGCCTGGGCGCCGAAGCCGAGGATCCAGCTCTTTAGCGGCCGATCGTTGCAGACGCACAATCGCAGAAGGATTGAGCCATCGTCGCGCCGATCGATCTCCTGCGATCGGTGCCACTCGCGTCCCGACACGTACTCTGCCGCTTCCGCGTTGAATTCAATTTCGATCAATTCCGGGTTGCCGCTGTTGACGCCGAGCGAGTTCGCGAATGGCTCCGGCGGGAGCGGCCTGGGCTCGAAGTGTTCGTCCAGGACGCCGAGCGCGTGATGGATTTCCAGGCGTTTGATTTGGAGCTGCGCGCTCGTGGCGGCTCGGTGGACGTGTGGCTCGCGTATGTGGAGGGCTCGGCCGAGTCACTGATTCGCTGACGCGCACGACTGTCGGACGTTGATGCGGATAGAATCGCACCATCCATGATCCCTGGGACTCGCGTTGGCTCTTATCAAGTTGTAAGCTCCATTGGCGCAGGCGGTATGGGCGAAGTCTACCGCGCGCGCGACACGCGGCTCGGACGCGACGTCGCGCTCAAGGTCCTCCCCACGCTCGTCGCATCCGACCCCGAGCGCCTCGCGCGATTCGAACGCGAAGCGCAGGTGCTCGCGTCGCTTAACCACCCCAACATCGCCCAGATCTACGGCGTCGAGGACTCAAACGACGGAGTGCGCGCGTTGGTGATGGAACTGGTCGAAGGGCCAACGCTGGCGGAGTCCATCGCGCGCGGGCCCGTGCCAATCGACGAAGCGCTCCCGATCGCACGCCAGATCGCCGAGGCGCTCGAAACGGCGCACGAACAGGGCATCATCCACCGCGACCTCAAGCCCGCGAACGTCAAAGTCCGGCCGGATGGAACGGTCAAGGTCCTGGACTTCGGTCTCGCCAAAGCGCTGGACCCGGCGATCGCGATAAGCGGCAGCGCCATAGAGTCGCCGACGATTACGAGTCCCGCGATGACGCGAATAGGCATGATCCTCGGCACCGCCGCGTACATGAGCCCCGAGCAGGCGAAGGGACGCCAGGCCGACAAGCGCAGCGACGTCTGGGCATTCGGCGCGGTGTTATACGAGATGCTGTCGGGCCGGCGGGCGTTCAAGGGAGAAGACATCGCCGACACGCTCGCAGCAGTCCTCCGCCAGGACGTCGACTGGGCCGCGCTGCCAGAGACGACTCCATCGTCAGTGAGACGCCTTCTCGCGCGATGCCTCGAACGTGACGTGAAACGGCGGCTGCGCGACATCGGCGAAGCGCGAATCGCGCTCGACGATCCCTCCGCGCTGACGGCACAGGACGCTGTTGCCGTCACGTCAGCGGGGCCCGCGGAGCGACGCGCACTGCCGATAGCAGCGGCCGCGCTCGTCGCCGCAGCGCTGGCCGGAACCGCCGTGTGGTTCCTGACGCGGCAACAGCCCGCGGCGCCGCCCGCGGTGACTCGATCGACGATCGTACTGCCCGAAGGGCAGCAGTTCCCGATCAACCTGAGCATGCGTCGCCTGATGGCCATCTCGCCGGACGGCGCGCGCGTGGTGTATGCCGGGTCGAACGGTCTCTACCTGCGGTCGATGTCGGACCTGAACGGGGCCCCGATTGCCGGCACCGACAGCTATCAAGGGGTGAGCGATCCGGCCTTTTCTCCTGATGGGCGATCCATCGCGTTCTTTGCCTCGGGCGACAAGACGTTGAAAACGATCGAGGCGACGGGAGGCGCCGCGGTGACGATCTGCCAGGTTGACGATACGTTCGGCATCAGCTGGCAAGGCGACGCCATCCTCTACGGCCAGGGCCGCACCGGGATCATGCGCGTGTCGCCGGACGGCCACACGCCTGAGACGATCGTGCGCGTCAAAGACGGCGAAGAGGCGCACGGACCGCAACTTCTGCCAGACGGCGATCATCTCCTCTTCACCGTTGCGACAGGCACCCACCCCGCTCGCTGGGACACCGCGCGCATCGTCATGCAATCGCTGAAATCAGGAGATCAGACGACGATCATCGAAGCCGCCAGTGATGCGCGGTATGTGCCCACGGGGCATATCGTCTACGCCCGCGGCGCGAGTTTGTATGCAGTGCGCTTCGACGCGACGCGGCTTCAGGTCACGAGCAGACCGGTCCTGATGGTTGAAGGCGTCAGACGACCTCCGGGCGGCGCCACCGGAGTGGCGCAGTACGGCTTCTCGACGACAGGCTCGCTCGTTTACATCCCCGGCCCGGTCGTCTCACCGATGTCCAGACTCGAAGCTGTGCTGGTGGATCGTCAAGGACGGATCGAAATGCTCAAGCTCCCGCCGGGCCCGTACGTCGGCCCGCGTGTATCGCCGGACGGAAAGCGCATCACCTTTTTCACCGACGATGGAGAGGAAGCGATCGTCTGGACGTACGAAGTGTCGGGTGCGAGCGCAAAAGTCCGCCTCACGCACGGTGGGAACAACCGCTTTCCGATATGGTCGGCAGACGGCACCCGGATCGCGTTTCAGTCCGACCGGGAGGGAGACCTTGCGATCTTCTGGCAGCCGGCGGACGGCACAGGCGCAGCAGAACGCCTGACGAAGCCGGACAAAGACACCGCGCACGTTCCGGAGTCCTGGTCTTCGAAAACGAACACCTTCCTCTATAGCGTCAGGTCTGGATCCGCGCTGTCGTTATGGACCTTCTCGCTGCCCGAGCGCAAGGCCACGCCGTTCGGCGGCGTGCGTTCGCTGAACGGGAGCGGAGCGGCGTTCTCACCCGACGGACGATGGGTCGCCTATTCGACCACGGAAAGGGGATCGACGACGATCTCCGTCCAGCCGTTCCCGGCGACCGGCGCGCGATACGAGCTGTTCGGGAAAGATGGCGACGTTCCGCACATGCCGGCCTGGTCGGCCGATGGCAAGGAGCTCTTTTTCGATCCGAGAGCCGGCGGATTCGAGGCCGTAAGCATTACGACACAGCCGACGTTCGTTTTCGGCAATCCAGTGGCGGTGCCGCATCCCTTTCAGCTCGGCCCAATCGGGGCGCGACGAGCGTACGATCTTGCGCCAGACGGGAGATTCATGGGACTCATACCTGCAGGACAGAAAGAATTCCTGACGCCAATCACACCGCAGATCCAGGTGGTCCTCAACTGGTTCCAGGAATTGAAAGACGGAGGCGGCCGATGACCCGTACTCGCACCACGATCGCTCTCGTGACAATGGTCGCCGCGGTCGCGACGACGGTGGCGCAGAACTCCGCTGACGAGCGCATCCGCCGCATCGAGAACGGACTCATACCGCCGGTCGTCCTCAAGGGCCAGCCGATCCCCACGTCGAAGCTCGAGGATCGGATGCGGGAACTCAAGATTCCCGGAGTCAGCATCGCGGTCTTCGAGAATGGGCGCATCGAGTGGACGCACGGGTGGGGAATGGCGGATGTCGCGAGCGGCCGCCGCGTCGACGCCGACACGCGGCTCCAGGCCGCCTCGATCAGCAAACCAGTCGCCGCGGCCACCGCACTCGCGCTGGTATCGAGAGGGAAGATGTCGCTCGACGCGGACATCAATACGTATCTCACCTCCTGGAAACTGCCTGACAACGAATTCACCGCGAAACAGAAAGTCACGCTGAAGCACTTGCTGTCGCACACCGGCGGCCTGACGGTCTCCGGCTTTCCCGGTTACGCCAGCACCGCGGAGGTCCCGACGCTGGTGCAGATTCTCGACGGCGCCAAGCCGGCGAACACAGCACCGGTGCGAGTGGATATTCCGGTCGGGTCCCGCTGGCGCTATGCGGGCGGCGGATACGAGATCGTGCAGCTGGCCATCGAGGACGTGACGAAGAAGCCGTTCGCCGACGTCGTCCGCGAACTGGTCCTCGAGCCGCTTGGCATGTCGCACAGCACGTACGTCCAGCCGATCCCGGCGGCGCTTCGCGACAAGGCGGCAACAGCCTATGACTCTGCAGGTGAGCCGCTTCCCGGACGCTTCCACACGTATCCGGAACAGACGGCGGCAGGACTGTGGACGACGCCTGAGGATCTTGCGCGCTTCGCGATCGCGGTGCAGCAGATGGCGGCCGGCACGTCGCGGCAGACGATCATGTCGCGCGAGCTGGCCACCGCGATGCTGCAACCGGTGTTGGAGAACTACGGTCTCGGCCTCGGCGTGTCGGGCACCGGCCGGGAAACGGCATTCGGCCACAGCGGATCCAACGCAGGTTTTCGCTGCCAGCTCACGGCATTCAAGGACGTGGCCTCGGGCGTCGTCGTCATGACGAACTCCGATCGCGGCGGCGCGATCCTGGAAGACGTCATCCGCACCGTGGCACACGAGTACGGCTGGCCGGGCGGCGCATCGATCGAGCGGACGGTCGGCACCGCCGATCCTGCCACGTACAAAGACTTCGTAGGCCGATACGAAATCCCCATCCGAACGCCTCCGGTGATCCTTTCGATTGAAGCGACCGGAGGCAAGCTGGTCGCCGACGCAGAAGGCAACCGTCTCGAACTGCTGCCCGAATCCGCGACTGTGTTCTTTGCGACACGCAGAGACGTGAAGATCGAATTCGTCCGCGACGCGTCAGGGAAAGTAACGGAAGCGCGCGTGTGGCAGGGAAGCAGCGAGCAGCGGGCGCGCCGTCTGCAGTAGGGCCTCCCCCCGAGTCGGCGTTACTTCGACGTCCCCTGCTCGATCCGGTGCGTCTCGCCGATGTCCGGCATCGTGCCGGTGATCCAACCCTTGGCAATCTCGTAGAGCACGACCGGCTGCGGCTTGTTGACCTCGAGGAACACCGCCGAGTGCACATCGACGCCGATGAGCACCATCCGTGGATCATCCGGTGTGCCGTCGCGAGCGTCGCCGCGGTCGTTGAACCACATCTTCCAGTCGGGCGCGTAGAGCTGGCGGATGAGCGCGCGATCGCGGGAAATCTTGGCCAGCCCGGCGACCGAAATCCATTCGCGCGTCCGGTCCTTGTAATACGCCAGGTTGATGTGCGGATCTCCGGCGAGATCGTCCAGCTTGCCGCTGGAATCGAGCGTCACGAACCACAGGTCGGCCCCCGGCGCGTGCTTCTGATTGGCCATCGCCCGCGAGACCAGATGCCCGTCACGGCGACGGGTCGTCAGCATGGCCGTGTCGAGCTCTTCAATCATTTCGTAGAGTTTTTCGAGTTCTTTGCGCATGGTCCCGCGCGACTGCAATCCGAATGCCCCCGATCGCGCGCTGGCCGGGTGGGGTCAGACCCCTGTAGTTCGGGGTCTGACCCCGCCTGTCACACCGTCCCGCTACACTCGCGCCATGGCCGAACAATCCATCTCCTGCCCGTCCTGCGGAAAGAAAATCCCCCTGACCCGCGCGCTGCGCGCGGAAATCGAAGCGTCAGTAAAAGAAGACTACGACCGTCAGCTCGCCGAGGAGCTGGAGCGGGTTCGGAAGCAGGCAGTAAAAGATGCCGAGAGGAAGTCGTCGCAGGCGCTGACCACCTTGAGGGACGAGCTGAAGACCCAGGCGAAAGAGCTAGACGAGGCGCGCCAGCTGGAGCTCGCGATGCGCAAACGCGAACGCGAGCTCGAACGCCGCCAGCAGGATCTCGAAGTCACGGTCGCACGGAAGCTCGCCGACGAGCGCATCCGGATCGTCAGCGAAACGCAAGAGCGCGTGGCCGAGCAACACAGGCTGAAGGACGCCGAGAAAGAACGCCAGCTCACGGACATGCGCAGGCAGATCGAAGACCTGAAGCGGAAGGCCGAGCAGGGCTCGCAGCAGGTCCAGGGTGAAGCAGGGGAGCAGGAGCTCGAAGCGACGCTGCGCGCAGCGTTTCCCTGTGACGAGATTACCCCTGTCGCACAAGGCGTGCGCGGCGCGGATCTCCACCAGATCGTCGTCGATCCGCGCGGTGCGCGATGCGGAGCGGTCCTGTGGGAATGCAAGAACGCGAAGAACTGGAGCGAGGGCTGGATCGCGAAGTTGAAAGAAGATCAGCGCGCGCTGCGCGCGGACGTCGCAGTCCTGGTGACCGCAAGCTTGCCACGCGGATGCAGCCGATTCACCATCATCGACAGCGTCATCGTCAGCGACTTCATCTGCGCGGTGCCGCTCGCGGGAATCCTCCGTGCGAATCTGCTCCAGATCGCGCAGACGCGCAACGCCGCGATCAATAAAGGAGAGAAGCTGGAACTGCTGCATCGCTATTTGTCCGGTATCGAGTTCCGGCAGCGCGTCGAGGCCATCGTCGAAGCCTTCGAGCGGATGCGCGAGGATCTCGATCAGGAACGCCGGGCGGCCGAACGGCAGTGGGCCAAGCGGTCGAAACAGATCGACGCGGTGACGTTCAATATTTCCGCGATGTATGGCGATCTGCAGGGACTCGTGCCGGCGCTGCCGTCGATCAGCAGGCTCGAACTTCCAGCCGCTGCAGTCGAAGTCGGCTAGTACCTTGAGACCGAGCACGGGGGCTCATGCGCGACACTCCAATTCGGGCTTCGTAAATGACGTTCAAGGTGTTGACGTTTGTGAAGGCATGCGCTTAAGAGAATGCCCGGCCATGTTCTAGAATGGGCGCTTCCACCGCCCCATGTCACTTCCAACCGGCACGATCGGACATTACGAAATCCTGGCAAAGCTGGGCGAAGGGGGCATGGGCGAGGTCTATCGCGCGCGCGATACCAAGCTCGGGCGCGATGTCGCGCTGAAAGTCCTTCCCTCCTCGCTGGCCAACGATCCCGAACGCCTGGCGCGGTTCCGGCGCGAAGCGCAGATGCTCGCCGCACTCAACCATCCGCACATCGCCCAGATCTACGGGTTCGACGACTCGGGCGCGGTGCATGCCCTGGTGATGGAACTGGTGGACGGTCCTACGCTGGCGGACGTGATGTTCGACACGGCCGCCGCACCCGACACGCCGCCTGGCGTGCCCGTCGCCGATGCGATCCGCATCGCGCGCCAGATCGCCGAAGCCCTCGAGGCCGCGCACGACAAGGGCATCGTCCATCGCGATCTGAAGCCGGCCAACGTGAAAGTCGCAGAGGACGGGACGGTAAAGGTCCTTGATTTTGGTCTGGCCAAAGCGCTCGACCCGACGTCTGGGCCCGGCCTGGACGCCCTCAACTCGCCGACACTGACCAACCGGGCGACACAGCTCGGGGTCATCCTCGGCACGGCGGCCTACATGGCCCCCGAACAGGCCAAGGGACGCGGGGTGGACAAGCGCGCCGACATCTGGGCGTTCGGCGTCGTCCTGTTCGAGATGCTCACCGGCCGACGAGCATTCGCCGGTGAAGACACGTCGGACGTGCTGGCTGCCGTTCTCCGTCAAGAGATCGACTGGACGACGCTGCCGGCCGATACGCCTGCTTCGGTGCGCCGACTGCTGCGACGCTGCCTCGAGCGCGATCCCAAACGACGCCTGCGCGACATCGGAGAAGCGAGAATTGCCCTCGAGTCGCCAGACGACGATGCTGATGTTCGCGCCCGGAAGCCGGATGCGCCCGGCGTCCCAAGCGTCGCCAACGACACGAGGACGGCCCGGCGCGTGTCGCGATCGGCCGCGGTAGCTTGGGCGATCGCAATCGTCGCCATGGCCGCCGCGACGGCGCTGGCGGTGAAGTCGCTCACCAGCGCGCTGCCTCCGTCACGGGCCGAGCGACTCGCGCTCGACATCGGTCCACCCCCGGGTCAGGAGTTCCTCGTCGGCTCGAATGCCGGCGCGATCGTGATCTCTCCGGATGGAACGACCGTCGCCTTCATCATCCAGACGGCGTCGGGACGCAGACTGCAGGTGCGATCGCTCGTCACAGGCGAGACGCGCGCACTTTCCGGAACTGGGGACGTGTCCTACCCCTTCTGGTCGCCCGACAGCCGCTCGCTCGGATTCTTCGGCAACAGCAAGCTGTTCACGATCGCCATCGCGGGAGGACTGCCCGAAGCCATCGCGGATATCGATCAGGGACGCGGCGGAAGCTGGTCGGACGCCGGCTTCATTCTGTACACCCCTCGCGGAGGGGGAACCGTACAGCGCGTTCCAGAGCTGGGCGGCAAAGTCGAACAGGTGACGACGCTCGATCCCGGCCGCGGCGAGAACGCGCACTATTGGCCGGTTGCGCTGCCGGGCGGCAGGAAGTTCCTGTTCTTCATCCGCAGCACTCGTCCGGAGAACAACGGCATCTACCTCGGATCGCTCGACGGCGCGAAGCCAGTCCGGCTGGTGACCTCCATGTCGAGCGGGTTCTACGCGCCGCCGCGCGACGGCCGGCCCGGGTCGCTGCTGTGGGTGCGCGACGACGAGCTGCTCGCGCAGCCATTGGAGGTCGAGGCCGGCAGGCTCACGGGCGAGGTGACGACGATCGCGTCCGACGTCCGGGTGGAGGACAGCCAGCGGGGGACATTTGCGAGCGTATCGAACACCGGCCGCCTCGTGTGGGCGTCCGCCCGAGCTGCCGAGCTGACATTCGCGTGGTACGAACGAAGCGGCCGCCGCTTCGGTACGTTGCCGATCGCACCCGGCAAGATCATGCAGCCGCGAATCTCTCCGGACGGCAGGAAGCTCCTCTTCACGCGCGCCCTCGGCGGAACGGCGGACATCTGGCTGCACGACTTCTCATCGGGGGCGACCACGCAGGTCACCTCCGATCCCGACTACGACGAGAACCCGTTCTGGTCGCCGAATGGACGACAGCTGATCTACCAGGGCCGCCCTCAAGGAGTAGAGGGCCTTCTGCTGGCAACCCTGGATGGATCCGCGCCTCCGGTCTACCTCGCACGCGGGCCGCGGGCGTCGTTCGGCCGGTTCATGCCCGGCGGTCGCGCCGTTCTGATCAGCCGCTCGGACGTCGGCACCAGCAACGATCTCGCATTCCTGTCGCTCGATCGGCCGGAGGCCTTGACGCAGCTGACATCCGGTGCCGCACGAGAGCAGGAACCCGCACCGTCGCCCGACGGCCGGTGGGTCGCGTTCGTGTCGGAGCGCGCTGGGCGCCCCGAGGTCGTGGTGGCGCAGCTCCTGACCGAAGGCACGACGGTCCGACTGGACGCGCCGCGGCCCATTTCGTCGGCCGGCGGCATCGATCCCGAATGGCGGCATGACGGACGCGAGATCGTCTACCTCGCGCCCGACAGCATGCTGATGGCGGTGAGCGTGACGATCGCGGGCAGCGCTGTCTCCGTGGGGAAACCAAGTCCGCTGTTCAAGGTCACGGCCGATGCCGGCGGCTGGGGATCGAACTGGGACGCCACTGCCGATCACACCAAGTTCGTCGTCGTCGAGGCGCCGCGCGCGGCCGGACAGCACTTCCGAGTGCTGACGAATTGGAGTGGAAAGTAGCCATGATCCGCGGGACCCGTCATCGCGTTAAAGCCTGCGCGAACGCCGTCCAGGCAGCAGTGCCCGAGATCGCCAGCCGCAGCGGAACCGAGGCGACCAGGAGCGCTCCACCCCAGATATACGCGGGATGCACGCGCCGCCGAAACGCGAGGTCGTAGATGATTCCGGCGACGAGGAACACGAACGCAATCCCGTAAAACGCAAAGGGGCCCAGCGGTAAGACACCGGGCAGCCGCGCGGCGGGAGCCGCCATGATGCTCACATACGCAAGCAGCATCAGCCGCTTGTGCGCCTCCTTCTTGCGCCTTAACGCGAGCGCGGCCACGATGAACGTGGCGAACATCACCATATCGAAGAACGGCACCGTGAGAAACGCGAGCGGCGGGATTCCCGGGGGCGCTGCGCCGCGCTTCGCCATGCCAATCGCCGTCGTCGTCGCCACCGCAATCATCGCCGCCGCCAATACGGCCCCCGCGACGCCGAGCTTGCGATGCACGGCGACGCGGCGGGCAGAAATGAGCGCGGTCTGCACGATGAAGAGCGCGATCCACGCGCTGAACAGCGCGCCATGGAGGTGGATCAGTGTCGTGAATGGTCCGCCGCTGATGGTCGCGGTCGGACCACCGCTGAAGAAACGCCCGTAGTAGGTAGGCGCGAAGCCCACGATGGCGGTGAGCGCCATGGCCACGGCCACACCGCCATAGAACACGCGATCGTACTTGCCCACCGGACGCGCGGGCGCCTGCAGCGTCGCCTGTGCGACAGCAACGGTTGTCATGAACTCCTCCGGGAGAGCGGGAAGAATATCACGGGCGTCGACGTTCAGCACCAACGGACGCTGAAACCGCTACTGTCGGAGCAGGCCGCGCCAGTTGAGAATCGCGACGATCGGAGACCCATTGCGATCGACGACCGACAGCACCAGGAAACGCTGGCCGTCGCGGGAGACGGCGTACTGGTTCCGGACGCTCTTGTTCTGATCGACGTTGGCGGTGAACAGTCCCGCAGGTTTCGAGGCGTCGAAGCTGGTCGCGGTGGAACGAACGTCGACGGAAGTGATCGTATTATCCGGCGCGATGTAGAAGAGCTCGCGGCCGTCGGCGCGCCACTGCGGCTCGCCGCCGCCCGCGGTCGAGATCTGCAGCTTGACCGGCCCTTCCGGAAACGATCGGACGTACACCTCGCGCTGCTGGCTCTCGTCCGACACGTACGCGATCCAGCGTCCATCGGGCGAGATGCGGGCCCATCCTTCGTTGAACGCCGAGGCCAGCAGCGGCCTGGAGGATTTGCGTTCGGCGTCGTATATCCAGACGTCGTTCCGTGTCGAACTGCCGTTGAGCATGAACACGACGTAGCGCCCATCCTGGGACCAGTCGAGCGGGAACGATCGCGTCGGCGGCGAGATGAGGAGCGATTCGGCAGACGCCGCGGTCGACGAGTTGACGTAGATGCTCGGCGCCTCGGTCTGGTCCGACGCGTAGGCGACGCGCCGGTCGGGTCCCCAGACAGGCGTCGTCTCGTATCCCGGCGCCGAGGTCAGACGCGAGAAGGCACCGCGCGCGAGATCGACTGTCCAGATGTCGCCGGAGCCGCGCCCGGAATCGTGACGTTCGAGCGCGAGCATCGTCCCGTCGGCGCTCAGGAATGGATCGAAGTACACGCCGACCTCGCCGAGCGTCTGGAGTGGACGTCCCGTCCGATTCACCCACGTTAGCTGCACTCTGCGATACTTTCCGCTCGTATATGCGAGCGTCGACCCGCCGGCCGAAACATTCGGTTCGCCGGTGAACCATCGATAATCGACGTTGTCGTCCGGCACGAGTCGAAAGGGCTTGCCGCGCAGCTTCAGCGCGTCGGCGTCGAACGCCCATGCCATGAGCCGCGGCGGGGTGTCCAGGACATAGAGAAGGTGACTGCCCGCGAACACGGCGCCCGACTGCGCTTCGAGCAGCACCTTTGACGGCGAGCCGTCGATCGACGCAACGGTGACCTGACGTTTCGTCGTGCCGTCGCTCCAGGGAATGTAGGTGAAATGCCGTCCGTCGGGGAGAAACTGCGGCCAGCGATGCGCCTGCTGCCCCGCGGTCAGTGCCGTCTGCGCGGATGGAGTTCCTCCCTGCGCACTCACTCTGTAGATCGGCGATCGCTCTTCAGGACTGAAGAGGATCGTCCCGTCGGGAGCCCAGGTGCCGCCGAACGCCATCGGCGCGTCGCATACGACTTCTATCCTGCTGGTGGCCAGCTCGATCTTCTTCAACTGCCCGTTCGCGAAGAACCCGAGTGAGCCGCCATCGGGCGACCAGAAGAGACCCCGTCCCCCGCTCGTGCCCTTGAGCTGCTGCGGCGCCACCTGCGATAGATCGCGCAGCCAGATCGACGTGTCCGATCCGCTGTGCGCAAGGAACGCGATGCGATCGCCGGCCGGCGACACGGCAGGTGTACCGGACCCGGCTCCGCCGAATATGCCGGCGGCGCCGACGACGTAGTCGGCCGAGTCCACCGGGATGGTCATCATGACGGAACGCAGCTGTTGAGGAGCAGGGCGCAGCCCGCTCATGACGAGGGCGGTCGCGACGATGAGGACGCCGGCGGCCAGCGCGGCAGCGACGATCATCCCGCGCCCACGGGTCTTCGGCGCGGTAGCGGGCGCCGGAGTGTTCGACAGCCACTGGATTTCGCGCCTGACATCGCGCATCGATTGGAACCGTTCGTCCGGATCCTTCTCGAGACATGCGGCGATCAGACGATTGAGCACGGGTGCGAGCGCGGCATCCGGCAGCTCGATGGGAGAAGGCTGACGTTCGAGGATCGCCGCGAGCAGGCCAGCCTGGGTCTCTGCCTGGAACGGACGCCGGCCGGTCAGCATCTCGTAAAGCACGCAGCCGAACGCCCAGACGTCCGCGCGCTGATCCGCTTCGCGCCCTTCGATCTGCTCGGGCGCCATGTATTGAAACGTTCCGACAATCGTGCCGGTGCCCGTGAGCGGCGCGACGCGCGTCGGCTCCTCGACGACAGTGACGACCGCGGCCGATGCAACGCATGCGGGCTTCGCGAGCCCGAAGTCCACGAGCTTTGCCGCCGCTGCGCCGCGTCCCGAAACGATCATCACGTTGGCGGGCTTCAGGTCGCGGTGGATGATTCCGTGGCGGTGCGCCGCGATCAGCGCGTCGGCAATCTGGGTGGCGATGCGCAGCGCCTCGCCGACGGGCAGCGGGCGGCGATCGATCATGTCCGCGAGCGTCCGACCCTCGAGGTATTCCATCACGAGGTAGCTGACGCCCTCGTGCGTGCCTACGTCGTACACGGTGCAGACGTTGGGATGGTTCAGGCGCGAAAGGGTTCGCGCCTCGCGCTCGAATCGATCGCGAAACAGCGGATCGCCGGCTATCGCGACGGCCAGGACCTTGATCGCGAC
>Ga0207650_10001026_pt1 | contig 20960 bp, 20 predicted proteins | sample KBSS63metaG_FD_184325 | JGI IMG/M metagenome (GOLD analysis project Ga0207650, IMG submission 184325) | Switchgrass rhizosphere microbial communities from Kellogg Biological Station, Michigan, USA - KBS S6-3 metaG (SPAdes) (version 2) | ecosystem: Host-associated > Plants > Roots > Rhizosphere...
GAAGGTCAGCGCGTGCTTGCCGAACTCATGATCCACCACGTGGCGGGGCTTGGTCGGGGGGTCGTAGCGCAGGGGCAGGTCGATGCTGCCGCTGTCCAGTGCCGGTTGGCCCCAGGCCAGGGCGGTGTAGGCCTTCTCGGTTTCACGGTCGTGAAATTGGCGGGACAGTTCGCGATGGGTATCGGCGTCCCTGGCCAGCAGAATGATCCCCGAGGTTTCCCAGTCCAGTCGATGGACGATGCGGGCTTCGGGGTAGCCGTTTTCCTGCAGGCGGGTGATCAGGCAGTCTTTGTTGTCGTCGGCGCGACCAGGCACCGAGAGCAGCAGGGTCGGCTTGTTCACCACCAGGACGGCGGCGTCCTGATGAAGGATATGGATGTTGGACAACGGCATTAAACAGCCTCGTAACAAACGCCAACGGCGGCTCGACCACCCCGCTCTCGCACAGAGATCAAGGTGATCGAGCCGCCGTGGCGGCCGCCTGTTCGATCAACGATCAGGCAGGGTGATATTGAGTTCCAGAATCGAGCAGCTGCCGTCGTTTTCCAGGGCGACATGCACGTCATCGTTGCCGATATTGACGTACTTGCGGATCACCTCGACCAGTTCCTTTTGCAAGGCGGGCAGGTAGTCCGGGGTACTGCGTTGGCCGCGTTCGTGCGCCACGATGATCTGTAGACGCTCTTTCGCGACCGACGCGGTGCTTGGCTTTTTGTTGGCGCGAAAGAAGTCGAGAAATTTCATTGTTTAGTTGCCTCCAAAGATACGCTCGAAGAATCCCTTCTTCTTTACATCGAGGAAGCGATGTTCCACGGTCTTGCCCAGCAAACGATCGACGGCATCGCTGTACGCCTGGCCGGCGTCGCTCTGGTCGTCAAGAATCACCGGCACGCCCTGGTTGGAAGCCTTCAGCACGGCCTGGGATTCCGGGATCACGCCCAGCAGGGTCACCGCGAGGATTTCCTTCACGTCTTCAACACCGAGCATCTCGCCGTTGCTGACGCGCTCAGGGTTGTAGCGGGTGAGCAGCAAGTGCTCCTTGATCGGCGATTCGCCTTTCTCGGCGCGCTGGGATTTGCTCGCCAACAGGCCCAGCATGCGGTCCGAGTCACGTACCGACGAAACTTCCGGGTTGGTCACCACGATGGCTTCATCGGCGAAGTACATCGCCAGGTGAGCACCGGTTTCGATGCCGGCCGGGGAGTCGCACACCACGTATTCGAAGGTTTCCTTCAGCTCGGCCAGGACCTTGCCCACGCCTTCTTTGGTCAGCGCGTCTTTGTCACGGGTCTGGCTGGCGGCCAGTACGTACAGGTTCTCAAGGCGCTTGTCCTTGATCAGGGCCTGTTGCAGGTTGGCTTCGCCGTTTACCACGTTGACGAAGTCGTACACCACGCGGCGTTCGCAGCCCATGATCAGGTCGAGGTTACGCAAACCGACGTCGAAGTCGACGATGACTGTCTTGTGGCCGCGCAGAGCGAGGCCGGTACCGATAGCGGCGCTGGTGGTGGTCTTACCCACACCACCCTTGCCGGATGTAACCACGAGAATCTTGGCCAAGGTGTTTCACCCCTAAGGAAAAAGGACTTTTCAGCCCCTGAAAAACATCTCTTGAAACTCGCTGCAGGCGGACAGCCCTTGTAGGAAAAAGATGTCGTTTGCGTAAAGGAAACGCCAACTTCAGAAGATTCCTACACAAGTATTGCCGGTTTCGCTGTGCTATCAGAGTCTAGAGATGCTTGGAAAATGCGGCAGTATCCGTTAAAGCCGGGTGATGTTCAACACATCGCCCGCCAGGCTGACCTGCACCCCGGCCCCCCATAGCGGATCACGGCGCAAATCTTCGGAAACCTTGTACCGGCCTGCGATGGAGACCAGCTCAGCGGTCAACTGCTGACAGAAAATACGCGCCTTGGTATCACCCTTGATGCCGGCGAGTGCACGTCCGCGCATCGGGCCGTATACATGGATGTTGCCATCGGCGAGAAGTTCCGCGCCGGGGCTGACCGAAGCGATCACCACCAGGTCGCTTCCTTCGGCGTAAATTTGCTGCCCGCCGCGTACGGGCGAGGTGATGATCTTTGTAGGCTTGATCGTCGGCTCGGGTGGTTTTTCCGGTTTTTTCTTCACTTCACCTTCGCTCGGGTCCAGCGGACGCTCGCGAGCGCCGGACGGCGGCAATACTGGCAGTTCAATGGCGATGGCGGCGGCAATGTCTTCGATACGGCTGGCGCGAATGGCCAGAGTGCGCAGGCCATGGGAGCGGCACACGCGCATCAGGCCGGGCAAGTCGATCACGCCCTGGCCGGCGGGCAGTTTGTCCAGGGCCAGTACCAGCGGGGCATTATTGAAAAAGTTCGGCGCCAGCGCGACCTTGGCGGCGAGCTGGCGGTCCAGGGCGTCGAGGTCGTTGCGGGCCAGTTCCAGCACGGTAATGGCGAGCATGCTGCCTTTCAGCTGGAACACGGGATCTTGGTCTAGCGGTTCGGTTTGGCTCATGGTCGGCATAAAGCGGCTTGTCACGAAAAGTGTCGAGACTTATAACGAGAACACTCACCCGCCGCAAGCCGGGTCGAACCGTTGTAGAATGCGCGGCCCTGTCTTTACCGGAATCTGTAATGGATCGCCCGCGTTTTCGAGCTGCATTTTTTCACCCGCGTTTCTGGCTGTTATGGCTGGGGCTAGGCCTGCTGTGGCTGGTCACCCAGTTGCCCTACCGCACGCTGCTGACCATTGGTCGGTTGCTTGGCGCCGGCATGTACCACGTGGCGGGCGAACGTCGCCGCATCGCCGCGCGTAACCTGCAATTGTGCTTCCCGGAAAAAACCGCCAAAGAGCGCAAGCAACTGCTCAAGCAAAACTTTGCGTCCACCGGCATCGCCTTCTTTGAAATGGCCATGAGCTGGTGGTGGTCGCGCCAGCGCCTGGCGCGGCTGGCCCACGTCGAAGGCCTGGAGCATCTCAAACAAGCGCAGTTGGATGGCAAGGGCGTGATCCTCATGGCCCTGCACTTCACCACCCTGGAAATCGGCGCGGCGCTGCTTGGCCAGAAGCACACCATCGATGGCATGTACCGTGAGCACGGCAACCCCTTGTTCGACTTTATCCAGCGCCGTGGCCGCGAACGCCATAACCTCGACTCCCTGGCCATCGAGCGCGAAGACGTGCGCGGCATGCTCAAGCTGCTGCGTGCCGGCCGTGCCATCTGGTACGCGCCGGACCAGGACTACGGCGCCAAGCAAAGCATCTTTGTGCCATTGTTCGGCATCCAGGCCGCCACCGTCACCGCCACCAGCAAGTTCGCGCGCCTGGGCAAGGCGTTGGTGGTGCCGTTCACCCAGGAGCGCCTGGCCGACGGCAGCGGTTACCGCTTGGTGATCCACCCACCGGTGACCGACTTCCCCGGCGAGACCGACGAAATCGATTGCCTGCGCATCAATCAATGGGTCGAAGCCGCGGTGCGTGAGTGCCCCGAGCAATACCTGTGGACCCACCGGCGTTTCAAGAGCCGGCCACCGGGTGAACCCAAACTGTACGAAAAACGCCGTCGATAAGACCGACTTTTCCCCACATGGAGTGACGCAATGCCCCCATCTGAACCGGTTACAGGTTTGATTCTTTCCGGCGGCGGTGCGCGCGCGGCGTATCAGGTGGGGGTGTTGGCGGCAATTGCCGAACTGCTGCCGCCGGGGGCACCCAACCCATTTCCGGTGATCGTCGGCACCTCGGCCGGCGCGATCAATGCGGTGAGCCTGGCCAGCGGTGCGATGGACTTCAGGGCGGCGGTGCAACGCCTTACCGCGTTCTGGCAGGGCTTTCGCAGCCATCTGGTGTTGCGCAGCGATTGGCCTGGCGTGGTCCGCCAGGCGAGTCGCTTCCTGATCCACAGCCTGTTCGGCCTGGGCCGGCAATTTCCTGTGGCATTGCTCAACAGTTCACCGCTGCGCGACTTGCTGCAGGACAAGCTGCACCTGGCGGGGATCGACGAAGCCATCCGGCAACAGCACCTGCATGCGGTAGCGGTGACCGCGTTCGGCTACGAGTCCGGGCAAGCGGTGACCTTCTACCAAGGCGGCGGCACCATCGACGCATGGCTGCGGCACCGCCGTATCGGCATACCCACCCAACTGACGGTTGAACACCTGCTGGCCAGTTCGGCGATCCCGTTGTTATTTGCCCCGGTCAAACTCGACGAGGAGTACTTCGGCGACGGTGCCGTGCGCCAATCCGCACCCATCAGCCCGGCCCTGCACCTGGGCGCCAGTCGCGTACTGGTGGTGGGCGTCAGCGGCAACCCACGGGGCAACGAGCCGGCGATACAACGCACGTACACCGGCCAGCAACCCACGCTGGCGCAGATCGGTGGGCATATGCTCAACAGCACGTTCATTGACAGCCTGGAAAGCGACATCGAACTGCTGGAACGCCTGAACCAGTTCAGCCATTTGCAACCGGCCGACAGCACGGCCCGTGGCCTGGCGCCTGTAGACGTGTTGGTGATTGCACCCAGCCAGCCGATCGATGAAATCGCGGCACGGCATCGCCAGGAGCTGCCGGCGGCGTTGCGTTTGTTCTTGCGTGGCCCAGGGGCGACCAAGACGAGCGGGGCGGGGGTGTTGAGTTATTTGCTGTTCGAGGCGGGGTATTGCAGCGAGTTGATCGAGTTGGGGCGCAGCGATGCGTTGGCCAAGCGCGAAGAAATCACGCGGTTCCTGGGCATAAACCCAATCTGAATGTGTGAGGGGGCAAGCCCCCTCACACATGGGTTTGCAGTGCTCTTTAGAAGTGGTACTTGACCAGGAAACTCGCCGTGTCCTGCGTCGTCTTGAACGCGCCCGAATCTTCGATCCCGTACTTGTTCTTCCAATAGTCGTATTCAAAGCCGACATACAGCTGCTTGTCGCCCCAATGCAACGCCTTGCCCAAGTCATATTTGACCTGCGGGTTGAAGTGCAGGTTGGCGTGATAGGTGCCACGGGCGTTCTTGTCGTTGTCCACCACCCAATCCATAAAGCCGTCGATCAGGATATTGGAGTTGCCCACCGGCAGGGTGTACGACCACACCGGGGTGATCTGCCACACGCCATCACCCGGGCGATTGCCTTCGGTCTGGCGCTGGTAGAAGTTCAGCTGGAAATAATCGAAACCGGGGATGTTCAAGTCAAAGCCCGGGCCGACCAGGTACGACTCGTTGTCGCCTTCGCCGAACTCATAAGTCATGGCCAGCAGCACATCTTTGATCGGGCCGAAGGACAGGTCTTTGTCGAGAATCTTGCCGAATGACAACCGTGGGCTGAACTCGCCGTAGTAAGTATTCGGGCCGACGTTGCCGTCTTCCTTGCCGTTGTAAAAGATGCGGTCGAGGAAGAAGAAGTTGTCGCCGTACTTCCACGCGTCGGCGTGTTCGAAGGTGACGGTCTGCTGGATCTGCGGGTTGATGGTAAAGCTCTTGCCCCACAGGTAGGTCAGGCTGTTGTTTTGCCACTGCAACAAGTCACCCGCCACGGCCTGGCCGCCGGCCAGCAGGGATCCTGCCAACACCAGGCCTTTGAACAGAGGTTTCATTCGGTTGCTCCCGAGTTAAGGTTTTATGGTTTTTCTCATGTGGCGCTCTGATGTGGCGCCTTTGGTTTCGCTGAAAAACTCGTCTGATTGGTCAGCTTTATGGCTACAGCAAAAGCCGCGCCAAGGCGGTAAAACCACCGTCGATACAAGCGGGCGCGGAGAATACTGGCTCCCACGTCTGGGCTCAAGTGCGCCGTTACAGCGCGCACAGGGCGACAATGGGGCATGTTTCAGGTATGGGCGTGCTCAACCGCAACGCGTTCAGCGCCGCCAAGGATGTTGAACAGTATGTTCAGCGACAACGCGCTGAGGGTGGCCATGGCGATGCCGCTATGGGTAATCGGGTTCATCCACAGCGGCAGTTGTGCAAAGAATTCCGGGCGCACCACCGGGATCAGGCCCATGCCGATGCTCACCGCCACCAGCAACTGGTTGCGACGGTCAGCGATGTCGGATTCCTGGAGGATCTTGATACCGGTGGCCGCAACCATGCCGAACATGGCAATGGCCGCGCCGCCGAGCACTGCCGGCGGTATCGACGCCACCAGATAGGCGGCCTTGGGTAGCAGGCTGAGCACGATCAGGAACGCGCCGGCCATGATCGTCACCGAGCGGCAGCGCACGCCGGTCATCTGCACCAGGCCGATATTCTGCGCGAAGGAGGAATGGGTAAACGTGTTGAAAAAACCGGCGAAGAACGATGCGCCGGCGTCACACAGCAAACCGCGGCGCAGCATCTTCGGCGTGACCTCCTGGTCGGTGATCTTGCCCAGGGCGAGGAACATGCCGGTGGATTCGACAAAGATGATCACCACCACCAGGCACATCGACAGGATCGGCGCCAGCTCGAACGTCGGCATACCGAAGTGCAGCGGTGTCACCACCTGCACCCAGGGCGCCTGGGCCAGGCCACTGAGGTCGACCATGCCGATCATGCCGCACAGGCCGTAGCCCAGGCCCATGCCGATCAACACGGAGATATTCACCCAGAAACCCCGCATGAAGCGGTTGATCAGCAGGATGGTGGCCAGTACCAGGGCGGCAATCGCCAGGTAAATCGGCGAACCGAAGGTAGCGGCGGCGCTGCCGCCACCGGCCCAGTTCACGGCTACGGGAAACAGCGACAGGCCGATGGCGGTGATCACCGTGCCGGTCACCAGGGGTGGAAAGAAGCGCACCACCTTGGACATGAACGGCGCGATCAACATGCCGAAGAACCCGGCGGCGATGGTTGCGCCGAAGATGCCTTGCAAGCCGATACCGGGCATGCCGGCCATGGCGACCATGCTGCCGACGGCGGCGAAACTGGCGCCCATCATCACCGGCATGCGAATGCCCACCGGGCCGATGCCGAACGACTGCACCATGGTGGCAATACCGGCCACCAGCAGGTCGGCGTTGATCAGGAAGGCGATTTCTTCACGGCTCAGGCCCGCGGCCTGGCCGATGATCAAAGGCACGGCGACGGCGCCGCCGTACATCAGCAAGACGTGTTGCAGGCCTACCAGGATCAGTTGCAAGAGGGGCAGCCGCGCCATTGCGGGCGCGGCAGGAGTCTGCGGTTCTAACTGGGACATGCAACACCTCGAATCTTTTTATTGTTGTGTTGTGTGGAACGCACTCTTCAAAACACTGCTGATCCCCTGTGGGAGGGGGCTTGCTCCCGATGGCGGTGTGTCATTCAAAGCATCAGTGACTCAAACACCGCCCTCTGGAGCAATCCTGTATGTATCAGATCAGTTGGTTCGCGCCCCCTGATTGATCCAGGCACCAATCAAATCCCGCTCCTGCTGGGTCATCTGCGTGATGTTGCCCAGTGGCATGATCTGGCTCGCCACGGCTTGCGCCTGGATGCGCGCGGCCTGCTGCTGGATCTGCTGCGGGGTGTCGAACATCACGCCGGCCGGTGCGGTGCTGAACAACGGGCTGGTGGGTTTGGCCGAGTGGCACACCGTGCAGCGTTGCTCGATCACATGGTGCACCTGGCCGAAGTCGGTGCCGGCCTGGGCCGGTGCCGGTTCAGCGGCCGGCGCGGCGGGCGCTGCGGGTTTCAAGCCGCCGCCCAACGCCGTTTCCGGCAGTGGCTGGTATTCGATGGCCGCGGGTGCCTTGGCAATCGGCTCCGCCGGCTTGGGCCCGGTGACGTACGCCAGGCTGATCATCGCCAACGCGCCCACCGGCAGGGTCCACGCGTACTTCTGGCTGTTGTGACGGGTGTTGAAGTAATGCCGCACCAACACCGCCGCCACCGCGATACCCGCCAGGATCAGCCAGTTGTATTGGCTGCCGTAGGTGCTCGGGAAGTGGTTGCTGATCATGATGAACAGCACCGGCAAGGTGAAGTAGTTGTTGTGGCGTGAACGCAGCAAGCCCTTGGCCGGCAGGGCCGGGTCGGGTGTGCGGTTCTCGGCGATGGCGGCCACCAGCGCGCGCTGCGCCGGCATGATGATGCGGAACACGTTGCCCACCATGATGGTGCCGATCACCGCACCCACGTGCAGGTAGGCGCCACGGCCGCTGAACACTTTGCTGAAGCCATAGGCGGCCGCAATCAACAGCACGAACAGGATAAAACCGAGCAGGGCAGGGCGCTTGCCCAGGGCCGAGTCGCACAGGAAGGAATAGATAAACCAGCCGGCGAACAGTGAGCCGATGCCCAGCAACACGCCTTCGGTGCCGCTGAGTGTGCTGCCGGGGGCGAGCAGGTACAGCGTGGGGTTCCAGTAGAACACCACGCACAGCAGCGCGACGCCCGACATCCAGGTGAAATAGGCTTCCCATTTGAACCAGTGCAGGTTGTCCGGCATGGTCGGTGGGGCCAGTTTGTATTTTTCCAGGTGGTAGATACCGCCACCGTGGATCGCCCACAAGTCACCGGCCAGGCCGCTCTTGGGATTGACGCGATTAAGGTTGTTTTCCAGCCAGACAAAGTAGAAAGAAGCGCCGATCCAGGCGACGCCAGTGATCATGTGAACCCAGCGCACGCTCAGGTTCAGCCATTCCAACAGATGTGCTTCCACAGTCTTTACCTCTCGCCTGTCACCCTTGTTGTCGGGTGATCCGGCCTTCTCTTATTGGTGGGGGGCGAGGATCAACCGCTCATCCTCTTCAAAAAAATGCTCATCGCAGTTATTGCCTGTGCCACTGCGATCAACCACCAGGAAGTCATCCCGCTTTTCGATCGTCAGCACCGGGTGGTGCCAGACGCCGCGATGGTAATTAATGCCCTGCCTGCCGTTGGTAACGAAGGCGCGGACCAAGCCCGATACAGGTGCATCGCCAAGTGGCGCGACCACGATCAGAAAGGGGTTGCCGAGCAGCGGAATGAAAGCCTGGCTGCCCAGCGGGTGTCGCTCCAGCATGCACACGGTCAACGGCATATCCAGCGCGTCGGCGCGGAAGATGCTGATGATGGCGCGGTCTTCAGGCTGTGCTGTTTCGACCGTCGCCAGTTTGTGAAAGCGCATGGTCGACCCGTTGTTGATCATGAAGTGATCGCTGCCGTCGGTTTCGATAACGTCTCCGAAAGGGGCGAAGGCTTCTTTGGTCAGGGGTTCGATCATCAGTGTGCGCATGGCTGTCTTCTTAAGTTTTCGAATTTGATGTTGTCTGGTCTACCGCGATTGGGTCGACCCTTATTTGGCTACCTTGCCCAACACACGCAGGCGACTCACACCACCGTCCGGGAACACATTCAAGCGGATGTGGGTAATCGGCCCCAGCGCCTTGATCTGCTCGGCGAAGGTGTGTTCGGCGTGCATTTCCAGCTTCTGCGCCGGCAGCAGTTCGCGCCAGAACAACGATTGGGTTTCGATCTGGCTGTCGGTGCCGCCTTTTACGAAGGCACCCTGGATCGAGCAGGTGTCCGGGTAGTTGCCCTTGAAGTGCAGGGTATCGACGATGATTTTTTCGATCTCGCCCGGGTGGCCCAGCGCGACGATCACCCAGTCATTGCCCGGTGTACGACGCCGTGCGGTTTCCCAGCCGTCGCCCATGTTGATGCCGCGGCCGGGGTTGAGGATGTTGCTCATGCGGCCGAAGTGTTCATCGGAACAGGCCAGGGCACGGCCACCATTGAGCGCGGCGGCCAGGTCGACCTGTTCGTTGTCGCCTACAGACGACCAGTCGCGGTACGGCACGCCGTACACCCGCAGGCGGGCCACGCCGCCATCCGGGTAAATGTTGAAGCGCAGGTGGCTGAACGCCTGTTCGTGGTTGATCTCGTGGTAGTGGTGGCTGTTGCCTTGCAGCTCGACGGCCGACAGCACTTCGGTCCACTGGGTGTTTTCGTCCGGCTCGCCCGAAGCCAGGAAGCAGGCTTCCAGGGAGGCCGACGGCGGGAAGTTGCCGGTGAAGAATGAAGTGTCGATGTCCACGCCCTTGATTCGGCCCGGTACGCCGAGTTGGATCACCGCGCTGTCGTAGCCTTCGAAGCGCTTGCGGCGCGATTCCCAGCCGTCCATCCACTTGCCGTTGTCATCGAAAACGCCCTCCTTCCACACGGCCGGGGTCGGCTGGAACAGGCGGTTGGCGTCAGCGAACCAGTCATCGGTCACCGAGAGAATCTTGGTGCCCAGGCGGGCGTCGGCCAGGTTGACGAACTTCTCGAAAGGTACGGGTTGCGCTTTCATTCTTCTTGTCTGCCTTAGATAGAGTGGCTGGGGATGGACTGCTTAGAGGGTCAGTAAGCGGAACAACGCGATCTTGTTGATCTCGTCCAGCGCGCATTTGAACTCGGCGTCCGCAGAGTTGTGGATGCGCGTTTCGAACGCGGCAAGGATCTGGTGCCGGTTGCTGCCTTTTACCGCCATGATGAAGGGAAACTTGAACTTGGCCTTGTAGGCATCGTTCAGCTCGGTGAAGCGTGAGAACTCTTCGGCCGTGCATTGGTGAATCCCCGCGCCAGCCTGTTCATCGGTGCTGGCTTGGGTGAGTTGGCCCTGGACGGCCGCTTTGCCGGCCAGGTCCGGGTGAGCATTGATCAACGCCAGTTGGCTGGCATGATCGGCGCTCAACAGGATGTCGCTCATGCGCTGGTGCAGGGTTTCGATCTGGTCGATCGACGCGTCCTGGCCCAGGTCGTAGGCCTTTTCGGCCACCCATGGCGAATGTTCGTAGATATCGGCGAAGGCGGCGACAAAGGCGTCACGGCTCAAGGTCGACGGTTTCAGGCTGTGAAACGCAGTCATTTCACCGCTCCCGTGCAGGGGTGGGTTTCGTGCCAGTGGCGGGCAATATCGACGCGACGGGTGAACCACACCTGTTCGTGGCTTTTGGCGTACTCGATAAAGCGCTTCAACGACGCCAAGCGGGCAGGGCGGCCGATCAGGCGGCAATGCAGGCCGATGGAGAGCATCTTCGGCGCCTCGGCCCCTTCGGCGTAAAGCACGTCGAAAGCGTCTTTGAGGTACTCGAAAAAATCATCGCCCTTGTTGAAACCCTGCACCTGGGTGAAGCGCATGTCGTTGGTGTCCAGCGTATAAGGGATCACCAGGTGCGGCTTGCCGGTGGGGGTGTTCGGCTCCCAGTAGGGCAGGTCGTCGTCGTAGGTGTCGCAGTCGTAGAGGAAACCGCCTTCTTCCATTACCAGCCGCCGCGTATTGGGGCCGGTGCGGCCGGTGTACCAGCCCAGCGGGCGTTCGCCGGTCAGCTCGGTGAGGATGCGGATGGCTTCGAGCATGTGCTCGCGTTCCTGGGCCTCGTCCATGTACTGATAGTCGATCCAGCGGTAACCGTGGCTGCAGATCTCGTGGCCGGCCTGGACCATGGCACGGATCACATCCGGATGGCGCTGGGCGGCCATGGCCACGGCGAAGATGGTCAACGGAATATCGAATGCCTTGAACAGCTTGAGGATGCGCCACACGCCGGCACGGCTGCCGTATTCGTACAGCGACTCCATGCTCATGTTGCGCTCGCCCTGAAGCGGTTGGGCCGAGACCATTTCCGAGAGGAAGGCTTCGGACTCTTTGTCGCCGTGCAAGATGTTGCGCTCGCCGCCTTCTTCGTAGTTGAGTACGAAAGACAACGCGATGCGCGCCTTGCCCGGCCAGTGGGGGTGAGGAGGGTTACTGCCGTAACCGATCAGGTCGCGTGGGTAGTCAGCGCTCACTGCAGTCTTCCTTCTTGTGCGTGGTAGCAAGTGTGTGGCGGCCGGCGGAAAAGATCGGGTGGCGTCACAGCGATGGGCTGATTGTATACAACTTGATGATCACTTTGTAAGCCTGTATTTCTGCATTTTTTCCAGCCTGCCCTCACCGCTTAGCCTTGCAATAAACTTGCCCGCTTGGTCAGTAAATGGATAAAAGGTCGTTTAAAAGCAAGGCCTCTTGAGAATTCGCGGCCAAGACCACGCTGGGAAGCCGCAGCAAAACTTTGTAATTTTTATTGTGTACAATTTTTGTTTAAAGTGTCTTAATCAGCCCGTCGCCCGCTTTTTCATGCCCTGTAAAGGGGCGGCCCGTTTTCACTCGACTTAAGGGAGCCCGATCCATGGGACGACTGACCACACACGTACTGGATGCTGCCCACGGCTGCCCCGGCAGCGCCATCCAGGTTCAACTGTACCGCGTCGAAGGCACGCAGCTTGAGTGGGTCGCCAGCGCGGTCACCAACAGCGACGGTCGTTGCGACGCACCGCTGCTGCAAGGCGACGACTACCGCAGTGGCGTCTACCAGTTGCAGTTCAGCGCCGGCGATTACTACCGTGCCCGTGGCGTGCAATTGCCCGAACCTGCCTTCCTCGACGTGGTGGTGCTGCGCTTTGGCATCAGTGCCGAGCAAGACCACTACCACGTGCCGCTGCTGATTTCGCCTTACAGCTACTCGACCTACCGAGGCAGCTGAGTCGTCACCGCGCTTCACACCCCCAAAGCGACTCAAAGACTTTGCCCTTGCACACTGCGGGCTTTCAGGTGAGTCTCGCCGATAGATCGAGAGGCCCAGGGAACTGTGGGCGGGCACTGCGCGCCTGGGAGGGATCCGTGAAGACTTGCTGGAGTGGGACCGACAGCGCCGACACGAAGAAATCATCTTTGCCAGTACCTCGCCTGACCTGGCCCTGCGAACCGTCGAGCACCAGGTCAAGCGTTATGGGAAAAGCCTGCTGGCGTTGTTGGACCTGGCCGAGCCGGGTCAGGACACGCCGGCCTATCAGGCGCTTTTGGCGTTGGACACTCAGTGCCAGGCTCATGCGGCCACGATACGCACCTTGATAAACGACGCCGGTAAACGCGTGTTCGAGTTCGCGTTCTGCCTTCGAGCCTGTCGTTGAGGAGGGGCGTCTGCCTGCACTCATGAACCGCACGTTGGAAGACCGTGGGCGATTGCAGCTTTTTTCAGCGGCGCGACAGGGGCTGAGTGTGACCGCCCAAAGCCTGTTCACCCTGGCGATGGCCGCGCGAACGCCGCAAGATCTGCGGAAAAACCAGCACGTGTTGCAGCTGTGCGTGGTGCATCTGGTAGGGCACACCATGCAGCACGATCGCTATATCGCGGGCATCGTGGTCATTCATGGCCAAAGCAGCGGGCACTGCGTGGTGTATTGGCCGGCCGCGCCGCACGCCTTGGTCCTTAGCGAATATGCCAGCCTGCAATTGGCCCATGCCGAACTCAACCGTATCGGTGCATTGGCCGCAAACGTTAAGCGGCTGGCGCGCCAAGTCGCGCCGGACTGGGCGTTTGAGGCGATCACCCATCACCCCGACGCAGCCCGCAAAGCCGGCGTTCTCGATCAACTCATACAGACACCCTTGGGTTTTTACATTCGCGGCGCGTGGGTCGTGGCTGAGTTCATCCGCTCGTTCAAGGTCAAGCACCTTGCACCGACAGCCCTCGCCGACGAAATCGAGCAAGTGGTTCATGAGCAAATCGCCTCGGACCCGCTCAATTGGCTGGCGATTGTCGCTACGTCACAAAGCGATGCGTCGGCGCTGTTATACCGCGCCCCTGTGCAGGATCTGCAAAGGCAGACTCAAGCGGCCTGCAATTCCGCCAAGACATTGGATAAATATCGCGTGCGCCGCCTGGATCAGGGCAGCTCGGTCTGGCGGGGTGCGTGGTCTTTTTTCTCACCGTTATCTGGGTTTATTAACCAAGCCTATGAGCTGCTGCTCGCGGCGCGGCGTTATCACCTGAGTGGCGATGCCCGTGATGCGGTGGATGTGGGGTTTATGGCGGCGTTTTTCATCATTGACCTGTTGATGAACTTTCTGCCGGGGCCGAAGGTGAAAAAGCCCGGCGTTCCCGTTGGCTTTTCTGTGGCCAGGTTGCATGCCGCTTTCAGTCGTATGCCCCGCCTGCGCTTAGCCAGGCCTGGCTCACTCCACCGCTTGACGTCGCCGTCGCCCATCGTTCGCTTCAAGGCTCTGGAACGATTCCGGAGCGGATGATCCGCAATTCTGCGGCTGCTACCGACGAATGGCGTGGCTGGAGCACTGAGATAATCGCCGATCTGCCGGCGGTAGAATCGGCGCCTGGGGGCTTTCTGGTGCAGGTTGAGCCGGTGGTGCCTTTGTCGAGTGCTCCCTTTGCCGCGACCTCGGCTCTCTCCGGGGCCGGAGGGTTGCCGTTGGAACGCAATTACTACGTGCTTAAACAGCAGGGCAAGTATTACCGGTTGCTTGAGACGGGTACGGATGCGCCGCTGAACCGAACGGTCTTCGTCATGAAAGATCAGCGGTTGATCAGCGCTGCGGCACCCGCCCCGCCAAACAACCCCGCACTCACCCGATTGAACCAACTCTGCCCCTTGCCGCTGCGCAAATACCGCGCCGCGCCATGGGCGCCGAGGCCGTAAGCCAGCTTGCACAGCAGGTCGAGCACGGTCCAAGTGGCGATCATGACCAGCAACTGCGCCAGGAAAGGGTGTTCGCTGCTGAGAAACTGCGGCAGGAACGCGGCAAAAAACAGGATGTCCTTGGGGTTGCTGGCGCCCAGCACAAACGCGCGGCCAAACAACGCGCGAAAGCGCGGCACCGCAGCGGCCTGTGGAACCACCGCGCCCTGGGACGGCAGGCGCGATTGCTGCCAGCTCTGCCAGGCGAGGTAGAACAGGTACAGCGCGCCGACGATCTTCAGGGCGCTGAACAACTGTTCCGATGCCAGCAACAGCGCGCCCAGGCCCAAGGCCGACGCGCTCAACAGACAGATCGACGCAAATACCCCGCCGAGGAACGCCGGGTAGGAGCGGCGCAGGCCATAGTTGAGGCTGTTGCTGATCATCAGCAGCGACAGCGGGCCGGGGATCAGGATCACGATCAATGCAGCGCCGCTGAACAGCAGCCAGGTTTCCACGCTCATTACAGTCCTCCATTCATGTAAAAGCCCCGCCCGAAGGCGAGGCAGTATTCGCCACTTCCGCGGTTACAGGAAGACAAACTTGGCAATGAAAATCGCACACAACGCCCACAGGCTCACGGAAATTTCCTTGTGCTTGCCGGTGCCGGCCTTGAGCGCCACGTAGGTGATAAAGCCCAGGGCGATACCGTCGGCGACCGAAAAGGTCAGCGGCATCATGATCATGGTGACAATCGCCGGAATGCTGTCGGTGGCGTCGTCCCACTCGATTTGCGCCATGCCGCTCATCATCAGCATCGCCACGTAGATCAACGCACCCGCTGTGGCATACGCCGGAATCATGCCGGCCAGCGGCGCGAAAAACATCGCGGCGACAAACAAAACGCCCACGGTGACGGCGGTCAACCCGGTGCGCCCACCCGCGGCCACGCCGGCGGCGCTTTCCACATAACTGGTCACCGGTGGCACGCCGACCATGGCGCCGAACACGCTGGACGCACTGTCGGCCTTCAACGCACGGGACAGGTTTTCGATCCGGCCGTCGGCGTTCACCAGGCCCGCGCGCTGGGCCACGCCCATCAAGGTGCCGGCGGTGTCGAACATGTGCACGAACAGGAACGCAAACACCACGCTGATCATGCTGACGTTGAACACGCCCATCACGTCCATGGCCATCCAGGTCGGCGCCAGGCTCGGCGGGCTGGCGACGATGCCTTGGTACTGCACCAGGCCCAGGCCCCAACCCGCCAGGGTCACGGCGATGATGCTGAGCAGGATCGCGCCGAACACGCGGTGATAGCTGAGGATCGCGATTAACAGAAAACAGATGGCCGCCAGCAGCGGCGCGGGCTCATGCAGCGAGCCCAGCTTGATCAGAGTGGCTGGGCTGTCGACGATGATGCCGGCGGTTTTCAGGCCGATCACCCCCAGGAACAAACCGACGCCCGCGCCCATGGCGTGGCGCAGGCTCACGGGAATGCTGTTGAGCAGCCATTCGCGAATGCGCGACAGGGTCAGGATCATGAACAGCACCCCTGAGATAAACACCGCACCCAGCGCGGTCTCCCAGTTGTAGCCCATGGTGCCGACCACGGTGTAGGTAAAAAACGCATTCAGCCCCATCCCTGGTGCCAGGCCTACAGGCCAGTTGGCATACAGGCCCATCAGCAGGCAGCCCAGCGCAGCGGCGATGCAGGTGGCGACAAAGGCCGCGCCGTGATCGATGCCGGCGTCGGCCATGATGTTGGGGTTGACGAAGATGATGTAGGCCATGGTGATGAAGGTGGTGAGGCCGGCGATCAGCTCGGTCTTCACTGTGGTGCCATGCAAGCGCAGTTTAAACAGGCGTTCCAGCCAGCCGCTGTGCGGTATGGCGTGGTCGAGCGTTGGGGCTTCGGATTTGCGGCTATCCACAGCGAGTACTCCTCAAGCATTTTATTGTTATGGCCAGCGCGCGGGCGCTGTGAGGTACTGGCGGGTTTGTTGACTAATAGGTCAGGAACTCGCACGAAGCGAATTATGCTTTTGTATACAAATAAAGCAAATAATGTTTTTGATTATGTACTCAGAATTGGATGAAAGGCTAATTCACCCACTCAGGGCCTGATTGACCGCCAACCATCCGGCCACCGCCTCTTCCCCGGTTTCACTGAACGCACGCTGCAACAGCTTTACCTGTTCACGGCGCAACGACTGCTCGAAACGCCGGCCTTCGTCGGTCAACTCCAGCAAGCGTTTGCGCTTGTCGGTCTCGGACGCAATGCTCTGCACCAGGTGCATTTCCTGCAATTGGCGCAGCGGCATGTTCAGCGCCTGCTTGCTCACGCCGAGTAATTCCAACAGCTCTTTGACGCTCAACGCCGGGTAGCGCGCGATAAAAAACACAATGCGCTGGTGCACCCGGCTCAGGCCGCGCCGCTCGAGCATTTCGTCAGCCTTGGCGGTAAAGGCCTGGTAGCCGAAGAAGAACGCTTCCATGGCGAGTTGCTGACTGGTCTGGTTTTTAAGGTCAAGCATATTGACGTATCCACTCAAGTCGTCGTAGTTTCGGTCAACCAGTTTGACGTATTTCCCACAGCCTCCGCCAGCGGTGACCTCCATGCCCTTCTCTGAACGTGTTACCCGCCTTAAAAGCTCCTTGATCCGTGAAATCCTCGCGGCAGCCCAGCGCCCGGAAGTGATGTCATTTGCCGCAGGCCTGCCGGCCGAAGCCATGTTGCCCGCGCTGAACTGGGACGACATGCCGCTGAACATCGGCCAATACGGCATGAGCGAAGGCGAGCCGCAGCTGCGCGAGTTGCTCGCCGCCCAAGCCCGCGCCCTGGGCGTGCCGTGCCAGGCCAGCCAGGTGCTGGTGGTCAGCGGTTCCCAGCAAACCCTGGACCTGGCGGCCAAGCTGTATATCGATAAAGGCACGCAGATCCTGCTGGAAGGCCCGACCTACCTGGCCGCATTGCAGATCTTCCAGCTGTTCGGCGCCGAATGCCTCACCGTGCCGCTGGAAGCCGACGGCCCGGACCTGGCCGCGTTGCGCGCCAATCTCGAACGCCATCATCCGGCCTTCATCTACCTGATCCCGACCTTCCAGAACCCGTCGGCCGTGCGCTACAGCGAAGCCAAGCGTGACGCCGTGGCGGCCCTGCTCGATGAGTTCGGCGTGACCCTGATCGAAGACGAACCCTACCGCGAACTGTCCTTCGACGGTGGCAGCGCGCGACCGATCGTCAGCCGCCTGCACAAGGCCAGCTGGATCTACACCGGCACGGTGTCCAAAACCCTGTTGCCCGGCTTGCGTGTCGGCTACCTGATCGCAAGCCCGGACCTGTTCCCGCACCTGCTCAAGCTCAAGCAATCGGCAGACCTGCATACCAACCGTGTGGGCCAGTGGCAGGCGATGCAGTGGGTCGGCAGCGAAAAATATCAGCAACACCTGCTGCAATTGCGCAGCTTTTACCGTGAGCGCCGCGATGCGTTCCAGACCGCGCTCGAGCATCACTTTGGCGATTTGGCCGACTGGCAGGTGCCTCAGGGCGGATTATTCTTCTGGCTGACCTTGAAACGGCCGCTGGACACCCGCACCTTATTGCCCCAAGCGTTGCAGCAGAATGTGGCGTTCATGCCCGGTGAACCGTTCTTCTCCGAGCCGGACCAGCACCTGGGCTCGTTGCGCCTCAATTTCAGCCATATCGACCCGGCCCGCCTGGATGAAGGCCTCAAGCGCCTGGCCAGCGTGATCCGTCAAGCACAGCACGCGCAAGCGGCATAAGGGGAGCCCCATGTACAAGGTTTATGGCGATTACCGTTCGGGCAACTGCTACAAGGTCAAGTTGATGCTGAACCTGTTGGGCATCCGGTACGAATGGGTGAATGTCGACATCCTCAACGGCGACACCCAGACCGCAGAGTTCCTGGCCAAGAACCCCAACGGCAAGATCCCGGTGCTGGAACTGGAAGACGGCACCTGCCTGTGGGAGTCCAACGCGATTCTCAACTTCCTCGCCGACGGCAGCGAATTTTTGCCGAGCGAGCCGCGCTTGCGCACGCAAGTGCTGCAATGGCAGTTCTTCGAGCAGTACAGCCACGAGCCGTACATTGCAGTGGCGCGGTTTATCCAGTTTTACCTGAACATGCCGGAGGATCGTCTTGAGGAATACAAGACGACCCACAAGGGTGGTTACAAAGCCCTGCGCGTGATGGAACGGCAACTGCAGGCCACGCCCTACCTGGTGGGCGAGCAGTATTCGATTGCCGACATCGCGTTGTATGCCTACACCCATGTGGCGCATGAAGGTGGTTTCGACCTGGCGCCTTACCCGGCTGTGCAGGCATGGTTGCAACGAGTGGCCAGCCACCCCAAGCATGTCTCGATGCTGGACTAAACACAGATTAAATGTGGGGTGGTTTGTCAGATAGTTCGTCGCTCAATAGGTCAAAACACTGCCGCGCCGCCGGGCTCAGCCCCATCCCGCTGCGACTGATCAGCCCGATCTCCCGGTTTACGCCGGGATGGTCGATGTTGATGCGCTTCAACCCCTCCAGGCTGTCCGCCGCCGATTCCGGCAGCACGCTGATCCCCAAGCCCTGGCGCACCAACGCCAGCACCGTCGACATGTAGTTGGCCTCCATGCCTGCGGTCATCGTCAGCCGCATCTGATCGAACAAGGCGTCCACCTGCTCGCGCACACTGCTGTCGCGCCCGGTCAGGATGATCGGCTGGTCCGCCAATTGCTCCAGCGTCAACCGGCGGTGACGGGCGAGGGGATGACCCAGCGGCACGAACGCACACAGCCGGTCATTCAGCACCGGTACAAAATCCAGCCCGTGGCTCAGCCGTGCGCGTACGCCGATGCCGAAGTCCACCAGGCCTTCACGCACCTGGGCATGGATGCGGTGCGCGACCAGGTCATGCAAGCGCACGTCGATCCCGGCAAAGCGTTCGCGAAACAGGCGCAAGGCCGGCGGCAGGGCTCCTGCGCACACCGAGGGCAGGGCGGCAATGCTGACCACGCCGCGGCGCAAGGCGGCGAGGTCGCGTGAGCCCGTGACGATGTTGTCCAGGTCCAGCAGCAGCTTTTCCATGGGGCCGCGCGCTTCCTGGCCGGCGGCGGTGATGCTCACATGGCGCGGGCTGCGATCGAGCAGGGGGACGCCGAGCCAGTCTTCCAACTGTTGCACTTGCACGGTGAGGGCCGAAGGTGACAGATGCAATTCGTTGGCAGCCTTGGTGAAGCTGCCCGTCCGCGCTACCGCGAGAAAGGCTTGTATGTGCTGGATAGAGTTCTTCATAGCGATCGCTTCATTTTGTTTTTCCGAACATACCAGGCCGAATATTCCAATTTACAAAGACTAACCCGCTTCCAATACTCCTGGGAAAACAATAACCGGCCGCAAAGGCCGCTCTGGAGTAACCCATGCTCGCTACCCTGGGTGTCATCACCATCCTGTGCCTGCTCGCTGCCGTCATGAGCAAACGCCTCTCGCCATTGGTGGCCCTGATCGCCTTGCCGATCATCGCCGCGCTGCTCGGCGGGTTCGGCCTGCAAACCAGTGCCTTCATCATTACCGGGATCAAGAACGTCGCCCCCGTGGTGGGCATGTTTGTCTTTGCGATTCTGTTTTTCGGGATCATGACCGATGCCGGCATGCTCGACCCCATCATTGATCGCATCCTGCGCACGGTCGGCACGCGGCCCACGCGCATTGTGGTCGGCACCGCGACCCTGGCGCTGTTGGTACACCTGGACGGTTCCGGCGCGGTGACATTCCTGGTGACGGTGCCGGCGATGCTGCCGCTGTACACGCGGCTGGGCATCGACAAGCGCATCCTCGCCTGTGTGTGCGCCATGGCCGCCGGGGTCAATTTCCTGCCTTGGACCGGGCCGGTGCTGCGCTCGTCGGCGGCGCTGCATGTGCCGGTCGCGGACCTGTTCCAGCCGCTGATCCCGGTGCAGATCGTCGGGCTTATCTTTGTTTTCGCCTGTGCCTGGTGGCTGGGCCACCGTGAAGAAAAACGCCTGGGCCTGGGGGCCGGTTCCAGCGTGGAGGCGGTGCCACAACGGGTGCTCAGCGACGACGACATCAAGCTGCGTCGCCCAGGGCTGTTTTGGCTCAACCTGATGCTCACCGTGCTGGTGATGGTGGTGATGATCGCCGGCTGGGTCGACCCGGTGGTGATGTTCATGCTCGGCACCGTGGTGGCGTTGTGCATCAACTACCCCAATGTCGACGCCCAGCGCGCACGTATCGACGCCCATGCCAAAACCGCGTTGACCATGGCCAGCATTCTGCTCGCCGCCGGCGTGTTTACCGGCATCATGCAAGGCACCGGCATGCTCAAGGCGATTGCCGAAGTGGCGGTGGCGCAGATTCCCGCCGGCCACGGCAAGCTGATCCCCGCAGTGGTGGGCTTTATGTCCATGCCGCTGAGCATGCTGTTTGACCCCGACTCCTATTATTTTGGCGTGATGCCGGTGATCGCCGAAGTGGGCAAAGCCCTGGGGGTCGACCCGTTGCAAGTGGCCCAGGCTTCGCTGTTGGGCGTGCATACCACCGGATTCCCGGTCAGCCCGCTGACCCCCGCGAATCCGGTGGTATGCACG
>Ga0207650_10001027_pt1 | contig 20954 bp, 20 predicted proteins | sample KBSS63metaG_FD_184325 | JGI IMG/M metagenome (GOLD analysis project Ga0207650, IMG submission 184325) | Switchgrass rhizosphere microbial communities from Kellogg Biological Station, Michigan, USA - KBS S6-3 metaG (SPAdes) (version 2) | ecosystem: Host-associated > Plants > Roots > Rhizosphere...
GGTTTGCAGTGCTTTGTTCTGGCTTCCTGCGTCAGCGAGTGCAACCGCATTGCCAAGTCGATTGACCGCGATGCAGGCCGCTCTCCACTTGTCAGCTGCTCCGCCCATTCCCGTGTCTTTGAGATCACTAGGGCGAATGTCCTGCCAGTTTGATTTGGAGATGTCGGTCATGGGTTCCACCACAGGGATTAGGGAAGCTTGAATGACCCGAGCGTTGTTCGGGCCGTTGCGTGCCAGTCGCCAACTCGTCGCTTCAGCGCATGCTGGTGCGCTCAATGACTTGTGTCTGAAGCGTCCTGTTTTGTACTTCTGGTAACAGGTTCGATTAGAGCAGGGTTCGCGGCTTGCAGGGCGCCGCTCAGCGAGTGACTCGTACGATCGCTTCAGCGCCGCGAATTGGCTGCTAAATGCTCCGCGATCGCCTGATAAGCCGGCAGCGACGTCGGATCGCTGAACGATTTCGCCGCCATCGGGACGACGCGTATCTCGCGATCATGGTCGGCGGGGCGGGTTGGGCCGGCGACCCCGATCGACACGGCGGCGATCAATGCGTCGACGGCGAGGGCCGCGGACTTCGACGGCAGGGCCATGAGCGATCTCCTTGGGCGTGCCCCGCCAGCGTCCTGCTGTCGCCGCGTATGCTCCTGCGAGCCAGTCCTTCCTAGGATGCGTCGATGAAGTGCGCGCATTGCCAGTTCGACGTCTCGGTCGGTTTCGCCTTCTGCCCGGGTTGCGGACAGAAGCTCGCCGCCGCGGCAGCGGTTCCACCCGCCGCGCCCGACGCCGATCGCCGCACCGCCACCGTGCTGTTCGCCGACCTGTCCGGCTTCACCGCGATCTCCGAGCGCCTCGACCCGGAAGACGTGCGGCGCCTGCAGACCGACCTGTTCGCCGCGCTGCGCAGCGTGATCGACCGCTTCGACGCCTATCCGGAAAAGTTCATCGGCGACGCGGTCGTGGCCATCTTCGGCGCGCCGGTGGCGCACGAGGACGACCCGCAGCGTGCGTTGCGCGCGGCGCTCGAGATGCACGAATGCGCGGCCACGCTCAGCGAGCGCTGGCGCGATCAGCTCGGCGGTCCGCTCGCGCTGCACATCGGCATCAACACGGGCCGGGTCGTGGCCGGCAACATGGGCACGTCGGCCGATGCGGCCTACGCCGTGACCGGCGATGCCGTGAACACGGCGGCCCGCCTGCAGGCGGCAGCCGACGCGGCGCAGACACTCGTGAGCCAGGCCACGTACCAGCTGACGCAGCGCGAGTTCTTGTTCGAGCCTGCCGGCGCGTTGGCGCTGAAGGGCAAGGCCGAGCCGCTGCAGGTTCATCGGCTGCTCGGCGTCGACGCCGTCCGGCAGCACGACTTGCGCGGTCTGGCGGCGCATGGGCTCGAGGCGCCGCTGATCGGCCGCGACAGCGAGCTCGCCCACGTGCTCTCGGCCGCGCTGCGCGTCGCCGGGGGCGGTGCGCAGGTCGTGAGCCTGGTCGCCCAGGCGGGCGTCGGCAAGACGCGGCTGGTCGATGCCTTGCTGGAGCGCCTGAGCGGCGCCGCAGGGTTCGGCCACGCGTCGGTGCGCCGCGTCGTCTGCTCGTCGGTCGGGCCGCGGCCGTACGGCGTCACCGCGGGCCTGTTCCGCGAGGCGTACGGCATCGCTCCGGCCGATTCGCTCGACGCGGCGCGCCGCAAGGTCGAGGCGGGCCTGCGCGCGATCGGCGCTGCCGAGGTCGAAATCGAGCTGGTGGTGCCCGTGGTCGGCTACATCCTCGGCCTGCAGTCGGTCGAGCGGTCGAGCGAAATCGAGCCCGAGCGGCTCAAGCGCCAGATCTTCATGACGATGCGCACGGTGCTCGAGCGCCGCCTCGTCCAAGGGCCGCTGGTGCTGGTCCTCGAGGACCTGCAGTGGGCCGACGCGGCCTCGCTCGAAGGCATGCACACGCTGGCCGACTGGCTCTGCGAGCGCCCGCTGCTGGTGGTGATGACAGGCCGGCCGCCGTTCGATCCGGTCGGCTTCGACTTCGGCCGTGCCCCGCACACCGTGCTGCGGCTCGAGCCGCTTGCCGACGCCGCGATCGACGCGCTGCTGGCCGCGTTCTTCGGCGCCGGCGCCGACTCTCCGCTCGAGCGTGCGCTGCACGAGCGCATCGTTCGCCAGGCCGGCGGCAATCCGCTGTACCTCGAGGAAGTCGTTCGCGGGCTCATCGCGAACGGGGTGCTGACCCGGAGCACCGACGGTAGCTGGCGATGCGAGTCAGCGGCCGGCACCGTGGAGGTGCCGTCGTCGATCGAGGGTCTGCTGTTGTCGCGGATCGATCGCCTGCCGCCGCCGGCCCGCCACACGCTGCAGAGCGCCGCCATCCTCGGGCCGCTGTTCGAGTCGGCGCTGTTGAGTGCCGTCGATGAAGCGGCCGGCGATCCGGCCCTGCTCGCGATACTGTGCGAGGCCGAGCTGCTGGTGCCGGTGGCGACTGCGGATGCGAAGGCGCCGTCGCATCCTGCCGCGCGCTATCGCTTCGCCAGCACGATGGCGCACGACGTGGCTTACCAGAACCTGCTGCTGCGCCGGCGCACCGAGCTGCATCAGCGCGCTGGCACGGTGCTCGAAGGCTTGCACGGCACCCACCCGGCGCGGCTCGAGGACCTCGAGGCGCTCTGTCACCACTTCAGCCAAGGCGAGGACCGGGTGCGCGGCGCGCGCTATCTGGCCAGCGCCGGCGACTGGGCGCGCGGCATCTACGCCAACGAGGACGCGCTGCGCTACTACGCCCGCGCGCTCGACATCCTGCAGAGCGCCCGTCCGCGTGACGACGCGGCAATTGCCGATGTTTGCGAGCACATGGGCGACCTGCTCGGTCCGATCGGCCGCCGCGACAAGGCGCGCGCGCAGTTCGATGCCGTCCTCGCGTTGGCCCGCGCCGGCGCGAACCCGGTGCACGAGGCGCGCGTGCAGCGCAAGCTCGCCGGCCTGCATTGGGACGCCGGCGAGCGCGAGCGCAGCTTCGCCTGCCTGCGCGAAGGGCTGCAGCTGCTCGGCGGCGACAGCGAAGCCGTCGCGATCGACATCGACACCGGCATCGAGCTCGCGCATCTTTGCCAGGAGATGGGACGGCTTTCGTTTCGGACCGGCGACAACCAGGGGGCGGTCGACTGGAGCGGGCGCGCGCTGCAGCAGGCCGAGCGCGCGGCCGGTCTCGGCCAGGACGACGCGATCCATCGCCGTGCTGCCGCCGCCGCCATCTCGCACGCGCACAACACGCTGGGCGCCGCGCTGGCCCGGCTCGACCGCTCCGCCGAGGCCGTCACCCACATCGAGCGCAGCGTCACGGTGGCGCAGGAAGCCGGGCTGTTGCAGGCCGCCTGCCGCAGCTACGCCAATCTCGGGGTGCTGTACGCGACGCTCGACCCGGGGCGGGCGGTCCAGACCTGCCGGCTCGGCCTCGAGACCGCGCAGAAGATCGGCGACCTCGGCTTCCAGTCGCGCCTGTACGCGAATCTCGCGGTCGCCTACTGCGCGCTCACGCAGCGCTGCGACGACGATGGCCTGAGCGCGGCGCAATCGGCGATCGACCTCGATCGGCAGCTCGGCCAGATCGACCACCTGGCGGTGCCGCTGATCGTGCTCGGCCAGATCCACCAGTGCCACGGCAACGCCGACCTGGCGCTGCGCTACTACGAGGAAGCGCGCGGGCTCGCCGAAGAGATGGGCGAGCCGCAGCTGATGTTCCCGTGCTACGAAGGCATGGCGACGGTGTACCTCGACCAGGGCGACGACGCGCGCGCCGAGCAGTACTTCATCCGCGCCGACGAGGTCTGCGCGAAGGCCGGCGTCGACCGCGATTCGCTGGTCGTGCTGCCGTTTCTCTGCTGACGCTTTTGGTCAGTGGCGCAAGCCGTTGACCGCGGCGATCAGCTCGGCCGGCGTCGGGAAGGTGCCGATGCTGTTCGGCCCGTCGGCCGCCTCGATCTGGGCCCACGCGACCTTGCCCTGCGCATCGACCAGGAAGTGCCCGGCGAGCTGCGCGAAGTGGGTCTCCAAGATCGCGTGATCGGCCGGTTCCATCTCGAAGCCCTGCTTGGCGTTGAGCACGGCGTTGGTCTCGATCGGCTGCAGGGGTTCGTCGAGCTCGCCGGTCGGGTTGACGCGGGCCGCCATGAATTCGGCCATGTTCGCGCGGTACGGCCACTCCGCCCGCTCGCTGCTGCCCTCGGGCTGGAAAGCAATGTGCGGCACGCCGAAAGCCCGATGCGTGACGCAATCGGGATCGCTGAGCAGCGTGGCCGGCGTCGGCCGATGGCGAAAGTACATCCGGGCGCGCTCGACCGGCGTGTTGACGACGGCGATCGTCTCGACGCCCGCCGCCTTCAGCGCCGGCTGGACGCTCGCGAGCTGCACGACCTGGCGGCGGCAGAACGGGCAGTGCAGGCCGCGAAAGAAGCCGATCAGGAACGGCTTGCCGCGCAAGTCGTTCAGCGAGAGGTTGCCTTCCCGGTTCGCCGACGGCAACGTGAATTCGGGCACTGGGTCGCCCGGCTGCAGCGGGCGTTTCTGTTCTCCCATCGGTGGCTCCTTCGTCGCGGTTGCTGCGGACCTTAGCAACTGTCGCTGCAAGGCGCAATGGCGCCAACGAGGCGCGTGCGCTATCCGGGTTCGCCCGCCGACAGTGCCCTGTGCGAGGCCGCATAGTCCGCCTACGGCCGGCACGGAGCCCGGGACGAGGAATGATCCGATGAAATCGAGCCTTCGCGCCGCGGCCACATTGGCCCTCTTGGCCGCACCGGCCTTCGCCCAGACCCCCGCCCCGGCGGCCGACCTCGCGGCCGGCAAGGCGCGCGTCGACGCCGTCTGCGCGGCCTGCCATGGCGCCAACGGGGTCAGCGTCTCCGACACGATCCCGAACCTCGCCGGCCAGCGCGTCGCGTACCTCGAGGCGCAGCTGCGCGCCTTCAGGTCGGGCACACGCAAGAACGCGCTGATGAACGCGATGGCGGCGCAGCTGAACAACAACGACGTCGCCAATGTCGCCGCCTACTTCAACAGCCTGCCGCCGGGCGTCGTGACGGCGCGCTCGGAGCCGTTGCCGGCGCTGGTGGCGACGCGGGTCACGTTCCCCGAGAACTACAAGTCGACGTTCACGATGTACCAGACGGTTAACCGTCCCGACATCAACCAGGTGCGCTACCTGTGGGCCAACCCGGTGGCCGTGCAGGCGGCGCGCGACGGCAAGCCGATGCCGCATGGCGCGGTGTTCGTTCTCGAGCAGCACGCGGCCAAGCTCGACGCCGAGCGCAAGCCCGTCACCGGCAGCGACGGCTTCTACGTGGCCGACAAGTTCCTCGCGTTCACCGTGATGGGCACCGGGCAAGGCTGGGGCGAGGCGTTCCCCGAGATGCTGCGCAACGGCGACTGGAACTACGCCGCCTTCAGCCCCGACATGAAGCTGCGCGCTGGCGTCAACCAGGCGGAATGCCTGGCCTGCCACAAGCCGCTCGACAAGATGAGCTTCCTGTTCTCGCTCGAGCCGTTGACGAAGGTCGCGAAGGCGCGCTGAACAAAAGGGGCGCCCCGCGCCTCACGCTCACTGCATCGGAATCGGCTCGCCGTTGACGGCCCAGCTGACGCCGAACTTGTCGGTGACCATCCCGAAGGTCTTGGCCCAGAACGTCGGGCTGAGCGGCATCGTCACGTTGCCGCCTTGCGAGAGGGCGTGAAACGCGCTCTGCGCCTGGTCGATGGTGTCGTACTGCAGCGCCATCATGGCGCCCTTGATGCCTTCGTACGGCAGGTGCGCCGGCTGATCGCCGGCCATCAACCGCGCGCCGCCGGGCAGCGCGAGGCAGGCGTGCATGATGCCGTCGCCGCTCGGCGCGCCGCCGCCTTCGCAGCCCTCGGCGGGCATCGGCATCTTCGGCATGTCGTTGAAGCTCATCATGGTTTCGATCTTGGCGCCGAGCGCCTGCTCGTAGAAGCGGAAGACCTCGCGGGTGTTGCCGTTGAACGCGAGATAGGGCGTGAGGGTGGTGGACATGCGTGCTCCTGATGGGTGAAGGTCGAGCCGAGGGGCCGGCACTCTGTCGACGAATCGCACCGGCCGGATTCGACAACGTAGCCGACTTTTTTTCGTTTGTCAGCAGGCGCCCTACCATCGCCGTACCGCCTCGCGCGTGCGAGCCTGTCGATGACCGCCCACCCTGATCACCTCGTGCCGACGCCTGGCGGCGAAGCGCTGCCGTCCTGTTGCGGCGTCGCATCGGCCGCCGCCGTTTCGCGGATGCCGGTCCGCTCTGACGCTACGGGCCCGGCCCGGCTGCAGCCCACGCCTCCCGCCGACGTCGCGCGCGCCTGGTGCGAGATCCCGGCCGGAACTTTCGCGATGGGCAACGACGGGCCGGACGCCGTGCCCGGCGACGGCGAAGGCCCGGTGCGCTCGGTCGCCCTCAGCGAATTCGCGATCGGCGCGACGACGGTGACCAACGCCGAATTCGCCGACTTCGTGCGCGCGACCCGCTACATCACCGAGGCCGAGCGCCACGGCAGCTCGTTCGTGTTCTACCTGCAGCTGCCCGAAGCGCAGCGCGCCACGGCGCCGCAGGTCGTGGCCGGCCTGCCCTGGTGGGTGCCGGTCGAACACGCATCGTGGCAGCGGCCCGAGGGCCCCGGCTCGCACGTGCGCGAGCGGCTCGGCCATCCGGTCGTGCACGTCTCGTGGAACGATGCGCAAGCGTACTGCGCCTGGTTGGGGACGCGGCTGCCGAGCGAAGCCGAGTGGGAACGCGCCGCGCGCGGCGCGCTCGAGGGCCGGCGCTTCGCGTGGGGTGACGACCTGTTCGATGCGGCCGGCGTGCCGCGTGCGAACGTCTTTCGCGGGCAGTTTCCGAATGCGCCGGCGCCTGGCTGGCAGCCCGGTCCGGTCGACGCGCGCAGCGGTGCGCCGAACGGCTTCGGCCTCTACAACGTCTGCGGCAACGTGTGGGAGTGGTGCGCCGATGCGTTCGATGCGGGCGTGCTGCCAAGCACCCGCACGGCCGATCCGGCAATCACGTCATCGGTTGGCCGCCGCGCGATGCGCGGTGGCTCGTTCCTCTGTCACGACTCGTACTGCAACCGCTACCGGGTCGCCGCACGCGGCTCGAACACGCCGGACAGCGCCGCCAGCAACATCGGCTTTCGGGTCGTGCGCTGAAGCGGTCTTTGGCAACGCCCGACCGGAAGCCGCGCGTCAATCGATCAGCACGCCGTTCTCATAGAACGGATACGGCCCCTCGAACGAGCCGCTCGCAGCAAGGTGGGTGACGAGCCGCCGCTCGGCCGGGTTCCATGCATGCACGCGAAACGCCGGCGGCTCGAGCGTCCATGCCGACACCGCATCGGGGTCGAGATCGAGGCACACCTGGTGCGCCGGGCCGGGCGCGGTCGACGCGATCGTGCCGCCGAAGCGCACGTCGATCGCGCGGTGCAGGTGGCCGCAGATCACGCGCTCGACGTTGCGATGGCGCGCGACGATCGCCTCGAGCTCGGCAGCGCCCGACAACAGCCCGATCTTGTCCATGTGGCCGATCAGCGTCTGGAACGGTGGGTGGTGCATCGCGATCACGACCGGCCGCTCGCGGCTCGCATCGAGTTCGGTCTCGAGCCAGCCGAGCCGCTCGGCGTCGAGTGCGCCGGCACTCTGCATCGGCACGCAGGTGTCGATCGCCAATAAGCGCAGCGGGCCGACGTCGACCGCGAACTGGATCACCGCGGTCGATGGCCCATCGCCGAGATGCGTGTGCGTCGGAAAGCTGCGCCGCATCTCGGCGCGGTCGTCGTGGTTGCCGGGCATCAGGTAGACCGGCAGGCCGGCCGCTTCTAGCGGCGCGATCTGCGCGGCGAGCGACGCGTACTCGGCGGGCCGGCCGAAGTCGGTCAGGTCGCCGCTGATCACGACGGCGTCGGCCCGCTGCTTCAGCGCGAGGACCGAGTCGACCAGCGCGCGAAAGTAGCGCGAGGTGTCGACGCGGCGATAGGCCAGCCGGCCGGGTTCGCGGATGTGCAGGTCGGTGAGCTGGACGAGGATCGTCGGGCTCGCAGCGATTGAGAGGTCGGCAGGCGTGGACATCGTGTTCATGCCGTTCATGCCGCCGTCTCCATCGACGCCATCAGCCGGTCGGGGGCGATCCACAGGCCGACCTCGTCCCCGACATTGAACGGGCTGTCGCGCGGCACGTCGGCCAGCAGCGGCTGCTGGCCCGCGGCTTCGACGCGCAAGTGGATGCGCTCGCCGAGAAAGGTGCGATGGCGCACCGTGGCTGCGGCCCAGTCGGGCCGGCGCGGACCGAGCTGCAGGTCCTCCGGACGCACGAGGACGCTGGCCGACGCAGTGCGGTTGGCGGCCGTTGCCAGCGGCGCGCAGGCCCACTCGACACCGCCGAGCCGGACCACGCCGCGCGCGACCGCGTCGGCATCGCGCTCGAGCCGGTTCACGCGGCCGAGGAACTCGGCGACGAACGCATGCGCCGGTGCGCGGTACAGCGCCTCGGCATCGCCGACCTGCACGATCGAGCCGGCGTGCATCACGGCCAGCCGGTCGGCGATCGCGAATGCCTCGTGCTGGTCGTGCGTGACATGGACCGCGGTGATGCCGAGCCGGCGCAGCAGCTCGGCGAGCTCGTCGCGCAATGACTCCTTCAGCTTCGCGTCGAGCGCGGCGAGCGGTTCGTCGAGCAGCAGCACGCGCGGCCGCACCGCAACGGCGCGGGCGAGCGCGACGCGCTGGCGCTGGCCGCCCGAGAGCTCGGCGGGCCGCTTGTTTTCGAGCCCGTTCAGGCGCACCAGATCGACCAGCTCGCCGACCGCACGCCGCCGCTCGGCCCCGTCGACGCCGCGCACCTTGAGGCCGTAGCCGATGTTGGCCGCGACCGTCATCTGCGGAAACAGCGCGTAGCTCTGGAACACCATGCCGACGCCGCGTTTCTCGACCGGCCGCGCGGTCACGTCCTGGTCGCCGAACAGGACGCGGCCGCCCGGGTCGGCCCCTTCGAGGCCGGCGAGCAGGCGCAGCAGGGTCGTCTTGCCGCACCCCGACGGGCCGAGCAGCGCGATGACCTCGCCGGGTTCGATCGTCAAGGTCGTCGGCCTGAGACCGCGTGTGCCGTCGGCATAGGTCTTTGCACAGTCGACGATCTCGATGCGCGTGCGTTCGAGCTGCATCAGGCGGGCTCCGTCATGTCAGGTTCCATAGCGTTTCTGCAAGGTGGCCGCGAGCGCCTGCAGCGCCCACAGCACCGGCAGGATCACGGCCAGGAAGACGAGCGTGTAGGCCGAGCCGATCTCGAGCCGCATCGACGCGTAGCTGTCGGCCAGGCCGACCGGCAACGTGCGGGTCAGCGGCGTGTGCAGCATCCAGGTCAGGTTGAACTCGCCGATCGACAAGGTGAAGACCATCAGGCAGCCGGCGACGATGGCCGGCAGCACCGCCGGCACCAGCACGCCGAGAAAGCGCTGCGCGAAGCTCGCGCCGAGCGTGCGCGCGGCCTCCTCGAGCGCGCGCAGCTCGTCGCGCTGGAATGCGGCGGCGACCGTGCGCACCATGAACGGCAGCGTGAAGACGATGTGGCCGACCAGGATGAAGCCGAAGCTCTGCCGGAACGACGCCATCTGCCCGTAGACGAGGATCAGCGCGAGCGCGGTTGCGAGTCCCGGCACCGCGACCGGCAAGGTGAGCACTTCCTCGAACACGCGCGCGGCGCGCGACCGGCTGCGCGCCAGCATGTAGGCGCACGGCACGCCGAGCACGACGGTCGCGGCGACGCAGGCGAGGCCGATGCCGATCGAGGCGCCGACGGTGCTGCCGTAGTTCTCCCACACCTCGCCGAGCCAGCGCAAGGTGAAGCCGCTCTTCACGCCGACGCTGTAATTCCTGACCAGGCCGGCCAGCACCGAGAGGCCGATCGGCGCCAGCATGAAGACGCTGACGGCGAGCGTCACGACAAAGAGCAGCGGGGCGGGGGCGGTGGTCGGGCGCATGCCGTCGATCGTCCGGATCAGGCGGTGCGCGCATCGGCGCCGAGCACACGCGCGGCGAACAGCACGGCCCAGGTCACCAGGCCGAGCGCGATCGACAGCGATGCGGCGAGCGCGAAGTTCGCGTAGTTGGTGAACTCGTTGTAGATCGTGATCGGCACGACCTCGTACTGGCTCGCCAACGTGAACGCCGTGCCGAAGGCGCCCATCGCGGTCGCGAACAGGATCGCGCCGGTCGCCAGCGTGGTCGGCGCGAGCTGCGGCAGCCAGACGTCGCGCGTGATGCGAATGCGTGAAGCACCGAGCGCGCGCGCTGCTTCCTCGAGCTGCATGTCCATCGCCTCGGCGGCCGCGGTGTAGGTCGCGATCGCGCGCGGCAGCGAGAAGTACAGGTACGCGAGAAAGAGGCCGAGCAGGCCGTACGCGAAGGTCAGCCCCGACAGGCCGATGCTCGCGCCGAGGCTCGGGATCAGACCCTGGCGCCCGCCGAGCAGGATCACGAAGAAGCCGACGATCACGCCGGGAAACGACAGCGGCAGCGTTAGCAGCGAGATCAGCACGCCGCGGCCGGTAAAGCGGCGGCGCGCCAGATAGATGCCGACCGCGCCGCCGAGCACCAGCGTCACCGCGGTGACGACAAGCGACAGGGTCAGCGTGTTCAGCATGCTCTGCGCGTAGCGCGCATCGGTCAGCACGACGAAGTAGGTCCGCCAGCCCTTGTCGCCGGGCAGCGCGACGAGGCGCGCGACCGGCAGCAGCCAGAACGCCGAGAAGAACACCAACGCCGGCGCGGCCAGCGCCGGCAGCAGCCAGCGCGGCGTGCCGAACGCGGCGCTTGCGCTCAGCGCACTTCCTTCAGATAGCGCTCCGAGAACGCGCGCTGCGCCTCGGCCATCGCGCCGTAGTCGACCGCCTTCGCACGCGCGTACTCGGTCGCCGGCAGGAACTTGGCCTGCACGTCCTTCGGCATCGCGCTGGCGCGCACCGGTCGCAGGAAGGCGTTGGCCCAGATCGCCTGGCCTTCGTCCGACAGCACGAAGTCGAGGGCCTTCTTGCCGTTGTCAGCGTGCGGCGCCTTCGCGACCAGGCTCATCACGTATGGGACGACCAGCGTGCCCTCGGTCGGGATCACGAACGCGACGTTGGCACCGTCCTTGTACTTGGCGCGGTACGCGTTGAAGTCGTAGTCGAGCAGGATCGCGATCTCGCCCGACAGCACGCGCGCGTACGAGGTCTGCTTCGGCACGATCGGCTCGTTCTTCAGCAGCTGCTTGAAGTACTCGATGCCGGGCCCGAAGTCGGCGAGCGTGCCGCCACGCGCCTGGTTGACCGCGACCGCACCGACATAGCCGACGAACGCCGAGGCCGGATCGAGATAGCCGACCAGGCCCTTGTATTCGGGCTTCAGCAGGTCGGCCCACGACTTCGGGACCGGCTTCCCCTTCAGCGCGTCGACGTTGACCATGAAGCCGAGCGTGCCGGAGTGGATCGTGAACCAGTTGCCCTGCGGATCCTTCAGCCCGTCGGGGATGTCGTTCCAGGCCGCCGGCTTGTACGGCTGCACGACGCCGTCCTTCTGTGCCTGGATCGCGAACGTCACGCCGAGGTAGGTGACGTCGGCGACCGGACTCGCCTTCTCAGCGACGAGCTGGGCCAGCGACTGGCCCGAGTTCTTGTTGTCGGGCGGGATCGTGATGCCGGTCTTGGCCTTGATGGCCTTCAGCTGCGTGCCCCAGTCGGCCCATTCGGTCGGACAGTTGTAGCAAATCGCGTTCTGCGCGAATGCCGATGCGGCGACGAGGCCGAGCGCGGCAACGCCGGTGCGGAGGGTGAGAGAAAGGATGCGTGACATGCGATGTCTCCTGGTTTCGTTCGATGAGCGGGAAGAACGCGGGTCGCGGGTGGTGATCGGAATCAGTGCGCGTCAGCGCGGCGGTGGCGCGCACGACTCGCCGATGCGAAAGCCGTGCGGCAGCGAGACGCTGCTCTTCGCCTCGAGCGCGCGGTCATCGGCAAGTGCGCCGATCAGCAGCTCCGCGCTGCGCCTGCCGATCTCGTGGTTCGGTTGCGTGATCGTGCTGAGCGCCGGAGTCAGGTCCTCGCCGAGCGCGATGCCGTCGAAGCCGACGACGCTGAGGTCGCGCGGCACGGCGAGGCCGCACAGGTGCGCCGCGCGCATCGCGCGGATCGCGAGCAGGTCGTTCGAGCAGAACAGCGCGGTCGGGCGCCGCGCCGCGCGCAGCGCAGCGGCGATCTGCTCGACCGCCGCCTCGACGAACGGCACCTCGATCAGCGGCAGCGGCTTCAGTCCGGCTGCCTTCATGCCTTGCAGGAAGCCGTCGTGGCGAAGCTGCGCGCGGTCGCTCGCAGTGCGCTGCCCGCTGACCATTGCGATGCGTCGATGGCCGAGCGCGGCGAGCCGCGCGACCGCCGCGGCCAGCGCCTCGATGCCGTCGACCGAGACGCACGGATGGCGCGCATGCCGGTTGTAGGCGAGCACATAGCGGATGCGATCGGCGCGCAGCTGGCGCAGCGCGACCGAGGTGGCCGGGTTCGAGACGACGAGGACGACGCCGTCGACGCTCGCTGCGCGCAGCGCACCGACCGCGCTCAGCTCGGCGTCGAGCCGGTACTCGGTCGTCATGGGCACGATCGCGTAGCCGCCGGCCGCGGCGGCCTCGGCGATGCCGTGCAGGCACTCCGCGAAGACCGGGTTCAGCAGGGTCGGCAGCACGACACCGAGGACCCGGCTCCGCTGCGTGCGCAAGGTGCGCGCGCTCGCATTCGGCCGGTAGTCGACGCGGTGCGCCGCCTGGGTGACGCGCCGGCGCGTCTCCTCGCGCACGGTCTCCGGGCGGTTGAACGCGCGCGACACGGTCGCCACCGACACGCCGGCCTCGCGTGCGACATGCAGGATGCTCATGGCACGAACGGAAAACGGGCACGCGCCTTCGCGCCGGCCGCGCCGCTGGCCCGCACGAAGCGGCGGCTGTCATCGCGCGTCGCCTGGAAGCTCCAGTCGGGTGCGACCCCGCTCGCGGCCTGCGCCTGCTTCAGGAACAGGCGCCGGCGCTGACTCGCAAGCACGTCGCGCTGCACCGCATCGCCATCCCAGCCGTCGAGCACGGCCGCATGCAGCGCGGCTTCGACGTCCGCGAGCGCCGGATCGCCGGCGCGGTTGCTCAGCTCGAGCGGGTCATCGGAAAGGTCGAAGAGCTGCGCCGGATGGCCGTGCGTGTAGAGGTACTTGTACCGGCCATCGCGCACCATCCGGCACGGCGCGATCACGCCCATGTCGGTGTACTCCGAGATCACGCGGCGCGGCACGGGCGCCTCGCCACGCAGCTTCGGCACGAGCGACGCGCCATCCGTCGGCTCGGGCCACGCGACATTCGTGTCGGCGAGATCGAGCAAGGTCGGCAGCAGGTCGACGAGCGATACCGGCGCGGCGACGCGGCGCGCAGCGAACCGCGTCGGCGCGTGCACGATCAGCGGCACCCGCACCGACGGTTCGAAGAAGCACTGCTTGTAGAACATGCCACGCTCGCCGAGCATCTCGCCGTGGTCGGCGGTGAAGACGACGACCGTGTCGTCGGCGAAGCCGCAGGCGGCGAGCGTCTCCATCAGCCGGCCGACCTTGTCGTCGACGTACGAGACCATCGCGTAGTAGGCGTGGCGGGCAGCACGCACCTGGGCGGCGCTGACCGGCTGGCGATCGGCGTCGTGCGAGACGTGCAGCCATTGGCTCTGGATATCGCGTTGCTCGACCGGGATCGGCGCGACCGCGGGGTCATCGATCTCGTCGTCGGTGTAGCGGTCCCAGTGCGCCTGACTTGCCGTGTACGGCGGGTGCGGGTGGCTGAACGAAACCGTCAGGAAGAAGGGCTTGCGCGTCGGCTCCGGCTCGCGCGCCAGGTCGTACAGGCGCTGCACCGCGAAGTGGTCGACTTCGTCGTCGTAGTCGATCTGCAGGCTGCGCACGCACGGCCCGGCCTGCAGCACGTTGTTCATGCTGATGCCGGACGGCTTGTCGCGCGGGCCGGCGGCCCAGTTCGGCGTCCACGCGAAGTCGGCTGGGTAGATGTCGGTGGTCAGTCGCTCGCTGTAGCCGTGCAGTTGATCCGGACCGATGAAGTGCATCTTGCCGGCGAGGATCGTGCGATAGCCGGCCGCATCGAGCGCATGCGCGAGGGTCGGCACCGAGGCCGGCAGCTCGCTCGCGTTGTCGTACGCGCCGATCGAGGTCGGCAGGCGCCCGCTCAGCATCGAGAAGCGCGACGGCGCGCAGATCGGCGAGTTGCAATAGGCGGCGTCGAACACCACGCCGCGTTCGGCGAGCGCCTGCAGGTTCGGCGCCTTCACGACCTTGCCGCCGTAGCACGGCAGCGGTGCGGCCGCCATCTGGTCGGCCATCACGAAGAGGATGTTCGGCTGCCGCTTCATCGACGCGGTACCTCAGTCGACCTTAGCGCCCGAGGTGCGGATCACGTCGGCCCAGCGCGCGCGCTCCGTCCTCACCATCGCCGCGAATTCAGCCGGGCTCGACGTCACGACGTCGGCACCTTGCTTTGCAAAGAACTCGCGCACCTCGTTCGTCGCGAGCACCGCGAGCGTCTCCTTGTGCAGGCGCGCGATCACCGCATCGGGCGTGCCGGCCGGCGCCATCAATCCGTACCACGACTCGACGACGAAGCCCGGTACGCCGGCCTCCTGCATCGTCGGGAATTCGGGCGTCGCCGCCGAGCGCTTAGCGCCGGTCACCGCGAGTGCCTTCAGCTTGCCCGAGCGCACATGCGGCAAGGCGAGCGGCGTGTTGACGAATGCGAACGCGGTCTGCCCCGCCATCAGGTCGGTGACCGCCTGCGGTGCGCTCTTGTACGGCACATGGGCGACGTCGATGCCGGTCAGCGACTTCAGCATCTCGCCCGACAGGTGGTTCGACGCGCCGTTGCCGAACGACGCGAAGCTCAGCGCGCCCGGTTTGCTCTTTGCAAGAGCGACCAGCGCGGCGGCGCTGTCCACGCCGAGCGCCGGGTTGACGACGAGCAGGTTCGGGACCGATGCGATCAACGTGACCGGCTTGAAGTCGCGCTCGGCGTCGAACGGCAGCTTCGGATAGAGGCCGGGGTTGATCGTGTGCGTGCCGGTCGTCGCCATCACCAGCGTGTAGCCGTCGGCCGGCGCCTTCGCGACCGCGTCGACGCCGAGGTTGCCGCCGGCACCGGGCTTGTCGTCGACGATGACCTGCTGGCCGAGGCGCTCGCCGAGCGGCTGGGCGAGCGCGCGGGTCAGGATGTCGACCCCGCCGCCGGCCGCGAACGGGACAACGATGCGAACCGGTCGGCTCGGAAAGTCCTGAGCAAATGCGGGCGCGACGGCACCCGTCACTAAGGAGAGAACGGCGCAGACGGCTGCGCGACGACTGAGGGTTGGCATCGGAGGTCTCGTTGATGTAATGGATTACATTCTGATCCCCCGACTGTGACACCCGCGTGACCGTGCGGCCACCGGACGAACCCGATGTCGCGGTCTTGCGCTACCGCCGGTGGGGCCCGACGGATTGAATGGGAAGTGGGGGTCTCAGCTCTCGCCGGCGCGGCTCAGGCGTGCAGCGCGAAGTAGTCGCAGGTCAGCTGCGCCAGCGCGCGCACCCCAACCCCGAAGGCGCGTTCATCCGCGAAGAAGCGCGGCGAATGGTTCGAGTAAGCCTTGGCCGGATCGGTCCCGGGCGGCGTCACGCCGACGAAGAAGAACAGCCCCGGCACGACCTGCTGGAAGAACGAGAAGTCCTCGGAGCCGGTCACTTTCGGCACCAGCTTCAGCGCATCGGGCCCGGCAACGCGCTGCAAGGTCGGCAGCATCGTCTCGGTCAGCGCCGGGTCGTTGACGGTCACCGGGTAGTTCTTGTCGATGCAGACCTTGCAGCCGGCGCGCGAGCCGCGCGCGATGGCCTCGGCCAGCGTGGTCACTCGCTCGTGGATGTCGTCGCGCATCTCCTCGTCGAAGGTGCGGACGGTGCCGCGCATCTCGACGCTGTCGGGAATGATGTTCTCGCGCACGCCGCCCTTGATCATGCCGACCGTCACGACCGCCGGTTCGCGCGTGATGTCGACACCGCGGCTGACGATGGTCTGCAGGCCGAGCACGACCTGCGCCGCGGTGACGATCGGGTCGACGCCGAGCCACGGCGCCGCACCGTGCGTCTGCTTGCCGTGCACGGTGATGCTGAAGCGGTCCGAACTCGCCATCGTCGCACCCGGCCGGTAGCCGACAACGCCGGTCGGCAGACGTGACGTGACGTGCAGGCCGAAGATCGCGTCGGGCACCGGGTTCTGCAGCACGCCCTGCTTGACCATCAGCCGCGCGCCACCTTCTTCGCCCTGCGGCGGCATCTCTTCGGCCGGCTGGAAGATGAACTTCACCGAGCCGTGCAGCTGCGCGCGCAGGCCGACCAGGATCTCGGCGACGCCCATCAGGATCGCCGTGTGGCAGTCGTGGCCGCACGCGTGCATCACGCCGACCTCCTCGCCGTTCCAGGTCGTGCGCACCTTCGAGGCGAACGGCACGTCGACGTCCTCGGTGACCGGCAGCGCATCCATGTCGGCACGCAGCGCGACGACCGGGCCCGGGAACGCGCCCTTCAGCAATCCGACGACACCGGTGTGGGCGACGCCGCCCTGCACCTCGTCGAGGCCGATCGCGCGCAGGTGGGCCTGCACGATGTCGGCGGTGCGGAACTCGCGGTTGCCGAGCTCGGGATGCGCATGCAGGTCACGCCGCCACGCGATCACGCGGGGCTCGATCGCGACTGCTGCCGCATCGATCTGTTCGGCCAGCGTGCTGGCAGTGAGCAAACGGTCGTTCATCGGAGCCTCGCGGATGAGTAGTCACGCCTTGATGCGGCCACCCTATCACAGCGACTTCGAGCGGGGTACGGTCGCCCTTACAGCTCCTTCAGCGCATCGAGCCTCACCGGTCCGTCGTCGCTGGCGAAGCGGATCGCGTTCTCGCGGCCCTGCGACTGGTCGAACCCGTTGATCCGGGTCGCGCCGGTGTCGAACAGGCGCACCTTGCCGCCCTTCTGCAGCGCGAGGCGGTGCTTCGCCGCGAAGAAGGCGTAGCGGGTGTCGTTGGCCGAGCCGGAGCTGTTCGGCTCGCCCAGATCGTCGGGCCACCAGCGCTCGGCGGCGGTCATCTTCTCCAGCGGCTTCATCGGCGCCATCGGCTTCATCGGTTCCATGCGGGTCTCTCGTGTTGTCATCGGAAGGCGAGCTCGCCCTCGATCGAGTCGTCGAGGGTCTTGCCGATCGCTGCGCCGACCAGCATCTTGATGCCGGCGACGGCGCTGCCGTGCTTGTTGTCCCAGTAGTAGCCGCCGGTCGGGCGGACGCCGATCACGGTGATGCGCGGGTCGTTTTCGCCTTCGGTGAACCAGACCTTCAGCACCGACTTCCAGAGGTCCTTGATGCGCTTGCGGTCGCGCGACACCGTGGCGGTGCCGGTGAGGGTCAGGAAGCCGGCGTGCTCCGAGCCCTGGAAGAACAGGCGCACAGCGGAGTCCTTCTCGAGCTCGCGGTTCTTGTGGCTGTCGCTCGCGCTCAGGAACCACAGCGTGCCGTCGTCGTCGACCTCCTGCACGCTCATCGGTCGGGTCGCGCCCGAGCCGCCGGCACTGACCGCCGTGCAGAAGAAGCAGCTCTCGGTCTGCTTGACGACGTCGCGGATGCGCTCGACGGCCTTCTTGCCGGTGAGGTCTTCGCGGTTCTCTTCGGGTTGGTTCTTGTTGATCGAGTCCATGGGTGGGCGTGTCCTGCGAGTGGAAGCGACGATGTTTCCGCAACCGCATCGATCCAACAGCCGGGCGACCGCGCGGCGGACGGTAGGTTCATTCCGACGTGCGACCGCGGCCGAAGCTGCCCGGTCGCACGGCGGGCCACCCGCGGCCCGCGAATGGTCTCGTGTCCCGTGCGACGATCATGCGATGCTGAAGACCCTGCGCGACCTGTTCGAGAGCCTGAGCCCGCTGCCCACGGGCGCCGACCCCCGCTCGGCGGAACACGCGCTGCAGCTCGCCACCGCGGTGATGCTGGTCGAGGTGATGCGTGCCGATGCGACGTTCCATGCGGGCGAGCGCGAGGCCGTGCACGCCGCGCTGCGCGAGAAGTTCGGCCTCGACGAGGACGAGGCGGCGCGGCTGTCCGAGCTCGCTCGCACGGCGGTGACGAACGCGACCGACCTGTTCTCGTTCACGTCGCACATCGACGAGGCGTTCGAGATGGCGCAGAAGGTCCGCATGATCGAGCTGATGTGGCGCGTCGCCTATGCCGACGGCCACCTGAGCGAGCACGAGCGCCACGTGATGTGGCGCATCGCCGACCTGCTGCATGTGCCGCAGGGCGCCTATGTGCATGCCCGGATGCGGGCGCAGAAGGAGGCCGGTGCGGGCTGATTCCAGCGAAGGAGAACGATCGATGTCCAAGCTCAAGGTGGCCTGCTTTTCGGTCTCGGCCGACGGCTTCGGCGCCGGTCCCGACCAGAGTCTCGAGAACCCGCTCGGCGTCGGCGGCGAGGCGCTGCACGAGTGGGTGTTTCCGACCCGCACCTTCCAGGCGATGCTCGGCAGCCCGGGCGGCTCGACCGGCGTCGACGACGAGTTCGCGGCCGCCGGCTTCGCGAACGTCGGCGCCTGGATCCTCGGCCGAAACATGTTCGGCCCGGTGCGCGGGGCGTGGCCCGACGAGACCTGGCGCGGCTGGTGGGGCGCGAGCCCGCCGTACCACGTGCCGGTCTTCGTGCTGACCCACCATGCGCGGGCGCCGCTCGAAATGGAGGGCGGCACGACGTTCCACTTCGTCACCGGCGGCATCCGCGCCGCGCTCGATCGGGCACGCGAGGCCGCGCGCGGGCAGGACGTGCGCGTCGGCGGCGGCGTCTCGACGATCCGCCAGTACCTGCAGGGCGGCCTCGTCGACGAGGTGCATCTCGCGCTCGCGCCGGTGGTGCTCGGCAACGGCGAGGCGCTGCTCACCGGCATCAACCTGCGCGGTCTCGGCTTCGAGTGCACGCGCCACGTCGGCGCTGCCGAGGCGATGCACGTCGTGCTGAGCCGCGCGGCCCGGCCGGCGGCGTGACCCTGACGGGCCTGCACTGAGCGCGGCAACGCGGTCGAGCGGCGTCGAGCGCTCTGCTCGCCGCAGCGCAACAATCGACCGATGACCATGCGCCAGGAAGTCCGTTTCTGCACTGCGGCCGACGGCACGCGCATCGCTGTCGCGACGATCGGCTCCGGGCCGCCGCTGGTGCGCGCGTCGCACTGGCTGAGCCACGTCGAGCACGACCTCGAGAGCCCCGTCTGGCGGCCCTGGCTGCGCGAGCTGTCGCGCGACCGCATGTACGTCCGCTACGACCAGCGCGGCTCGGGACTCTCGGACCGATCGTTCCACAATCTCTCGCTCGACGTCTGGGTGCGCGACCTCGAGACCGTCGTCGATGCGCTCGGCCTGGCGCGCTTTCCGCTGATCGGCATGTCGCAAGGCGGAGCGATCGCGATCGAGTACATCCGCCGCCATCCCGAGCGCGTGACGCACCTGGTGCTGGTCGGCGCGTACGCGCGCGGCTCGCTGAAGCGCCTTCCGACCCCGGTCGAACGGCTCGAGGCGGAGACGCTGGTCAACATGATCCGGGTCGGCTGGGGCAGCGAGAACGCGGCGTTCCGCCAGGTGTTCACGAACCGCTTCATCCCCGGCGGCACGCTCGATCAGCACCGCTGGTGGACCGAGCTGCAGCAGCTCACCGCGAGCGCCGAAGGCGCAGCGCGCACGCTCGAGCGGTTCCACGAGGTCGACGTCACCGAGACGGCGGCGCAGATCCGGGTGCCGACCCTTGTGATGCACGCACGCGGCGACATCGCCGTGCCGTTCGAGGAGGGCCGCCATCTGGCGGCGACGATTCCGGGCGCCCGCTTTATCGAGCTCGACAGCGCGAACCACGTGCTGCTCGACAGCGAGCCGGCCTGGCCGGTCTTTCTCGACTCGCTGCGCGACTTCGTGGCCGGGCCCGACGCGCAGCGCAGCGGCGGCGCCGCTGAACGCTCGGCATTGACCGTCGCCGAGACCGCGGTGCTCGAGCTGCTCGCGCGCGGCCTCGACAACCATGCGATCGCCAAGCAGCTCGGCAAGAGCGAGAAGACGGTGCGCAACCAGGTCTCGACGATCTTCGACAAGCTCGGCGTGCGCACCCGCGCCGAGGCGATCGTGCACGCGATCGGCCGGCGCTCGCCGCTGGCCTGAGGGCGCTCAGGCAGGGCCGGCAGGACGCCAGTCCCACGGGCGCTTCGAATGCGGCCGGCGCGCCGCCGCGTTTCGGGACATCCGCCTCATGCATCGGCGGCCGTGCGCAGAAATCATCCTCCCCACGTCAATGAGACGGCACTTCGGGAAGGACACGACATGCAAGCCACCACCACCACGCCGATCGATGTACGGCGCTACGCGAAGACCATCGAAGCCTCGAAGCGGATCCGCTGGGACATCGACCGCGACGTCATCCGCGGCCGCCAGTTCGACCTGCGCCAGAAGTTCCTGCCCGACGGGCTCTCGCTGATCGACGAGATCGATGGGCTAAGCGCCGACCAACGGCGCTTCCTCGGCCAGGTCCAGGGCCGCACCTACGCGAACATGTTCGGCCTGGTCGAGCGCTTCATCGGCGCGAAGATGCTGGAGGTCAGCCGCGACCACTGGCTCGGCGACCAGACCGCGCTCGAGGCGATCGTCCGCTTCACCGACGAGGAGCTGAAGCACCAGGAGCTGTTCCGGCGCGTCGAGCGCCTGGTCGCCGCCGACATGCCGAGCGGCTACCGGTTCGACGTGCCGGCGAACGATGTTGCCTCGTTCGTGCTCGGCAAGAGCACCTGGGCGGTCCTGGCGCTGACCTGCCACATCGAGCTGTTCTCGCAGGCCC
>Ga0207650_10001029_pt1 | contig 20940 bp, 18 predicted proteins | sample KBSS63metaG_FD_184325 | JGI IMG/M metagenome (GOLD analysis project Ga0207650, IMG submission 184325) | Switchgrass rhizosphere microbial communities from Kellogg Biological Station, Michigan, USA - KBS S6-3 metaG (SPAdes) (version 2) | ecosystem: Host-associated > Plants > Roots > Rhizosphere...
GAAGTCCAAGGGCGCAAAGTCGAAGAGCGAAAAGGGCGAATCGACCAAGAGCGAAAAAGCCAAAGAGAAGCCCGACAGCAAGATGTAGATCCCCGTTACAGACTGGCGCGAGTGAGATGTCCTCCCCGTTTTGCTTGCGCCAGTTTTTATGTATATTTCCTGTAGCGTTCTGGCGTTTCCAGTCTTCTGTGCCATTTTCAACGTGAATTTGTCCGCGGCCGGCGGCGTCTAACTATCGAGTTTTCGTGGAGGTATTGTTATTTCGCCACAAATTTCTAACAACCGAGGGGGTTTATGATGAAGCGTCAATTTGGGCTTATTTTGGCGGTGCTATTTTTGAGCGCTTCTTTCGCTCTAGCGAAAGATTATCAAGTCACCGGGCCGGTGGTAGACGTCAAAGACGACGCTATCATCGTGAAGAAAGGAAATGAGAATTGGGAAATCGCCCGCGATAAAGACACCAAAACCAGTGGTGAAGTGAAAAAGGGCGACCGGGTGATGATCAAATACAAGATGATCGCCACGACTATTGAAGGCAAGGAACCCGCGAAGGGCAAGTCCGACACGAAGGCAACCAGCGACAGTAAGACCAAAACTAAGTAACTCGCGTTATTTTCCACCCCTCCACGTGATCTCGGACCCGGATCGCCTAGCGATCCGGGTCTTTTTTTGCTCACCTTTTCTTTTGTGAGTGCTTTTGCTAGGTTCTTAAAGTCATCATCGGAAATTCTACATGCCTGCGCATCCGGAAGTCATCATCGTTCATAGCTCTGATCTCCATCTCGGCACCGACGATAGCTTTAGCGATAAAGATCGTCTCGCAGCACTCCCCAAGGTCTTATCGGCGGCTACCGAAGTGAAAGCCGATGTTGTGCTGCTTGCGGGCGATTCCTTCGATAATCATCGCCAGCCACTGGCGCTTCTCGAACGCGCCGCGGGTATGCTCCGTGATTATGCGCGTCCGGTGGTCATTCTTCCGGGGAACCATGACCCGCTAACGCCGGATTCGGTTTACCGTCGCGGCGGCTTAGGCCTGATTCCGAATGTTACGATTCTCGGATTGAACGTAGAAAAAGCCGCACTTTTTGACGACTTTGAGTTGGAGATCTGGGGTCATGCGCACTTCGATTATTCGGACATGTCTCCCTTGGCCAATCCGCGCCCGCGTACGACACCCTGGCAGCTTGCGGCCGCGCACGGTCATTACGTCGACGAGGCCCGCGACCCCAACCGGTTGATCGGCTCCTGGCTGATCCATCGCGAAGAGCTAATTGCCACTGGATCGGACTACGTCGCTCTTGGACATTGGAACCAGTCTACCGCTGTCGGTGACGGACAGATTCCCGCACACTATTCGGGATCGCCGGAATACACAGGCACCGTGAATGTCATTCGGCTGCGTAGCAAAGGAACGGTTCAAGTCGGCAAAGCAAATTTGAAATAGCGCGTCCGTCACGATTCGCACCACTCCCGCTCCACCATCTCGTCAATCGAACAGTTCTACGCCGGCAAGAGCAGCCGAGCCTCGTCCGCATCGACCACCGGGTTCTTCGGCCGCTTACTTTCGAGCACCCGTACCACCTCCTGGGCCGCGCCCCACTCGCCACGCTCCGCCGCTTCAAAAGTAACCGCGCCCAAATGCGGCGTCCATAAGACGTTCTCGAGCTTCACCAGCGGATGATTCTTGATGGGCGGCTCCTCGGCAATCACGTCGAGCGCCGCTGCGGCGATTACCTTCGCCTGTAACGCTGCATAGAGCGCGCTCTCATCCACGATTCCGCCGCGGGCGGCATTGATGAGATAAGCCGAATTTTTCATCAGCGCCAGCTCTTTGGCTCCAATCATGGCGCGAGTTTCGCGATTGAGCGGACAATGAATTGTGACAAAATCGGATTCGCTGAGCAGTTCTTCCAGACCGATCAAGCGGGCGCCGATCGCGGTCACATGCGATTCGGGAATATAGGGATCGTCGACCAGCAAATCCATTTCGAAGGCGCGAGCGCGCAGAGCGACGCGCATACCGATATTGCCCATGCCGACGACGCCCAGCGTCTTACCCGCCAACTCGGTGCCGATGAATTTGAGATAGTCGCTCCAGCGATTTTCCTTCACGGCACGATTCGCCGCATGGGTGTGACGAACCAACGCAATCATCTGTCCGAAGACCAATTCCGCAACAGAAACCGCGTTGCTGCCGGGCTGGTTGGTCACCCAAATCTTGAATTCCTTGGCGGCTTCCAGATCAACCCGCGAGGGATCGACGCCGACGCCCGTGCGGGCGATAATTTTTAGTCGGCCGCCGCTCCGCTGCATTTGCTCCCGCGTGATTTTTCCCTTTCGGCTGATCACCGCGTCGACGTGGACCACTTCCAATTCCCAGCGTTGCGGCTCGACCCAGGGATTGACCACGACCAAATCGACGCGCTCACGCAGCCATTTGAGCACTTCCGCTTGAAACTCTTCCACCAACACTCGGCCAAGCGACATCTTCCCTCCTGCTGTTTGCGAATTTTGGCAACCGATAGTCCGGCGGCCGTATTATACAGGCTCGGCTGTCCTTGACGGAACCTTCTCTTATCTTTATATGCTAATCGCGGATGGAACCGCCCCCATGCGAGTACATGGCTCGATAACGGAGTTTACGCCGGCCAAATCGATTCTAATATTTTTTGTGCTCGCTGCGCATGGTCCAGTAGCGCGGGCCGAACAAGTGAGAACGGTTGTTCCGCGCGCAACGCTGAACTACCTGAGCATACCCGTCGCAGAAGTGAAAGGGTTCTTTCGAGATCAAGGTCTGGAAAATCAAACCATCGTTATTCCGGGCAGCACCGCGATCGCTGCTCTGGTGAGCGGTAACGTGGACTACAGCGGCGCCGGCGGCAGCGGCATGCGCGCAGCGCTCCGGGGCGCGCCGATCAAAGCCGTCATGTTTCAGACCGAGAAAGTGACGTGGTATTTACTTGCCGCACCTGACATTCAGAAAATCTCCGATCTCAAGGGCAAGAAAATTGCCGTCGGCACAATCGGCGACACCCAGGATACTTTGATCACCATGCTCGTCGAACGTGAAGGAGTCTCCGGCCGTAACATTACTCGCATTGCCATGCCTTCGCGCAATACTACGAGTACGATCTTATCGCTAAAATCCGGCGCGTTCAGCGCCGCCGTGGTCAATGCTGACGAGTCTCTTCTCGGTGAAAAAGAAGGGCTCCGTACGCTGGCATTCGTCGGAGATCTGTTTCCCTATCCGTTTCAGGGTTTTGTCGCAACCGACAAAGCCATTGCCGAACGACCGAACGATATCAAGCGCTGGCTGAGAGCCATGGCTCGCGCACTGATGCTGATACGCGACAAGCCTGAAGAAGCGGCCGATATTGCCTTGAAAAAAATCCCCATGGGCAATGTCAGCCGACCGCTCGTCATTGAAGGCATTCGGCGTTTCGCCAAAGCTTTACCGGAGGGAGTTCCTGGTCTTCCGTCCGCGCAAGGAATCAAGAACGTGATGGAATTCGATGTCAAGCTCCCGCTCAAGATCAAAGAAGAAGTGAGCCCGGACAAAGTGATGAATCTTAAATTGATGCGCGAAGTCAAAGAAGAGCTGGAAAGTAAACGTTGAGAGGACCTCGCGAATCCTTGAGCCAAGTCGTGAAATAGTGATGCTCCGAATCGGATTGAAGCCGCTCGTACTGTGCTTGTTCACAGTTTCGCTCCTAACCGTTGAGTCGCGCGCTCACGCGCAGGAAAAGAAAAACCTTCGGGTCGCGTTCGTCAGCCTTTCGTGGAACAACCAACTTCCCATTCGAGTCGCCATGAGCAAAGGTTTTTTCAAAGAGCAAGGCCTGACACTCGAGCCGATCTTTGTCCGCGGCGGCCCGATCGCCATCACAGCATTAATTTCGGGGAACGTCGACTACACGAGCGTCGGCGGGGCCCAGGCGCCGATCCGCAGCAATGCCCGCGGGCTTGATCTTCAGATCATTTCGTCGATGTCGAATTACACCAACTACACCCTGCTCGGGGGAAAAGACGCCCGAACCGTCGAAGAGCTACGCGGAAAAATTATCGGGGTTACGGGCGCGGGCGCTTTCTCCGACTTCGCCATCCGCATTTACCTTAAACGCAACAATCTGGATCCTGATAAGGATGCAACGCTGCGCGCCATCGGCGGGACCGCATTGCGCGCGCTCGCCCTCGAGAAAGGCGTCATCGCCGCTGCGCCGTTCTCCGCGGAGGATACCGTGCGCTTGCTGGACAAAGGTTTTCCGATGATCGTGAATTTGAATGAAGCGCTGCGCATTCCGCAAAGCGTGTTTGTCACTCGGGGCGAGGTCCTGCAAAAATACCCAGAAACCACAAAAAGATTTCTGAAGGCTGTCATCCTCGGTATGCAGTTCACCACCCACAACAAACAGGAAGCGATCAAAATTGGCTATACAGCCGGCTTGAAAGGGGAACCCGATGTGGTCAGCCGCGCCTACGATCTGTTCAGCCCGGGCTACGCCGCTGACTTGTCGGTCGCTCAAGATGGCATTCAGATCATGCTCGACGAGGATATTCGCGCTGGCGTCGTGGAGAAAAACTTTACCTTGGACCGGGTGATTAACGATAAAATCGTGAAGCAGGCGCAACAGGAGCTCAGAAAGGAAGGCCGGCTGAAATAAACGTACTCGGCGGCGGCCGGGGCCAAAGCAGCCGTTGACCGGCAGCAAGCTCGATTGATAAGGTTTGCGTTATGGGTTTACCGAAGAACCCCACTCGGTAAGCAAAGCATAATTGTGCAGACAATCCTTAGCCTGGAGGTAATTTATGGCGATCGGACTTTCACACGGCGGTAGTAATGTTTATTCATCGCCTGAGCGCTCGCGCGAACTCTGGGTGGGCACACAGGACGGCTTGGTCATGTTCACGCGCGAGGACAGCGGGAACTGGCGCGAGGCCCACCGCGCTCTGCGCGGCCAGCATATCAGCTCGATCATTTTTGAGCGCACGAGCGGAACTATCTTTGCCGGCGCGTTCTTTGGTTCCATTCACGCCAGCACCGACGGCGGTAAAACGTGGGAGCGGCGCGACAACGGCATGCCGGTGCATGATGTTTATAGTCTGGCGTGCAAAATCGTCGACGGCAAAGTTCGCGTCTATGCGGGCACGCAACCAGCGCACTTGTTCGTTAGCGAAGATATGGGACATCACTGGACTGAGCTTTCGTCGCTCCGCTCAGTGCCAACCGTTGCACAATGGACGTTTCCTGCCGCACCTCACGTCGCGCATACGAAATTCATCACCTTCGATCCTCAGGATGAGAAAACCATCTATGCGTGTATCGAGCAGGGTGCGTTTTTGAAAAGCACCGATGAGGGAAAAAGCTGGACCGAGTTGAATACCGTCGGTCTCCTCGCGGACAAGAACCGACCTGTGGAGCACTTTTACGATGTGCACCGTTGTTTGATCGATCCGCGTAACCCCAAAAGAATTTATGTCACCGGTGGCGCTGGACTCTATGTCACCTATTCGGGCGGCGGGAGTTGGGAGCGCTGGATGTCCCCGGAATGGCCCGTCGACGTTTACCCTGACGGCTTTACCTGGAATCCCAAGAACCCCGACGAAATGTTTGTGGCGACCGCGGAACATAATCCGCAGACCTGGCGCAAAGCCGGATCGGCAGCGCGCGCCGAAGGAAAAATTTACCGCAGCCGCAATGGCGGAAAAAATTGGCAACGTCTCGGCGGCGGATTACCGGCAAGCTTGAAGCATGAGTTCGGCGCTCTCTGCCTGGAAGAATCCAATGACAAGTGCTCGATCTTCGGCGGCACCACCGGCGGCGAGCTGTTTTGCAGCGATGACAATGGCGAGACTTGGACGCTGATCAGTTCCAATCTCGCACCGATCTCGAAAAAAGGACACGAGCGACTTCTGGCGGCGAGTTGAGACGGCATTGCATGAGCTGGTTCGATGAGGAACCTTTACATGCCTCAACTTCATACCTTGTCATCCTGAGCGCCAGCAAAGGATCTCAGCTGATGGGCAGAAGACGAGATCCTTCGCCTGCTGGCTTGGGATGACATTCCAAAAACAACGAACGTCTTAGCCAGGCTATTCCGTGATCACTACCGCGCCAGAGCGCGCAGTCCATCCGAAAATGCAGGACATTCACCATATGTATGAGATCGTCGAGGCCGAATGCACCGGCTGCGGCGATTGCCTCCCCTATTGTCCGGAACCCGGCGCTTTAGAGCAGTACGGATAGTCAGCCTTCGTACATCAAATTTGCTCGAGTTGGATAAATCGCGTAAAGCCGGGCAGCGACGTCAAAGGAGACGTTTTTATGAGTAGCGATCCACGGACTCGCACACTGTCTCAGACCTGCGCCGACCGCGGGCCCGAGCGGCCGCTTCATACCAAGGGCGGATCACCGAACTATTTAGAAAAATCACTCGCTGCGGCAGCGGAGCCTTTCAAGGGGATCACCACGAACGGGCAGGTTATTCCAGGGTTGTTTGGGATTCAGAAGACTGGCGTTTCGACCCAGACGATGCGCGAAGCTGCCGAAGCTTTTCTCGATTCGCTCAGCGCCGAACAGCGCGCCAAAACCCTTTTTCCCATTGACACCGATGAGTGGCGCAAGTGGAGTAATATTCATCCGACGCTCATGCGTCATGGCACGCCTCTGTTCGAAATGAACGACCATCAGCGGGATTGTGCTTTCGCACTGATGCGCGAAAGCTTGAGTCAACATGGCTTTGAAGAGGCGTTAAACGTCATGCACCTCAATGAGACGGTGCTCGAGATGACCGGGCGCCTCAACGAATACGGCGAAGACCTTTACTGGCTGAGTATCATGGGCAAGCCATCATCGACCGAGCCGTGGGGTTGGCAATGGGACGGTCATCATCTGATCATCAATTATTTCATCCTCGGTGATCAGGTCGTGGTAACTCCGAACTTTCTTGGAGCAGAGCCTGTGCACGCGAAAACCGGCAAATATGCCGGCCTGCGAATTTTCCAAGACGACGAAGAGCGTGGACTGGCTTTGGCGCGCAGTTTCTCGGCAGCTCAGCGCGCCCAGGCAGTGATTGCTCCGGAAACGTCAGGCGACGACTTTACGACGGCGTTTCGCGATAACCTGGTACTCGATTATGCGGGCATTCGCTACGAAGCATTATCCGGTGGACAGCACGATCTCTTGCTCGATGTGATCGGCTATCACGTCGCACGCATGCACAGCGGCCATGCTGATATCAAAATGAAGGAAGTGAAAGATCATTTACAGGAGACTCACTTTTGCTGGATGGGCGGGATAGCGGACGACAGCACTTTTTACTACCGTGTCCAAAGCCCCGTCATTATCATCGAGTTCGATCATCAGCGCGGCATCGCCTTTCGCGAACACACTAAGCCGTACAAAGATCACATTCACGTCATTATCCGTACGCCCAATGGGAACGATTACGGCAAGGATCTGTTGCGCCAGCATTATCAATTCGGCCACCATGCAAAATGAGCGCGTCACAATTGTATTAGTCGCGCTACGTCGAGATGATAGTACAACATCTAAAACTAATGTAAGTCCGGACAGGATGTCACCTCGCAAACGGCTCGCGCGTGCGTTGCTTTGTTTCTTCACCGTCTTGTGCGCAGCTTCGATCGCGCCGTCAAGTGCCAGAGCTCAATCCAATCTCAAAAAGATTCGCTTGGGCATCGCCGCGACGAGCGTAGGGTTTTTACCGATCTACGCAGCTTACCACCGCGGGTTTTTCAAAGACGAAGGCATCGACCTCGAAATCATTCTCATGTCCCTTGCCGCCGCCAATAACGCATTCGTCAAAGAGGAGATCGACTACAGCGCGGGACTCACGGGACTTGCCCTCGCAGCGGTGCGCAACTATCCAGCTAAAATCTTGATCTTCACGGTGGCAAAGCCGCTTCAATCGTTTATGAGCCGCCGGGAGATCAAAGAGCCGCGCGATCTCAGAGGAAAAAAAGTTGCCGGCAGCTCACCGGGCGGCTCCGCGACCATCCTCGCTTATCAAGCTCTCAAGCACTTCGGCCTCGAACCGGGCAAGGATGTGCAAGTGCTGCCGATGGGCGGCTCGGGAGCTGGGCGGCTGGCGGTGCTCGAACAGGGCGTGGTCGATGCTTCGCTGCTTTCGGTTCCGGAGAATATCCTCGCGCTGCATAAAGGCTATAACGAGCTGATCTTTTTGGGCGATGTCCTTTCTTTTCCGCAAAACGGATTCGGCACATCGACAGCGAGAATCCAACAGCAGCCGGAAGAAGTCTACCGCATGGTACGCGCGACCTTACGCGGTTTGCTTTTTGTCACCGATGATAGCCAGCTCGACGCGGTGCGCGAAATCATGATGAAGCAATGGCGCGTCAGCGATGGCAAACTCGCGGCTGAAATTCTCGGTTATTTAAAGCGCGGCTTCGCCAAGGACGCGCTCGTCGGCCAGGAAGCGGTTCAGTATTTCATCGATTTAACCCGCGAGAGTTCCAATATTGCGCAATCGATCAGCGCCGGGCAGGTCGTCGACTTCACGTTCCTGGACAGAGCCAGAAAAGAGTTGCGCAGCGGAAAATAACAACGGGAGAGAAAATATGCTTGAGTTCGAACGCAGGCAGATTCCAAACGAGCTAAAAGAAATCGTCGATCCGCCACGGACTGTTTTACTGGTTTGGGATATGCAAAATGATCAAGCCGGCGGTTCGTTCAATAAAGACGCTTTGATTCGGACTGCTCCGCCACTCATCGAGGCCGCAGCCAAAGCGCAGATCAAGACCGTCTACACACGCCAGACGCCATTTCTTTGGAAAGACGAAGCCCCGGTCTGGATTCGCCGCGGCATGAGAGATCAGCAGGTCGATGATCCGAGCAAGCTCAAGCCGCGCCGACTCCACGGCAGCTTCGGCTGGAACATCATGGCGCCATTCGAGCCGCGCCCGCAAGATATAGTGATCGACAAGCGCCGGCCGACGATGTTCATAGGCAACGAGTTCGAAACCATCATGAGCAATCTCGGCTTGACCACGATTGTCATGATCGGCTGCACCACCGACGGCGGTGTCGAAGCCACGGTGCGCGAAGGTTTCAATCGGAGCTATTTCATGGTGATCCCACGCGACTGCGTCGGTACCTATACCGAAGCGGGGCACAATGCCGCGCTCAAGCGGATGGAACGGTTCGCGGAGATCGTCGAGTCGAAAGAGCTGATCGAAATTTGGCAAAAATAAAGCGCTGAACCAAATTTATATTATGGGTCGAGCTCGTCGCCTAGAATGGCTAGCCGCGAGAAATCCAACGCCCCGAATGATGAGTATCGCTAACATTTCACCGATCCTACGTTTGCCGTCTTGCGATTTATTGTGAGACCAAGTTAAAACCGTGTACCTGGTGAACACGATGTGCTGAAGGAGATAAGGATGACTGAAACGAACGGCAAGAAAGCGCTTCATGTGGCAACCTTTTCCGGTTGGTATCGTTTCGAGCAGAACGGCAAAACTTTCCGGCAGACCAAGCGCGATCTCAGCTATTGGACGCTCACCTGCATGTCGGTGGATCCAGCGAATCCACAAAAGATCTACGCCGGCAGCGAGCATTCCGGGCTGTTCTATACCGAAACCGCCGGAAAGAATTGGCACCGCGCAGAGCCCAATACTCCCAAGATGATGCTGTTTTCCGCGCTCGCCTTGAACGGTAGCGTGATGGTAGGGACGATTCCTTCCGCGGTTTACCGCAGCAAGAACGGTGGTTGGGAGGAATTGGAAGGGGTTCGAAAGCACAGCGCCAATGCAAATTTTCCGCCCAGTCCGGAGCTTCAATCTCGCGCCCGTTATCTCGCCTATGATCCGGTTGCCCCCGCGCGACTGTACGCCGGCATCGAGGTCGGCGGCATGCTGATCAGCGACGACAGCGGCCACAGTTGGCAGCCTGCCAACGAGGGACTGACCGACATGGACGTTCATGAAGTTATTGCCAGCGCGGCAAATCCGGGCATGGTTTACGCCGCCTGCGGCGAAGCTTGTTTCCGTAGCCTCGATCGGGCCGCTCATTGGGAAAACAATTCACCCAAGACGCACGATTACGGTACGTCGATCGCAGAAGACAACAGTGGCATCGTTTACGTCGGCTGCGCCAAGGGAAGACCGAATTTATGGATGCGCGAAGAAGGCGCATTCGCCGCGATCTTTCGCAGTGGCGACAAAGGCGCCACATGGGAAAAGATCACCGACAACTTGAAAGGTGGCGTCATGCACATGTGCGCCGCCCCGGAGGGGAACGGTATGATGGCAGGAACATCGGACGGGAGCTTGCTCCTGATTGACGAGAGCGGAGTGCGTGAAGTCGTCGCCGGTCTGCCGTTTGTCACGTCCGTCGAACTGGCAGCGTAGGTTCTGCGTGCTAGACGAGCGCGCAGCATTCCGCGCCCTACAATTTCGAGGTCTCAATGAAGCTCTACACGTTTTTTCGCAGTTCTGCTTCGTTTCGCGTGCGGATCGCACTCAATTTGAAAAATCTCAGTTACGATCAAATACCGATCCATCTACGCCGCGGCGGCGGCGAACAATTCACGGCAAACTACCAGAACATCAACGCGCAAGCTCTAGTTCCAACGCTGGAAGACGATGGCCATTACTTGATCCAATCACTCGCGATCGTCGAATATCTGGAAGAAAAATATCCTTCTCCTCCACTGCTGCCAAAAGCCGCTGCGGATCGGGCAGTGGTGCGCAGCATGGCGCTCGTGATTGCGTGTGAAGTCCATCCGATCCAAAATCTTCGTGTGCTGAACTATATCAAGAAGGAGTATCAGCAGAACGACGAACAGGTAAACCGTTGGGCACAGCACTGGATCGACCTCGGTCTTGCTGCTCTGGAGCAGATGATCAACGCGCAAACAGCACGTGGAACTTTTTGCTTCGGCGACACTCCGACCCTTGCCGATATTTGTCTCGTGCCTCAACTGGGCAATGCGCGGCGGTTTGGCTGCGACTTGTCCCGATACCCAAAGATTCTGAGTGTTGAAAAAGCTTGTATTGTGATCCCCGCCTTTGCCGACGCCGCGCCGGACAAGCAGCCGGATGCGGAGTAGGGGAATAGTGAGTTAGTGAATTAGTGCACAGCGTTGACGTGATCACTAATTTCTAGGTCACTGACACCTGACTCACTGATCCCCAGGTTCTAGCCACTAGTCCTCCCATGTTCGTTCTCAAGCAATTTCTGAAAGCGCTGCTTCTACCGCCGACGCCGTGGCTCATATTGCTACTGGCAGTGGTGATTTTTTGGCGCCGCACATGGGCGCGGAAACTATTATTCTTGACCGTTCTGCTCATTTTCGCGTTACATAGCGGCCCGATAAACTACATCTTGCGATACCCACTCGAGTTGCGCTATCCAGCGCTCATCGATCCAAAAATGGCCGGCGCCTACGATGCTATCGTGGTATTGACGGCCGGAAGCGTTCCCGCTGAAGGTTTGATCCCGTTTCCATCGGTCGACGAGCAGATGTTTCGTAGGCTCGACGAAGCCTGGCGCCTCTACAAACTCAGACCCAAACCAATCCTTGTTTCCGGCGGCCACGTCAATCCTTTTACTCCGTCAAAAAATGAGAATCGGATTGCGCGCGAATTCCTGATCCGATGGGGTGTTCCTAAAAACGACGTCATCGGCGAAGAAAACTCCCGCGACACGTTTGAAAACGCCGTGGAAACTCAAAAAATTCTCGCCCGCCACGGTTGGAAGCGTTATCTGTTGGTGACGTCCGCAATGCACATGCCGCGCAGCATGCTAGTGTTCTCGCAACTCGTGCCGGAACCGATTCCTGCGCCTGGCGATTTTTCTCTGGGCAAATTCGATCTGACCCCCATCGATCTTTTTCCCAGCGAAGACGCGGCCGAAGAATTATTCGCGACCATTCACGAATATGTCGGCTGGTTAAATTATTACTGGCGTCTTCATAATTCCGCTCGGTGAGCATTTCTAGCCACCTGCTTCTACGACAAAGTGCATTTGCAAAACGGTTAGGGAGTGATAAAAACAGCCGTTGAACTGGGCGCCATTCGCACCGAAAAACGCTCCCTCGTGTTCTAGCAATGATATCAATCAGAAATCTTTTGAAATTGTACAAATCCGGCCATGACTTGGTGCGCGCCGTTGACGGAGTTTTCATCGAGGTCGCCGCGCAAGAGTTCTTTGTGTTGCTGGGGCTAAGCGGATCAGGAAAGACAACCTTACTGCGCTGTGTTGCGGGTCTCGAGAAGCCGCAAGGCGGCGAAATTCTAATCGATCAAAAACTGGTCAGTTCTGCTGAGCGAAATTATTTTATCGGTCCGGAGGAGCGGGGTATCGGCATGGTGTTTCAATCCTATGCCGTATGGCCGCACATGACCGTATATCAGAATGTCGCGTTTCCCTTGATCAACGGCCCCCGTCGCTACTCTTCCACGGAGATAAAGACCCGGGTCACAAACGCGCTCGAGCTCGTCCAGCTCGCGGCTCTCGCGGACCGTCCAGCGCCGTTTTTAAGCGGCGGACAACAGCAACGTGTTGCCTTGGCTCGGGCGCTTGCGGTGGAACCGAAAGTGCTGTTGATGGATGAGCCGTTGAGCAATCTCGATGCGCGCCTGCGCGAAGAAGTTCGCGATGAGATAAAAACATTGGCGAAAAAGTTCGGCATCGCCGTCCTTTACGTGACCCACGATCAGGTCGAAGCCATGGCTCTGGCGGATCGTGTGGCAGTGATGAGCAAAGGTAAGGTGCTGCAGTGCGCGGCGCCACGAGAGCTCTATGACCTGCCTTCAAGTCGTGAGGTTTGTGAGTTTTTGGGCGCGACCAACTTGCTCGACGGCATGATCTCCAACGGCGGGCATATTGAAACCGAACTGGGGCGGATCACTTGTGCGATCACAGATCCTGGGCTGAAAAATGTAAGTATTGCGATCCGTCCGGAAGAAATTCAACTTTTATCGGCCTCAACCGGCTCGGAAAATGAATTTCCCGCCGAAGTGCTATCCTCGACTTTTCTGGGCGAATTGACCGTATGCGAGTTGCTGGTCAATGGAAAAAAGTTGCGCTTCAAGACGACACAAAGCGCCGCTCCGTGCGCGCGGTTTCACATTCGGCTACCGGCAGATAAGCTTAAGGTTTTCGCCCGCAATTGACCGGGAGTGCCGCCAAAGAAAGGAAAGCCCCATGCTCCCGCGAGAAGACAACGATTTACTCACGCAAGTCGGTCCTGAAAAGCCGCTGGGCAAACTGATGCGGCATTACTGGCTTCCTGCTCTTCTGTCTGAAGAAGTAGCGGAGCCCGATTGCCCTCCCGTCCGCGTTCGTCTGCTCGGCGAAGATCTGGTTGCGTTTCGCGATAGCCTGGGCCGCGTCGGATTGTTGGGTGAACATTGCGCACACCGCGGTACATCGCTCTTTTTCGGACGCAACGAGGAATGCGGCCTGCGCTGCATCTACCACGGCTGGAAATACGCCGTTGACGGCAGGGTCTTGGAAACACCGGCGGAACCGCCGGGCAGCACATTGAAAGACAAAGTGCGCCATACCGCATATCCCTGCAAGGAGGCGGCGGGAATCGTTTGGAGCTATCTCGGCCCTACGGACAACATGCCGCTTTTGCCGAATTACGAGTGGATGCATCTGCCGCGCCAAAATTTGTATGTCACCAAATCCATTCAGGACTGCAGCTGGTTGCAAGGCCTCGAGGGAGAATGCGACTCATCGCATCTCTCTTTTCTGCACAAGAATTTTACCGGCGAGCGGCCGCGCGGCGGCGGCGACGGCGCGCTGTACGCCGCCGACTCTGCGCCACAGTTGGAAGGAATCGAGATGGATTACGGCGTGCGGATGCTTTCCTGCCGTAAGATCGCTCCTGATACCGTGTATCTGCGGGTGTCGAACATCGTGTTACCCTGCCATGGATTTATTCCCACCGGCGGATTGAAAGGCAATCCGGAAGGCTACACGATTCACTCTCACGTGCCGATCGATGACAGCCACAGCATACGCTACAACGTTCACTTTCGTCGCAATCGTGCCATTGAAGATGACGAAAGACAGCACGATGAGGAGATCGGGTTAGATTTTCACAAGCGGCGCAATCTGGCAAATAACTATTTGCAAGACCGCGAGCAGCAGAAACACGAGAGCTTTACCGGCATGGGAGCGATTTTTCTCGTCCATGATTCCTGCGCGACAGAATCCATGGGTCCGATTTACGACCGGACACAAGAGCACCTCGGCGTCAGCGACATGACCGTTATTGCGGTAAGAAGATTCCTGTTGCGCACAGTGCGTGCGGTCGAAGCAGGTCAGGAACCGCCCCATGTGATCCGCACCGAGGCCCAAAACGATTTGCGACACCTCGCCTGCATCGCCAGCAAAATTCCCGCGCATTTGGATCCGCAACTCTACGTGAACGAGCAGCTTCAGAAAGAAAGGTATTGGGAAACCAAAGATTAGCGCAGCCGGCGCAATGGTGAGCATTTCTTCCGGTCTGCTAACTGCGCAATCGCGCAATTACGGAAAGATTTCTCGGCGTTGCCTCGAAATGACACGCAAGCAGATGACTGGGTCACCGAGCAGGAGGTTCCATGAAAATCGTCGACGTGATCGCCGAGATTCTCAAACGCGAAGGTGTAGAGTTTCTCTCCTGCTACCCGACAAATACCCTCATCGAGGCTGCAGCTTCGGCGGGCATTAGACCAATCGTGTGCCGACAAGAGCGGGTCGGCGTGGGCATCGCAGACGGGTTCACGCGCGTTACCAACGGCAGGCGCATAGGAGTTTTTACGATGCAGGCCGGGCCCGGCGCAGAAAACGCGTTTGCCGGCATCACCACGGCCTATTCCGATTCCGTCCCGGTTCTGCTTCTGCCAGTCGGCCATGCGCGCAATACATCCCAGGTCTTCCATTTTTTTCGTTCCGTTCAAGCCTATGCTCCCGTCACCAAATGGATCGAGGAGATCACGTTGGCCGATCAAGTGCCGGAGATCATGCGGCGCGCTTTTACTCATCTCAAAATGGGACGGTTCGGACCGGTGCTCGTAGAAATTCCCAACGATGTCGCAGTGGAGGAGTTCCCTGCGGCAAAGATCAATTATACGCCGGTCAAACGAGCATTGAGCAGCGCCAACGCTGCCGACGTCGCTGCGGCGGCCAAGGTTTTGGTCGAAGCCAAACGGCCGGTGATCGTTGCCGGTCAGGGCGTGCTCTATGCCGAGGCATCCGACGAATTGGTCGAACTTGCCGAGCTTTTGCAAGCGCCAGTGACAACTCCCCTCGAAGGCAAAAGCGCTTTCCCCGAGAATCATCCTCTAGCGCTTGGCACAGGCGCCGGAGTCATGCCGCGCTCCGTGCATGCATTCTTACAGAAGGCCGACGTCGTTTTTGCGGTTGGGGCGAGCCTCACAAAGCACAGCATCGTTGCCGCGCCGATTCCAGCCGGAGCGACCATCATTCATGCGACCAATGACGAACGCGACATCAACAAGCATTACGCTACGGATTATCCGATCCTCGGCGATGCCAAGCCGACCTTGCGGCAGTTCATCGAAGCCGTCAAGGATGCGCTTGGAAAGAACCAGCGCACACCCAACGGCATTGCGCGTGAAATCAAACAAACTCGAGAGGGCTGGATCTCCGAGTGGATGCCGAGACTCACTTCCAATGAGAAACCGATCAATCCTTACAGAGTCATGTGGGAATTCATAAATCTTTTCGACCCCAAAGATGTGATTGTCACCCATGACGCAGGCAGTGCACGCAACCAACTCGTGCCCTTTTACCGCGCTTCCGTGCCGAGGGGTTATCTTGGTTGGGGCAAATCCCATGCGCTTGGCACCGGCTTGGGCTTGATCATGGGTGCGAAGCTTGCTGCACCGAACAAGTTCTGCGTCAACTTTATGGGCGATGCGGCTTTCGGCATGACCGGATTGGATTTCGAAACCGCGGTGCGCAATAACATTCCCACTTTGACGATCGTCTTGAACAACAACTTTATGGCTGCCGAAACTCACAGCATGCACGCTTCGCACGAGCGCTATGGCACAATGAACATCCTCGGCAATTACTCGGAGATCGCAAAATCACTAGGTGGCTGGTCTGAACGGGTCGAGGAACCGGGCCAGATTATCTCCGCTCTGCAACGTGCACATAAAGTCACCCAGGACGGCAAGGCGGCTTTGCTCGAATTCGTAACGAGTAAGGAAATCAACTATTCGCGCATGAGAGACTAGACGCAGCACCTCCAGCTCTCGCTGGTCAAACAACGCGGTGCTATGCACGCAGCGCGTGTCGCGAGCGAGCCAGCTTGAATTAGACATTCTGAGTTGTTAGCCGTGCTTGGATGAAATGGCCACGCCTTGCGTTATGGTTACTAATCCTATTCGGATGCGTGCTCGGCGGGAGCCATGTGTTCGGCTGGTACGCTTTCAGCCCAGCAGCGTTCGACGAAGAGAGCTTTTCCGACGAGTCCGAGCCAAAGCATAGCACCATGCAAAGACCCGCTAGGGCCAAACGCATTCGCTCGAACAAAGCTCAGGCGAGTCAGCCTCCAACATTTTCGCCGCTGGCCCACCGGCCATTGCTTCCCTATCTCCGTATGGCCTCATTCCTTAATCTGAGCTCGGTTGCGCCAATTTTGAGAATATAGGAACCCTCTCTTTCTGCGGCTTTGCCAGCTTCAGTAGTGAAAGGGAGAATGGAACATGGATTCTGGTCGGATCTTTCTTTGGATTGGCTTTAACGTATTTGTCCTCGCGCTCCTAGCAGTCGACCTCGGAGTATTTCATCGCAAAGCACATTCGGTCTCGATCAAGGAAGCGACAGCCTGGAGCATTGTCTGGGTTTCGCTCGCGATGATCTTCAATCTCGGGATTTATTTCACGTGGGGAGAGCAGAAGGCGCTCGAATTCTTCACGGGCTACGTCATTGAAAAATCGCTGAGCGTCGACAATTTATTTGTCTTCGTCATGATCTTTCAATATTTCTCCACGCCGACAAAATATCAGCACCGTGTGCTTTTCTGGGGAATTCTCGGCGCGCTCATACTGCGCGCCATTTTTATTGCGGCCGGTTCGGCATTGCTCAACCAGTTTCACTGGATGATTTATGTTTTCGGCGCGTTTTTGGTGTTTACCGGCATCAAAATGCTTCTCCAAGGCGACGAAAAACTCAAGCCCGAGCGAAATCCCGTGGTGCGGCTGTTTGAGCGCTGGGTTCCGATGGCGAGAGAATACCACGGGCAGAGCTTCATGATTCGGACCAATGGCAAGACACGCGCAACATTGCTCCTGTTGGTGTTAATCGTCATCGAAACCACCGATGTCATCTTCGCAGTGGATTCCATTCCGGCAATCTTCGCCGTGACGCAAGATTCGTTTATCGTTTATACCTCGAATGTTTTCGCTATTCTCGGTCTGCGCGCCCTCTATTTCATGCTCGCCGGCGTGATGCAGATGTTCGTTTATCTAAAATTCGGACTTTCCCTAGTCCTCTGCTTTGTCGGCGTCAAAATGCTGTTAGCCGATATTTATAAAATTCCCATTGGCGCCTCTCTAGCGGTGATCGGGACGGTTTTACTGCTTTCCATCATCGCATCGTGGTGGACGACACAGAGGAAATCACCAGCCACGCAAAGTACTTAGAGAGACTGAGAGACCCCGTTCCTCCGTAGCCGGTTTTTTGAATCAAGCGGTGCAATGTCCATGGCTTCTCCTGAACCAGGCCATCGATTTTTTACTCTCCGTTTAGCTACGATTCGGCGGGTACCAAAATTCGGGATTGCTTTTGAACAGACGTTTCGGAATTTTGGCATAAACCAGATTGACGATATCGACGGCCTCGCCGATACCGAGATCCACAGCCAGACTGGAAAGCGCATACGCGTCCGCCGCGCTCATGCCCTTTTCTCTCTGTAGAAAATCGATGGCTTCTTGCAGCGCGATCCGCGTCGCTTCGTTGAGATCGGTGCTGAGCCCGGTGGTCAGATAATCGCTTGCGGTTTCCACTCGTGGCTGCTTAATCGTCTTTCCCTTATGGACAATGAACTGCAGCGTCGGTTTCAGCGAGATCTCGATGGCACCGCCGTCCACTTCACCGTCTCCTTGCACAGCGTGACCGTCGCCTGTGAAAAACTGCCCGCCCTTATTGAAAACCGGTAAAAACAAGGAGGAGCCGATGCCGGTAAATTTAAGATCGATATTGCCGCCCCAGGCGCCCGGCGGGGTCGATGAAACCATGCCCAAGCTCGTCGGCGGCGAGACCGCCATAATTCCCATAAAGGGATTCAGTGGAATATGAATGTCATCGGAAAAGAGCGCGATTTGCCGCTCCAGATCGATGCGGATCAATTTGGCGGCCGGCTCGCTCAACAATTTCGGCAATACTCCTTTGCCCGGTCCAGTGTTGTTGACGCCGTAGGGCACACGGAATTTGATGTCCAGCACCCGCACTTCCAGCACATCGCCGGGCATCGCCTCGTCGATGTAAATCGGCCCGGTGAGAATATGGACGCTGGCTCCTTTGGGCCGTTTCACTTCGGCAAAAACCGCCTTGCCGTCGGCCAGAACTTCGTTGCTGGGAATTCCGTAAGCGGCAAAAAAATTTTCCGGATCTTCGTTGGTGGTCAAGCCTTGGTGCGACAAGGTTTCGAGTTCGACGATTTGCCCTGACTTTATGGTCAAGGCGGGCGGCAGATTCGCCGCGATGTAGCCCCAAAGAACGGTGTCGGGGGTCGAACGCAAGGTGGCATCGACATGATGCGACGGACGAATTACCTCGCGGTGAGACGATACGTGAGACAAAGTCTTTTCTCCTCCGCGCCCTTTAGGCTCTATCGGAGAAACACGAATAAACTTCTGTCATCCTGAGCGCCAGCGAAGCATCTCGATCGATGAGTCTCTAACAAGGCGGGATCCTTCACTTGGTTCAGGATGACAATTGCCAACTGAGCTACTGACTGAAATGAATTCCCTAATCCCGGATCGCCAGCGCGCCGCCATCCACCGGTAGATCCACCGCGTAAATGAACTCTGACTCATCCGACGCGAGAAATACCGCCGCCTTGGCAATATCCATCGGCACGCCGCGTCGCCCCGCAAGATTTTTTACAAAGCGGTTTTCCGGAATGTCTTGCTGTCCGACCGGCGACCCGATCCGGTTTGGCGATATCGAATTGACGCGAATTCCTTCGGGTGCCAGTTGGACGGCGATGGAGCGGGTCAAGTTAAGCACGCCCGCTTTCGCCGTCGTGTAAGCCGTCGCTTCCTTTCGTCCCCAGTGACCGGAGGTCGAAGCGATGTTGATGATCTTACCTTTACGTTTTTGGTCGATCATGACTTTTGCCGCGGCGCGGGTGCAGTACCAGACGCTGCGCAGACAAACATTCATCGTCCGGTCCCATTCCTCTTCTGTAATATCGAAGATGGTTTTATGATCCGTCCATGCGGCATTGTTGACCAAAATATCGATCCCGCCGAACTGTTTCACGACACTCTGCACCATGGCATCGACCGACGACGGGGACGCAACGTCGCACACGATCGACATCGCTCTGCCTGAATGTTTTCCATTGATTTCGTTGGCGACATGACTTCCTCTGCTGGCATCCAGATCGATGACCGCGACTTTGGCTCCCTCTTCGACGAAGAGCTTGCTGATATCTTCGCCGATATTTCGGCCAGCCCCGGTAACGATAGCGACCTGGTCCTTGAGTCTCATATAGTCCTCCAAATAAATTTCTTTCCGCTGCATAGCAGATGCCGGGTAAAACTTCCAGATCGCGAGGATGCAGCGCTACACACCCATGCGACATGCAATACTGTCCGTGATGCGACCTCGCGAGCGTGGAGGTCGAATGACTCGATGCGCGCTAGAGTTGAAATCGTGAAGTCGCTAAAACTACTCGGAAAACTTAGAGGCTGACTTTTTCAGCATAGAGGTCTTTTAAAAATTGACTCGCCTTGAGCTCGTCGAAAAAGCGCGGTTCGATGATGTCCAGCGGCTTGAGCGTTTTCGTCCGCTGATCAGCGCTGGCAGCCACATCGACAAGCGCTTGCAGTGCTTCATTGTTCAACTCCGGCAGCGGCCTAAGCTGCGCGGAGAACGCATCGTACATGGCATCGACGCTAAGTTCCTGGGTGCTCGGGAAATATTTTTTGAGGATGTTGCGGCTCTCGTCCCGCTTCGAAACGAAATATTGGATTGCCGCGGCGTATCCTTTCATGAAGCGCCGTACCGTCTCCTCTTCTCGTTTCACGAAGGTGCGAGTGGTAATCAACAGATCGGTTACGACCGGCACGGCTTTTATATCGATCACCTTAATACCAAGTTTCTGCGCCTCCGCTGCCACATCCTGGCTCAAAGGTACGCCTTGAACCAGATCCTTCGATAGGGCGAGCGCTCGCGCCGGAGCTAAACCCGCAGCAACCATCTCCACGTCCTTCGATGGATCGAGTCCAGCGCGACGGAGCATGACCCGGGCGATCAAATCCGATCTTGCGCCAAGAGCCGAGACTCCGACCTTTTTACCTTTGAGATCTTTTATGGCGCCGATCGCCGAAGCTACACCCATGCCGTATTGATCAAAGCTCACATGCGAGCCGATCAAGGTGACATCGGCGCCATGAGAAACGGGCTGAAGAATGGCTAGTGGATTACCAAAACCGATCAACAGATCGACGCCCAGCAGAGACTGTACGCCGGCGGATAAGGTATCACGGATCGGCAACTCCTCGATTTCCACGCCATACTTTTTGAACAAGCCGGAATCGACGCCCACATAAGCCACCGCCGTGCCAATCTCCCAGCCTGCATACGCGAGCCGGAGCTTCTTCGCGTCTTCGGCGGCCCTCGCTGAATCGAGGAAAACAACGCCAAAGAATGCCGTGCAACAAATAAAAACAAAAAGTCGCCCGACATGTTTCATCGCTCCAATG
>Ga0207650_10001030_pt1 | contig 20927 bp, 19 predicted proteins | sample KBSS63metaG_FD_184325 | JGI IMG/M metagenome (GOLD analysis project Ga0207650, IMG submission 184325) | Switchgrass rhizosphere microbial communities from Kellogg Biological Station, Michigan, USA - KBS S6-3 metaG (SPAdes) (version 2) | ecosystem: Host-associated > Plants > Roots > Rhizosphere...
AGAATGGCAAAGACCGGCTCGCGCTCCGCCAGTGCAAATCCTCTTGGACCGAGAATCGCTTCGTAGCTCGCCATGGGTCTCCTCAGAACATGTCGGGCGATCTGTACCGGCGCATCGACGAAGACGTCGGAAAGGAGAAGAGCCCCACCGGGCGTCACCCGCGAGGCGAGTGCTGCGAGCGCCTCCGCGAAGTGGTGCTCATCGGTCAGGTGATAGAGGACATCTACGCCTGTGACGAGATCGAAGAGCTCGCCCTGGACCGCGTCGCGCAGGCCGTCCTCTCCGGTCGTCAGATCGAATTGGACGAAGACGTCGGCGGTGAAACGTCGTCGCAACCTTTCGACCGCATCCTCGGAAAGGTCGAGTCCCACCCAGCGCTGCACACCGAGCTTCTTCCACAGCCCGCCGTAGGCGCCGACTCCCACCGCGCCCTCGAGGAGATTCCTGGGATCGCAATGACCGCGGCGGAGTATCCTTTCGGCAGCCCCAAGACGGATCGCGTAGGTGATCTCGTTGTATCCACGCCCGAGCTCCGGGTACCCCACGGCGTCGAGCGATCCAGCGTGCTCCTGGTGGAGTTGCCTCCAGTAGGCTTCTCGATCGTAGTGCAATGCTGACTTCTCCGTATGACGCGAGACCTACGCCTCACCTTTGTCGTGGAGAGTGGAACGGATGTGCGTCTGGTCGAAGGTCTCGACCGCCACTTCCAGCTGAACCTCGTCTGCCGCGCGATTCCCGACGGCTTTCACGTCAACTGGACGCCGAAGCCTTTGGTCAGCATGAAGGTGGGACCGACGAAGCGCCTCGCGTTCGCGAGATTTCTCGCGCACGAGATATTGTCTCAGCGTCCCCGGCCTGACGTCGTCGTGGTTCAGGGATATGCGACAGCGGCCCTCGCCACGAACCTCGTCGCGCGAGTGATCGGGTGCACCGCAGTGATGCTCGTGTGCAGTCCCGTCGAGCAGTACTACCTCTGTCGTAAGGACGCTCCGGAGTCCGGGCCGCCATTCCGCCTTCGCGAGTTCTACGGGTTGAAAGCACTGGCCCGTCTCAACGCGTGGGCCGGATCCAACTACGTGGTCCTGAGCGAATACCTGCGGCAGGTCGTCAAGGGTCACGGCGCTCGTGAAGCGATTGAGATCATCCCGCTGTATGGGGTCGACGTCGAGCGCTTCTACCCCAGCCACCGCCCAAGGGCCGCGCTCCGGTCCGACTTGGGTCTTCCACCGACAGGAAAGATCATCTTGTTCAGCAGCCGGATCGCACCCGAAAAGGATGCCGACACCGTTCTCCGCGCAATCGGCGAGATCAATGCCGCCCACAAGAGGCAGGTCTGGCTGGTCAACCGGAGCGGTGGGCACGAGAGCTTTCTTCGGCGGGCTGCGGCCCTGGGCGTCGCGGAGCACGTTGTCGCGGGTTCTCCGGTGGATCCTCGAAGCGAACTACCGGCCTTCTACCAGGCCGCGGACCTCTGCGTTCAGGCGAGCCGGGACGAAGGACTCGGCTTCTCGGCACTGGAGGCTCTCGCCTGCGAGGTACCCGTCATTGCAACGGACGTCGGTGGTCTGAGAGAGACGATCATCCCAGGCCTGACCGGTTGGTCATACCCGCGCGGAGATGCGCGCGCCCTGACCCTCCAGGTTCTCGACGTGCTCGACCATCCGGAGGAGGCGGGTGAGAGAACCAGACGAGGACGAGAGCTGGTGGTCGAGCGCTACGCGGAGCGCAAGGTGTTTGCGGAGTTCGAGAGATGGGTCCGAGGTGCCGTCGAGTCAAGGCGATCCGCTCGTCGACCAGAATCGAGGGGCGACGCCCGGGGGCGCCAGCCAGACTCGAACGAGTAGGTCGCGGGCGCCGCGGTCCCCGGCTGTGTCCCGGTAGGCGACCCCGTGGAGTCCCAGCACCGCCAGCACGGTCAGCAAGGCCGGGGCGAGGCTCCGCTTCGGTGCGGCATACAGCAGCACCCACCCGGCGATGGCGAGGATCAGAATCGGGAACACCAGGCCCGCCCAGGGATTGATGAGACCGGCGAAGTTGAGGATGGATGGCACGAGGTAGCCTCTCGACCCGAGCGGTATGCCGAGGCCGAAGACTGCCTCGGAAACGTCGTCGGGGATGTAGTTGACCATCGTCATCACGCCGGTGACGACGATCGATGCTGCCATCAGACCACGTGCGAGGCCGACGGCCGACGCGCTGGTGAGCCGGGAATAGAGGACGGCTGCCGGAAGAAGAAGAAACGGAACCAGCCCGGTCATGTGACGAGGCCCGGTCGTCCAGCCCCAGGATTCGTAGCTGAAGCTGGAGGTGAAGTAGAGGTATCCGAGAAGAAGAGTGCCCGTGAGGATGGCAACCGTTCCGAGCTCCGGACGGTTCACCCGGTCCCTCCACAGATCGCGGAGACCAAGGACGCCGAGGAAAAGACCCGGCGAAAGGGCCAGCAGGCCGCGCAGCGGGGAAAACAGCGAGAGAGCGAACGCCCTCGGATCGGGTGTTCGGATCCCGAGGAATCCGCCGAGGTGCCACGGCTGGTAGGCTGCGTCAGCCAGGTGCTTGTAGCCGGTCTCAAGCGGTGAGCCGAAGCACCTGGAATGATAGGCGCCCAGAACTGCGAGCGGCACGAGGGCGCCCGCCGCCACCACCGCCAGCCTGAGCACGCGGTCGCGAAGCGTTCCCGGGCGAGCGAAAGCGATCCAGACGGCGATGAGTCCCGCTGGCATCGCGCTGGTGTACTCGGCGGTGACTCCCAGACCCGACAGGAGACCGACCAGCAGGAGCACGGCCTCGGGAGCCTCCGATCGTGACCAGCGCCATCCAGCGTAGAAGCCGGCGAAGAGCAGGGCCGCCGAGGTCTGGTGACTCAAGAATTGCAGCGAGTAGCTAAAGGCCAGAGTGCCGAGCGCGTAGAAGGTCACGAAAAGGTCGGTGATGGTTTCGTCCACGTACGCTTCGAGAAATCGTCGAAGCAGCCCGAGGAGCAGCAGCGTCGGCAGGACGGTCAGGAACAGGCGCGCGAAGAACACGAGCGGGATCTCCGGCACCAAACCGATGGTGCCCCCAGCCAGCGAGCGCAGCACGGCGTAGATCGGGGCCGCCGCGAAGGAGAGCAACGGGGCTTTGGATGGAAAAAAGAGCCCATTCCGCACGGAGAGGTCGCCCACGGGCCCATACACACGCATCGCGCGGTTGAGACTGAGCTCTCCGAAGTCGATGAGCGCCCGGCTTTGCATGAGCCGGCTGAGCTCGTTGGGGCTCCTCAGGCCCGGGTGGTACGGGAACGGAAGGAGGTACAGCGCGGCAATGGCCCCATAGAGGAGCCGGCGACGCGTCCTGCCGCTCAGAGGGCGTCGACCCCGCGTTCGCCCGTCCGGATCCGGATCACCTCGTCGACCGGAAGCACGAAGATCTTTCCGTCGCCGATCTTCCCCGACTTGGCCGCGCGTTCGATCGCCTCGACGACTCGTGGTGCCTGGTCATCATCCACGACGACCTCGATCTTCACCTTCGGTAGGAAATCGACGACGTATTCAGCACCCTTGTAGAGCTCGGTATGACCTCGCTGGCGCCCGAATCCCTTCACTTCGACTGCCGTGAGGCCGTGCACTCCGACCTCTCCGAGGGCGTCCTTCACCTCGTCCAGCTTGAACGGCTTGATGATGGCCTCGATCTTCTTCATCCCTCTGGCTCCCTGACCTACCGCGCACGTGCGACCGCGATGAGGCTCAGTCCGACTGGAAGCTTCCACATCGCCTCGGCGCGCGCCAGAAGTGGGGCAACCCGGTCGTAGACCCGCAGCTGAAGCGCGGGAAGGACCCGGCGCTTCAGGATCTTCCCGTTCAAGTACCAGCCGAGAATCCCCAGGAGATTCAGCCACTCCAGGCTTTCGACCTCGAAACCGTTTCCCTCGATCACCTCCCTCAGCACATCGGGGGTGTACCGCCGATGATGGCCAACTGCTTCGTCGAGGCTCCCGAACAGGCTCGGCAGCGCCGGGACCAGCACCACCAGTCTTCCATCGACTGGGAGCACGCTCCGGAAATGACGAACCGCCTGGGTATCGTCCTCGATGTGCTCCAGCACGTTGGAGAGGAAGACCGTGTCCAGGTTCTCCCCGGAGAGCGCCTGCCAATTCGTTTCCTCGACTGGCGAATGGATCGGGTGCACGACGGACGAACCTCGAAACAGGTTCGAGAGCCGCTGCGCGTAGTACGCGTCTGCTTCCAGTGCGATGACCCGTTCACGCCCTTCGGCGATCTCCTTCGTCAGGGTGCCGATTCCCGCGCCTACCTCCAGAACCCGCCGTCCCAGGTGTGGACGCAACTTCGATCCTAGCCAGGCGTTGTAGTGTGGCGCGGACTCGAGGCGCTCGAGCGTGTTGTATCCCTCGTGGGCGTTGTCCGCGTCGTTGGTGAACAGGGCATAGCGAGCGAGGGTCGCAAGGAGATCTCGAGCTTCTGCGAGTGACCGCTGCGCACCGGTTGCCGAAAGGGTGACCTCGCCGAACCTGAAGCTCTGCGCGGCGAGCTTCACGAGAATCTCCGCACTGACGCCGGGTCCCGTCGAGACCAGCCTCAGGCTTCTGAGGGCATCGGTCCGGATCGCCTGGACCGGACCGAGAGGGCGACTCACGGGTACGTCGGACAGCTCGCGCGCAAGAAGGTTCAGGAATGGATGCTCGTTCGCGGCAGTGCCCACGACCACGTCGGCCTCGTCGCCTAGGACGGGTGCGCAGAGCTCTGGCAGCTGCCCAGCGACGCCCGCGGCAGTTGCCTCAAGAAGCACCGTGCAGTTCGTCCCGAGAAGCCGGACTCCTTGCTGCACGGCCTCTCCACGCCCGCCACGAACCGGTATCCGCCGAACGCCAGGTCCGGTCGAGATCTCCCCGTCGCCGGCCAGGAGGACCTCGGTTGCACCGGCCGATAGAGCGGCAGCCGCAGCCGCAGCGGCGGCGTCACCCGAGCTCGGGTCGAATGGAATCAGAACGGAAAATGCTCCGGACACGAGCACGTCGTACCACATGGTCTCCGCCGTCCGAGGCGAAAACCCCCAGTCGAATTGACCGATTCTGCGTACCGGGGCACTCTGAGAGGTTCGAAGGCAGGCGGCGAGGGCGCGCCGTCTCCGGCCCGAGAGGAACTACATTTGGATCTGGGTTCTGCCGGCTCTGCTGTCGATCTGCGTGCGATCTGGCATTTGGCCGTTCGCCGGCGCTGGGTCATCCTCGCGACCACCGTCACGCTGTTCGGTGCCGTCGCGCTTCACACCCTCCGGCAGCCACGGATCTACGCGGCCAGCGCATCGATCGTCATCGACGCCACGCCGCCGCGGATTCTGGACTCGCAGGTGGCGGACGTGTCCGAACCCGGGGCCGGGGGTTACTGGTACACGCGAGAGTACACCGAGACCCAAACGAGCATCATCATCAGCCGCGCCGTCTCGCAGCGAGCGATCGAGAAGCTCGGACTGGACCGCGATCCTGCCTTTCTCGGCGTCTCCGGCATCCAGGACGCGAAGACCCGCGAGCTCGCGATGCGCAGCATCGACGCCGCAGGGTTGCTCCAGAGCAAGCTGACGGTCGTCCCGGTGAAGGACACGCGGATCGTCAATGTTCGAGTCGAAGATCTCGATCCCAAGCGTGCCGCGCTACTGGCCAACGAGGTTGCCGAAGCCTACATCGCCGAGAACCTGGCCCTGCGCCTGCGCATCTCCGAGACGGCGAACCGATGGTTGGAGGAACGCCTCGCAGAGCTCGAGCAGCGGACGAAGCAGAGCGAGATCGCGGTCTACGATTTCAAGAAGGACGCCGACATGCTCACGACCTCGCTCGAGGATCGGGCGAGCATCATCTCCCAGCGGCTCAGCACCTACAATGGCGCGCTCACGGAGATCCGCACCCGTGTCGCGGGCCTCAAGGCGAGAGTCGAGGCGATCAACTCCCTTCGTCGGAGTACCGACACCGCCAAGGATCCGACCTGGGCTGACGTGCTCTCTGCCGGGGGAGGCTCCACTCCCCTCACGGCCCTGAAGTCTCGCTACCTCAACGAGAAGAGTGAGTGCGGCGCACTGGGCGAGAGGTACCTGCCCGGTCACCCAAAACTCGCCAGCTGTCTGCAAAAGGTAGGCGACGCAAGAGCGGACCTGATTCACGAGCTGGACAACGTCGTGCGAAGCGCGCAGCTCGAGCTCACGGAGGCATTGGCAAAGGAGCGGAACCTCCAGGAACTCCTCGATGCCACCAAGGCCGAAGCCTTCGAGGTAAACAAGCGCCAGATCGAGTTCGATCGAATCAAGCGCGAAGCCGACAACAACCAGCGCCTCTACGACATGGTGCTGAAGCGACTGAAGGACACGGAGCTGTCGGGGATGCTCCGGACCAGCAATGCCCGGGTTCTGGATGCGGCCCGCCCGAGTGCTGCGCCCATCCGCCCCAAGGTCCGGAACGACTTGGCGCTCGGCTTGCTCCTTGGGGTTCTCGCTGGCCTCGGGCTCGCGTTCGTGCTCGAGCAGCTCGACACCACAGTGAAGTCACAGGCGGACGTGGAAGAGAAGGTTGGTGTCCCATTTCTTGGACTCCTTCCACGAGTGTCCGTCGAGCGCGACGCCCCGGTCGGAGAGCTGGAGCTCTACGTCTACCGTCATCCGAAATCGACCGTTGCAGAAGCTTGCCGGGCAGTCCGAACGAACCTCCTGTTCATGTCCCCGGATCGGCCGCTACGCACCATCCTCGTGACCTCCAGCGGTCCTCGAGAGGGGAAGAGCACCACGGTCATCGCCACCGGGATCGCCATGGCCCAGAGTGGCGGACGTGTCCTGCTCGTCGATACCGACATGAGGAGGCCACGACTGCACCGCGCCATGGGCGTTCCCAATGACAAGGGTGTCAGCTCGGTCCTGGTAGGCGATGCAACTCTCGACGAAGTGCTGAAGAGCACCGAGGTCCCTGGCCTCTTCCTCATCCCCAGTGGCCCGATACCGCCCAACCCAGCCGAGCTCTTTCATACGCAGGCGTTCAGGGAGTTCGTCGCGTCGATCTCGAGTCGCTTCGAGCGAGTCCTGTTCGACAGTCCTCCTGTCAATGCGGTCGCCGACCCTGCGGTGCTCGCCACGCAGGTCGACGGAACGCTGCTGGTGTTCCGTGCCGACGCGACTCACAAGACCCTCGCGCGGCGCGCGCTCCGGGTCTTGACCGATGTCAAAGCGCGGATCTTCGGTGCGGTTCTGAACGACGTCGAGCTCAAGAACCCGAAGTACGGCGCTCTGTACGCCGCATACGCATCGGAGTACCACGAGTCGCGCGAAGGGGCCTGAGGCCTCCATGCGGGTGCTTCAGCTCGGAAAGTATTACGAGCCGTACGTCGGAGGCATCGAGACGCATCTCGGGCTCCTTGCCGACGGTCTTCACGCTCGAGGGGTCAACGTGGAAGTCCTCGTCCATGGAGAGGGCGTCCGGACCACCCGGGAACGAGTCCGAGGAATTCCGGTCACGCGCGTCGGGGCGATCGGGCGGCTCATGTCCACGGAGATCTCCCCACGCTTGATCGGCGAGATCGAGCGCAAGTACGACCTCCTTCACCTGCACACGCCGCATCCGATGGGGATGGCAGCCTATCTGGCTGCGCGAAAGCCTCCTCACGCCCTCGTGGTCACTCACCACAGCGACGTGGTCCGCCAAGTTCGGTTGAAGAGGCTGCTCCATCCTTTGTTCAGAGGAGTGCTCTCCCGTGCCGACGCCATCGTTGCCACGTCCGAGCGCTACCTGGAGAGTTCGGACGAGCTCGGTCCATATAAGAACAAGGTGAATATCATTCCTTACGGAATCGATCTCCAGCAGTTCTCGCCGGCGCTCAGGGAATCGCCCGGTGCTGTCGCCTTGCGCCAGAGGTATGGAGATCGGCTCATCCTCTCTGCAGGAAGGCTCATCTACTACAAGGGCTTCGAGGTGCTCATCGATGCAATGCAACGCATCGAGGGGCACCTGCTCCTGGTCGGAGACGGTCCGCTCAGGGCAGCCCTGGGAGAACGGGTCCGCAGGAATGGCGTCCAGGACCGGGTGACTCTCATCGGGCCAGTGCCCAACAGCGGGATGGGGTCTTTCTATGGCGCGGCAGACGTCTTTGTCCTGCCGTCGATTGCGCGGAGCGAAGCGTTCGGGATTGTCCAGATCGAAGCCCTAGCCGCCGGACTCCCGGTCGTGAACACATCGATCGACTCCGGGGTTCCCGAGGTGAGCGTTGACGAACTAACCGGCCTGACGGTCCAGCCGAACGATTCGAACGCGCTCGCGCGTGCGGTGATGCGAGTCCTTGACGATCCCGCTCTCGCGTCGAGGTTCGGGACGGCAGGACGCAAGCGCGCGGTCGATGCCTTTACAGCCGAGCGCATGCTGCAGCAGACCATGGCGCTCTACTCTCAGGTCCTGACGGCAGATGCTGGTCGTGCGCCGAGGGCAGGCGTCGCATGAGGGTTCTTCACCTTGGAACGGGGAACCTCTACGGCGGTATCGAAACGTTTCTTGTGAAGAACCCTCGTCTCGAGAAGGACGGGAGCGCGCTTCGGAATCACTTTCTCCTCAGTCACGAGGGGCGTCTCTGCGCCGAGCTGAGATCCGTCGGCGCAACTCCTGAAGTGATCGCGGGAGCGCGGCTGAGACATCCCTGGTCCGTGCTTCGGGCGCGGCGGCTGAGCCGTGCGTACGCGCGAACGGTGCAGCCGGATGTTGTCGTCGCTCACGGCCCTTGGGCGTACGTGGTCTTCGGGGCCGGACTGCCGGACAGTACGCAGCTCGTCTTCTACCAGCACGGCGCCGCGACACGGGACCTCCTTCACCGGCTCGCGAGCACGCGCGCGCCTTCGGGTGTCATCGCGAACAGTCCGTACACGGCCTCGACCACCTCTCAGGTCTTTCCGGAGGCTCGAGTCGAGATCTGCCGGTATCCGGTCTTCGCGCCAAAGGTCCGGCGGCCACCTCCCGACGTCCGCGCGGCGCTCGGGGCGGGGGAGGATCCAGTGATTCTCCAGACGAGTCGACTCGAGGCTTGGAAAGGTCAGGCACTCCTCCTCGAGGCCCTCGGTTCGCTCACCGACCAGCGGTGGCGTCTCTGGCTTGCCGGCGGGAGCGCACGCCCCGCGGAGCGGCGATATCGTCGTGAGCTCGAGACGCTCGCCGAAAGGTTGAGAATCTCGGACCGGGTGACCTTCCTCGGCGAGCGAGACGACATCGGTGACCTGCTAGGTGCCGCGGATCTGTTCTGCCAGCCGAACGTCGACCGAGAGCCCTACGGCATCACAGTCGTCGAGGCGATGAGCGCGGGTCTTCCCATCGTGGCGACGGACCTCGGCTCGACCGCAGACCCGATCGGGCCAGAAATCGGTCGCCGGGTCGCTGCGCGACCGGAGGCCCTGGCGCCAGCGCTCCGCGAGCTTCTCGCTGACCGCTCGTTGCGAGACCGCCTCGGCGCGGCGGCCCGGAGGCGCTTCGAGACGGACTTCTCGGCGCCAGCGGCGCTCGAGCACCTGGAGAGTGTCATCCGCGCTTTCTCTCGGAGTCGGGAGCACCGAACGTGGGGCTAGTTCTCTGCATCCTCGGATTCACGGGCGTCGCCTGGAGCATCCGGAGAAACGTGGCCGACGGACTGGGACTGCTCCTCGTCATCGGGAGCCTCTACGGAATCGCCCGCTGCCGGATCTTTGATGGGTACTCGCACTTCTTGTTCGATGCGGCGACGCTTGGCGCTTATGCGGGAACGCTGCCTCGCCTGGCCGCGTCGACGACGCCGAGCATCGTCGGCCTCAAGAAATGGGTGTACGCGCTCGCGAGCTTGCCTCTCCTGCTCATCCTCGTCAGCCCTTTGATCGATGCCCAGCCGGTCAGCGTGCAACTGCTCGGCCTGAGGCCAGCGATCTTCTTTCTCCCATTTCTCCTGATTGGCGCAGCGCTGAAAGCGAGCGATGCACGGAGGCTCGCCTGGTGGTGCTTGGGGGTAGCTCTTGGAACGGCAGTCGTGGCGCTCGCCGAGTACACCTACGGAGTCGAGCCCTTCTTCCCAATCAACGAGGCGTCACGAATCATCTACCTCTCGCGCGATATCGGTGAGGAGCGGGCGATCCGCATCCCGTCGACCTTCAGCTCGGCACATGCCTACGGAGGTACCATGGTGGCGCTCGTTCCGCTCCTGATCCTCCTCCTTGACTCAGGACGGCGACGGTCGACCGTACTGGCTATTTCTGGCTTGGCAGCGGCGTGCCTAGGTGTCTTCGCCTGTGCCGCCCGCCTTCCGTTCCTCGGACTTCTCGCCGTTCTTGGGGCCGTGCTGTTTCGTGGAGCTCGGCGACCGGGAATCCGGATCGGAGGCCTCGTGGTGCTCGCCGTGCTCGCCCTGGTTGTATCCAGGAACGAGAGACTGCAGAGATTCGAGACGCTCTCCGACTCAGAGTACGTCAGCAATCGCGTGAGAGGGAGCCTGAACGAGAGTTTCCTGGAGATCCTGAGCGAGAACCCGATTGGACGTGGACTCGGCTCCGCGGTGGGAACGTCGATCCCATACTTTCTCCTCGACGAGGCCAAACCGCAGGTTGGAATGGAAAACGAATTTGCGCGGATCGGAGTGGAGCAGGGTATTTTGGGCTTCTTGCTCTGGCTGGTGTTTGGAGTGACGATCCTCGCTCGCAAGCCGGGGCGGCTGCAGAAATTCGGCGGCATCGCTGACGTGGGAATGTGGGTCTTCTGCATCTACAGCTGGGCCAGCGGCTTCATCGGTACGGGCTTTCTCGCATCCGTTCCCGGTACCATGATGCTGATGCTCTTCATGGGGGCAATTGCTTCGACGAAAGCAGTAGAGACTGCCGAGAGCTCGACTGGTCTGGTCAGTGCCAAACTCGCGAATCAGCAAGGCGCTTGACGCGGGGTGGTTGATCGTCACGGGCGGCGCGCACCAGCGCGGTGGACAGGACCGCGCCAATCTGGAGCTGATCCGCTACCTCTCGACGGAGGGGACCGGGAGAGTAGACGTCGTTGTGCATGAGGTCACGCCCGAGCTGGAGTCATTCCGGCGAGTGCATCTGAGCCGGGTGGCCAGGCCACTGGGAAGCACGATCCTCGGTGAAAGACTCCTGGAAGCTGCGGCGAGCCGCCTCCAGCGTCACCTGGACCCATCGACGATCGTCCTCGCGAACGGCGGCAACTACCGCCACGCAGGTGTGAACTGGGTCCACAGCGTCCACGCGGTCTGGCCCGTCTGTGACGACGACGCGCCCGTCCATAGGCGCCTGGTGAATCGGCTGAAGAAGGCGGACGCGCGTCGACGCGAGAGGACGGCCGTTGGGGCCGCCTCGGTCGTCATTGCCAATTCGGAGCGGACGGCTGATGACCTGACCAGAGCGCTCGGTGTCTCACCTGACCGGATCGCGGTCGTCCGGTTCGGGAGCGACCCGGCCGTTCCGAGCGACGCAGATACTGCCGGCTCCGAAAGATTGGTGTTTGTCGGGGCTCTTGGGTGGGACCGTAACAAAGGCCTCGACGTTGCCCTCCAGGCGCTGCAGCTTCTCGTAAGAGGTGGGGATGAGAAGACCACCTTGACCGTCGCGGGCCCCGGAACGGTTGAGCCCTGGGTCGCCATGACACGAAGGCTCGGCCTGGAGGGCAGAGTTCACTTCGTTGGCGCCATCGATGACGTGTCCGCTCTCCTGCGAACAGCCGACCTACTGGTAAGTCCTGTCCGATACGAGGCCTACGGGCTCGCGATCCAGGAAGCGCTAGTACACGGAGTTCCTGCGCTGGTCTCTGCAAACGCCGGGATTGTTCCTCTTTTGCGCGCATCAGCACCCCAGCTCGTGGTGCCTGACGGTTCAGGACCAGCTGTCTGGGCCGAGGCGATTGCAGCCGCGTCGAGGAATAGCTCGCAACTGAGATCGGTCGTCGCACAGCTTGGTGCCAACCTGGCCCAGCGGACCTGGACAGCGATGGCCTCGGAGCTCGTCGAGCAGGTGGATCGACGCCTGTTACGACGAGACTGAGGAAAAGCTCCCCCTGGAGAACTCGCGGCGCATTCGCCGGACGGCAATCCAGCTGTGCACGACGAGCGGGGGAAGACTCGAACTGAAGCCGAACAGCAGCGCGTCACGGATCCTCGAAACGTCGAGTACGAGAAGGCTCGCAGCCTGCAAGACGAGCGTGAGCGGTACACCGACCCACGCCTCCTCGATCCAGCCTCGCGCAGCATTGAGGCTGTAGACGGTCACCGCCAGGGCGTAAAGCAGCGTTCCACCCATGGCGAGGGGCAGCAGGGACTCGAGCCCGGAGTATTTTGGGCCGATCAACCAGAGAAAGACTTGCGGATAGATGACCGAGAGCACAAAGACGGAGGTGCAAGCGCCAAATGCCAGGGAGAGGACCTGGACATATCTGCGCAGGAGTAGACGTCGGTCCCCGTAACGGGCGATGCGTGGCGCCACGAGCGCGAGCACCCCGCCCTGTGCGAGGACGAGGATGCTCGAAATCCGCCCGAGCGCGCCAACCTCAGCGACCGTGCGAGAGTTGGCGAGTAACCCGACCAGCCATAAAGTGATCTGTGACGAAAAGGCGTAGTATGCAGCATTGATCAACTGGCTTCGAACACCGCCTCGAAACGCCAGTGTATCCTCCGGATCCGCGTCTACTTCCCCAGGAAGAAGTCGACGGATGAACGAGCGGAGATACAGCGCTTGGGCAGCGGTGCCGCACAGATTGATGATCAACCCCGCCCAGCTTGTTGGCACACGGCGGAGCACCACGAGAACGCCAACCAGCCGGACGAGCGAGCCGGAAAGAAGCGCTCCCTGATAGCGCACCGAGCGCAGCAGGGCGAGGGCCATCGTTCCGTCCACGGTCGCGGAGACCTGGAGCGCCACCGTTGCCAGAACGAGCCCAAGGATGACGGCCCAGGCGGCAAGACTGGGCTTGGTCGCGGAGAGTGACCACCACAGGAGGGGAGCAGCCGCGAGCGAAACCACCGCGAATAACCTGAACCGCAGCGCGCGTGCCGCAGTCAGGATCTTTGCGAGACGCAATTCGTCGTTCGAATGATGCCCGGCGCGCGAAAGTAGCAAGGTGGAAATGCCGATGTCCGAAAGAACCGCGAGTGACGCCTGAACGGAGACGGCGATTGCGTACACAGCGAACTCGGCGACCGGAAGAACGCGAACGACGAGCAGTCCGGCCGCTGCCGTCACGACCTGCGTAAGCACCTCCAGCGACGCGAAGGCGACGAGGAGGGGCGCGAGTCGCGCGAATCTCTGAGGAGTCACCCCGGCATCTCCGTCGGCGCCCACCCCGAGGACTTCCCCGGCCTCGCCGTCCAACGGCGACCCCACTGTCGACCTGGCCTCTCGACAAACACGTAGGTCATGCCACAGAGGGCCAGAACCAGTGCGGCGTAGCATCCGAGGACCCCGACGCGAACTCCCAAAGACGCGCCGCTGAAATGCGCAGAAGGTAGCGCTCGGTAGAGAATCTTCTGGGCGAGGGTGTGCGTCATGTAAAGGGAGTACGACACCTCACCGAGTAGCAGCAGGCCGAAGGTTCGCTGGAGCCTCCGGGAGCCCGGACGGCGCGCCAGTGCAGGAACCAACGTAAGAAGCGCAAAGAGGAGAATCGCAAGCCCCGAACGGCCGGGCAGGTAGCAAGCCAGTAGCACAACCGCTGCGAGGGCCAGTGGGACGACCGGCGCTGGCGCCGGCTTCGTTTCTCCCGCCTCCTGGATAAGCCCATACGCGAGCATTCCCGCGACAAAGGTCGGCACCACGACGACCATCTCGCGGAAGGGAAGATTCTCCCAGAAGAGCAGGACGGCAACCGAGAGCCCCGCACACACCCCGAAGCTAGAGCGAGCTCGGACGGGAGTTCCCGTGGCGAGGCTCAGATGTCGCACCAGAAATGGAAACAGCAGGTAGACGAACCACTCCGAGCTGATCGACCACGATGGGTAGTTCCAACTCAGCACGAGGTGCGGGGTCCAGGCATGAACAAGGAACAGGTTCATGAGGAACTCTCGCCCTGAGTAGCCACTGTCCGAGAGGCCGTAGCCAAGGCGTCGGGCCGCCACCACCATCACAAGCACCCACGCGAGGGTCACGACGTGGACCGGGTAGATCCGTGTGAGGCGGCGCGCCAGGAACCGGGGGATGCTTCGGTTGGCGGCGTGTCGGAACTCGGGTCCATATCTCCTGGCGAGGACGAACCCACTGAGAACGAAGAATGCCGGGACTGCGAAGTCCCCGCGGCGAGCGACCGGGCTCAGTGGCGAGACCCAAGGGAACATCACGAGGATGTCATTCCAGAAATGGAAGAGGACGACCCAGACCGCGAGGACGCCGCGCAAGCTGGTCAAGGACGGGATCTCGGCCTGAGAGGGTGCTCGAGTGCTCACAGGGCGCTGTTCGCCTGCCTGCACCATCTCAATGAGGCGAGCCGTCGGCAGGGCTCGGTGTCGTCGGCCCGACGGGTTCCGTGCCCGACTGGCGACTCAGGAGGGGGTGTTGGGCCGTTGCCGCGCGCATGTGAAGCGTCCCGCGACCGACTTGAGCATCGCACACCTGGGCGAAAAAGACGATCCATCGACGACCCCGAGGGTCGCCACGGAGCGTTTGCCCGCTTGGTCCGCCGCACGACTCGCCGGGCGTTCTGCGGCAAGATTCGGCCGAAGGGCCGTCGGGTCCTACACCGAGTGCATGTCGAGCGGCATCGACCCATGAAGGTCCTCATTGCAAACCACACCAGTCGGCTCGTCGGAGGCGCGGAGCGATATCTCTCCGGTGTGAGTCAAGCGCTGAGAGACCGAGGGCTCGAGGTGCGGCTCCTGACCGAGGAGCCGTCGGATGAACGGTCCGATCCGCGGACATTTGCCTCAACTCGGACCGAAACGAGAGAAGAGTTCGAGCGCTGGGCGCCGGACGTGGCGTTTGTCCAAGGTCTTCTGCAGCCGAGTCTCGAAGGATGGATCGTCGACCGCTTCGCAAGTGTGCTGTTTGCGCACAACTATTATGGAACCTGCATCAGCGGGGAGAAGCGCACGCGCCGACCCGACCTCGCCTTCTGTACCCGGCGCTTCGGAGCCGCATGCCTCTTGCTCTACTGGCCCCTCGGCTGCGGGCCGTCGAGCCCGAGAGCACTCGTCAAGGGTTACCGTCTCCAGGCGGCGAGGAATGGCCTGCTGTCCAGATATCGTGAGATCGTCGTGGGTTCGCAGCACATGAAGGCGGAGATGGAGCGGAACACCAGCAGCAGGGTGACCCTCGCCCCGCTCTTCGTCGAGGACCGCGCAGCGGCCCCCTCCCGGAGCAGAAGGCCGTCCAGCTTCGTCTTCGTGGGGAGGATGACCGCGGTGAAAGGAGGACAGCTCGCGGTTCGCGCTGTCGCCAATCTCCAGTCCTCGCTCGGAGTGCCAATCGCTCTGGATTTCGTCGGGAGCGGACCCGAGGAGGCGGGCTGGAAGCGGCTTGCATCGTCGGCCGGTGTCGAGGCGCGATTCCATGGTTGGCTGGATGCGACGGCCCGGGATGCCATCATCCAGGAGTCGTGCGCGCTCGTCTTGCCAAGCATCTGGCCGGAGCCGTTCGGCCTCGTGGGACTCGAGGCTGCCCGCCTCGGCGTTCCTTCGGTTGCGTTTGACGCCGGTGGGATTCGCGACTGGCTGGAGAACGGTGTCACCGGTGCTCTCTGTCCCGTCTCGCACGATCTCATCGCCAGCCTCACCGCCGGCCTTCGTCGAGCCCGTGAGGATCTCATGACGGAGAATCGCTGGGGCGAGGCCGCCTATCAGGGCGCTCGGCGGTTTGCGCTCGCTCGGCACGTGGAAGTCTTGCGCGAGGTATTCGAACGGGTGTCCGGAACTCGGGCATGAAGATCGCCCTGGCCTCGTTCATCGTCTCCTCCGAGTTCAGCGGGATGGGTCGATGGACACGACGGGTTGCGGAGGGGCTTCGTCGGCGCGGACACGAGGTGACGGAACTCGATGCGACGAGTCTTGGGTGCGACATCCGGTCTCCCCTGGAGCGGCATCTCTTTGGGGCGAAGCTGGTTCGAGCTCTTCTTGCGGCGCCCGATCACTTCGATGTTGCCGTGATCCACGAGCCGCACGCGCTTCCGGCTTGCCTGCTTCGCAAGCTCACGAAGACCTCGGTCGTGGTCATGAGCCACGGGGTCGAGAACCGGATCATCCGCGAACTCCGACAAGCGACGAGGGAAGGGGCTGCCGAGACATATCCCGATACCGTTTCGAGACATTGGGTTCTCTGGGGCTGGCGCGAGGCGCTTGCCTTCCGCCTCTCCGATCATGTCCTCTGCCTGGCGGAAGTGGACCGGGAGTTCCTCGCCCGGAGCAGAGGCGACCCGAGCACGGTGAGCAGCTTCACCAACGGAGCGGATCCGGTGCCCGAACCGTTTGATCCCGGCGCCGCAAACGGCGTGCTTTGCGTGGGAACATGGATCCCTGAAAAGGGCTCGAAGGTACTCCCTAGAATCTGGAGCCTGCTACGCGCGCAAGAGCCGTCTGTGAAGCTCACGGTCGCGGGAACAGGCGTATCCGCGGATGCGGTGCGCCAAAGCTTCTCTCCTCAAGACCGTCACACGGTCGAGGTGGTCCCCGAATTTCGCGGCTCAACAGAGCTCGAGCCGCTACTACGTGACGCGGCCGTCTTTCTGTTGCCATCCCTGAGGGAGGGTTCGCCCCTCGCATTGCTCGAAGCCATGAGCCATGGACTACCCATCGTGGCGTCCACGGTCGGCGGCGTGCCCGATGTGGTGCGGGATGGAACGGATGGATTTCTCTACTCAGCCCTAGAGACGGGACGGGCAGCGGAGCTTGTTCATAGGCTCCTCGGGAGCGTGGACCTCCGTAGACGGTTGGGGTCTGCTGCGCGTGCCCGGGCTGATTCCCTGACCTGGGACCGTGCGACCTCTGCCGTAGAACGAGCCTGTCAGCTCGCATCCGAGGTGGTGCATTGAGAGTCACGACGCACTTCGCCTTGTGGGCGGTGGGACTGGTACCTGCTGAGACCCAGACGAGTGAGGCGGAGAGAAGCGCGCTGGCCCATGCAGCGGCGGGTCTGCGTCGCGTCGTTGAGATCGGAGTCTGGCACGGGGTCACCACGGCCCGGCTGAGGGCAGCAATGGATCCAGGAGGAGTTCTGTACGCGGTGGATCCGTACGAGCCCGGACGACTTGGGGTGAGCTTCCAGGCAGTGATCGCGCGCCGGGAAGTGGGCCGCTCCGCCGGGGCCGAGGTCCGCTGGGTGCGGAAGACGGGGGTGGATGCGGCGCCGATCGTCTCCAGCGAAGGCCCGGTCGAGCTGGTGTTCATCGATGGCGACCACTCCTACGACGGTCTGCGATCGGACTGGGAGGCTTGGTCCGACCGGGTGAGTCGAGGAGGTGTGATCGCCCTGCACGACAGCGTCTCCAGCGTCGCCCGGCCGATCGACGATGCGGGAAGCGTGCGTTTCACTCGTGAGCGAATCATGGTGGATCCCCGCTTCGAACGTGCTGGCGGGGTAGATACGCTCACCCTGTGGCGGCGACGATGAGCAACGAGAGCCCGGCGAGAGCGTACGACGAGTGGCATTCGCAGCTTCCCGTCGACGACGGAAGCTCGACGCCCTGGCACGTCTTGGCGAACCAGCTGCTCGATGAGCGGGACCTTGTGGGACGGACCGTTCTGGAGATCGGCTGCGGCCGTGGTGGATTCGCTGCCTCACTCTGCAGACGCGGGGCGCTGGTCACCGCGTCTGATTTCTCCTCGGCCGCGCTCGAGCTTGCCCGGAAGGAGTTCTCTGGCCTCGCCATCCAGTGGATGCAGGCCGACATCCAGGTGCTCCCCTTTGCAGACCGCACCTTCGAGACCGTCGTCTCGTGTGAAACGATCGAGCACGTTCCATCGCCGTCGAGAGCCGTCGCAGAGCTCGCCCGCGTTCTTCGCCCGGGGGGTCACCTCGTCCTGACGACCCCGAACTACCTCGGGACGATGGGTGCCTACCGCGGCTACCTTCGACTACGAGGCCGCCCGTTCACAGAAGCGGGGCAGCCCATCAACCAGTTCACCATGCTCCCGAGGACGGTTCTCTGGCTCAAGGAGGCAGGACTGAGGGTTGAGCGGATCCGGGGTGCAGGCCACTATCTTCCCGTCCCTGGCCGGTCGCCGCTCCGTCTCAGTCTCCTCGACCGTGCTCCCGGGTTGAAGCTCTTCGCTCTCCACTCCGCATTTCTCGCCTCGAAAGCGGCCTCGTGAGCTCGTCGTAGAGGGGGACGAGCCGCGGCCCGAGGCGCCCGTGGTCCAGGTCTCGCCTGGCCCTGGCGAGCGCCTCCCCCGCGAGCCGCATCCGGAGGTCCGGGGAGTCGATCGCGGTCTGCAGTGCCCTGGCAAGCGCCTCGGCGTCGTTTGGGGGGACAAGGAGACCGCTCTTTCCATCCTCCAGTTGCTCGAGCGCGCCGCCCCAGGCGGTCGCGACCACCACCCGTCTCGATGCCATCGCCTCGGCAATGGTGCGGCCAAACGGCTCTGGACGGGTGCTGGCCTGCACGACGATGTCCAGAGCTGAGTACACGCCCGCGACACTGCTCTGGAAGGGCACGAGGCCGCACCGTCCCTCCAGGTTGAGGGTCTGGATCGAGGTCCTGAGCTCGGCCTCGCTCACCTGGCTTCCGAGCGTGGAGTAGACTGGCCCACCGACGATGTAGAACCGCGCCGCCTTCGAGGCGACCCGCCGGGCCGCCTCCAGGAAGACTGCGTGGCCTTTCCACGATGCATAAGTCCCGACGAGACCCACCTTGAGCGTTCCGGGCGCTGCCGGAGGCAGTCCCGCCAGGGCATCGAGATCGAGCGGCGCCGCCGTACCGGGTGCGAAGAGGGCCGTCCGGATTCCGTTGAGGACCGTCTCGATCCGGAGCCGGGGCAGGAGGCCTCGCGTGTCTGACGCGACGGCTTCGGAGACCGCCACTCCAAGACCTGCCCTGCGCTGCACGAGAGGAAGAAGCTTCCGTGTCACAGCTCGTGCCGTGAGGAAATCGTGGACGTGCCAGACGAGTGGCACGCGCGTGGGTCGGACCAGTGCAGAAAGCAGATGCGTCTTCAGGCCGTTGCTGTGGACGATCTGAGGGCGTTGCGCTCGAAGCTGGGCAGAGAACCTTGGAAGCCACCAGGCCAGCGAGCGCGTGGCGCCGAGCCATTCCATCCATCCCCCCACAGCCTCTCCCTCGTTCCGACTCTCTCCCAGCTTCGCGAGGTCCCCAGGCAGCGGCAGGACGGCCGTGCTCGCCCCGAGCGCTGCTGCCTCCACCATGAGGGGACCGTCTTCGAGCGCAAGGACGCCGACCTGAACCTCCGACGCTGTCTGCCGTAAAGACGCGATCAAATCGAGCAGGCTCTGCTCCGCGCCCCCGAGAGTTCCGATGGGATTGAGAAAGAGGACTCTCATTGGGGCGCCGCGAGTCGCAGGTAGGCTTCCGACACCGCAGCGGCGTGGGCGGTCCAGCTGAACCTCCGCGCCCGATCGCTGCGGATGGAGAGCCCAGGCGCGCCCCGAGAACCGTTGAGCAGGCCCCGGATGACGTCGACCCAACCTTCGACATCGCCCGGCACGCAGAAGACCCCCGCGTCCGCCGCGGTCTCCCGGAACCCCGGGATCTCGCTGAGTACCACGACGGCACCGGCGGCGAGTGCCTCGAGGACTGGAAAGCCGAAGCCTTCGCGTTCGGAGGTGAGGACCACGAGTCTCGCGTGCGCGTAGAGCGCGGCCAGTCCCGCCCGACTCAGAGGGGGCGTTCTCACCACGCCATCCGCGATCCCGAGATCGCTCAGAAGCGCGAGCTGAGCGGAATCGAGTGCGGCGCCGTGCTGAACCAGCAACAGGCTCGGGAATTCTCCTCTGAGGCGAGCGAAGATCCGGAAAAGGATGTCTAGTCTCTTGCGAGGAAAGTTCCCGGCCACGTTCAACAGGTACGTGGCACCGCGGAGCTCCGGCGGGAGCGCTCCCTCTCCTGGTGCGAAGAACTCGTCGGCCACACCCAGCGGAGCGTGGACCAGACGGTCCTCGGGCACGAGCATCCGTTTCACGATCTGCGCACGAATCTGCTGCGTGCTGAAGAACACGACCGCCGCGCTCCGGAGACCCGCCAGCTGGAGACGTGCCATCTGAACCCGCCACATCGGCTTTCCCGCTGGCTCCAGCGCCGCCTCAAACGCGTCGAGATCGTGGCAATAGACACCAGTGCGACCGCGCGGCAGTACCAGCGCCAGCGCGGAGTAGGTGTGATCGGCGATGTGAAAGAACGCGTACGCCGTCCGCCGAGGCACCAGCTGGAGCGGATAGGTGATGAATCGGGTCACCAGCCGGTCGAGATTCCACGCGAGTCTCTCCGGAAGGAGCTGAAGGGCCTCGAAACCACCAAAGAAATGAGGGCGGACACCGACAGTGGTGAGCCGGTCCGCGTGCTCGCGCTGCAGATGCGCGAGCAGCATCTCCGCAGCGTAGTCCATGCTCGGCCAGAGCTCCTCCGCCGCGTCGAAGATGACTGCCAGACGCTGTGGCGCGCTCACGCCCGGGCTTCCTCGAGCACGTCCTGGAGCGCGTCGCGCACTCGTCGTCGGCGGGTCCAGCCGAGCCGCTCGAGCTTTCGTGGGTCCCCAACAAGCCACTGGATGTCCACGGGACGGAGCCGGGACGGATCGACCCGGATCTGGGCGTGTGTTCCGGCGAGCTCCTGCAGCTCCGCAAGAGCGTCCAGAATGCTGATGCCCTGACCGGAACACACGTTGTAGACCTCTCCGGGAGTGCCGCTCCAGCAGGACCAGGTACGCGGACACCACGTCCTCGACATGGCTGAAGTCGCGCACCGGCGTGACGTCGCCCACGTCGACCACTGCGGGCACGTCGCCTCTGGCGATCGAGACCAGCTGGCG
>Ga0207650_10001034_pt1 | contig 20873 bp, 19 predicted proteins | sample KBSS63metaG_FD_184325 | JGI IMG/M metagenome (GOLD analysis project Ga0207650, IMG submission 184325) | Switchgrass rhizosphere microbial communities from Kellogg Biological Station, Michigan, USA - KBS S6-3 metaG (SPAdes) (version 2) | ecosystem: Host-associated > Plants > Roots > Rhizosphere...
ATTACGTTGGCAATCATCGGCATCATCTACGGCGCCCTGGTGGCGATGGTCCAACCGGACGTCAAACGGCTGGTTGCCTACTCATCGGTCAGTCACATGGGTTTCGTTGTGCTCGGACTTTTTTCTTTCACCGAGCAGGGCATGCAGGGCGCGCTTTACCAAATGCTGAACCACGGCGTATCCACTGGAGCGCTCTTTCTGTTCGTCGGCTTTATCTACGAACGCCGGCACACGCGGCTGATTAGCGAGTTCGGTGGACTGGCGACGCCGATGCCCTGGTTTGCGACGCTCTTTGTGATCGCGTCGCTTTCGTCGATTGGCCTGCCTTTTCTGAACGGCTTCGTCGGCGAGTTTTTGATACTCATCGGCACCTGGACTTCCACCGCCATTCACAATGCGCAGCTCGCGACGATGCTCGCGGGCACAGGAGTGATCTGGGCGGCCGTTTACATGCTCTGGATGTTGCAGCGTGTGGTGTTTGGAAAAGTTACTAAGCCGGAAAACGCAGGGCTTCGAGATCTGAACGCACGCGAGCTTGGTCTGCTGATTCCGCTGCTCGTGTTAATGCTCTTCATGGGAGTTTACCCGCGCGTGTTTCTTGACCGATCGCAGGCAAGCGTTGCTGAAGTGAAAACGCGAATCGGAACGTCACAAGCGGGAGGCTCGTTTGCAGATGCTAAGCCTGCGGAACGACGCGACCGGCTGGCTCCCTAGGTCGAACTTAGCTCCGTAGGAGCCGAATGTCTATAGACAACCGAGGTATAGAAAAGATAGCTCTGGAGGAGCGAAAAAGTTTTTGGCGGCGGCTGGAGCCCGAGGCGATTTTGGGTATTCTTTTTTCTATAAACATTAGGTCCCTACGGGACTACAGTTAGTCACACTTAATGAATCTCTTCGCTCTACAACTTGTAACTCCAGACGTCAATCTTTGGCTCATACTGCCGGAGTTGATCGTATGCGCGGTGGGCGTCGCGGTGATGCTCGTCGACGCTTTTGCGAAACCTACTCAGAGATGGATCACCGGCGCGTTATCTATCGCCGGGCTGATCGCGGCGGCTGCCGGATCGTCGTGGCTGTGGTTGTCGTGGCGCACCCTGAGCCAGGCGTTCAACGGCATGATCGTCCTCGACGAGCTGCGTCTCGGGTTCACATTTGTCTTCCTCGTCGTTTCCGCACTCACCATCCTGGTTTCGATGGTTTGGGTTGAGAATGAACGCCTGCCGGCTGGCGAGTTTCATTCCCTGCTGATGTTTGCCACCGCCGGCATGATGTTTATGGCTTCGGCGGGCGACCTGGTGATGGTGTTTCTTGGCCTGGAGATTCTTTCGATTGCTACGTATGTCATGTGCGGCTTTCGCCGAACTGATATACGCTCCAACGAGTCATCCATGAAGTATTTCGTCCTCGGCTCGTTTTCTTCGGCTTTTCTTCTCTACGGAATTGCGCTCATCTATGGCGCCACTTCAACTGCCGCCGGACTTCCGGGCACAACCAACATCGCCGAGATTGCGCGCCGGCTGCCCGATGCGCAATATCCCCAGCTGCTCTTCGCCGGCGCGGCGATGATGCTGGTCGGCTTTGGTTTTAAGATTGCCACCGCGCCGTTTCACGTTTGGACTCCGGACGTTTACGAAGGCGCGCCCACGCCGGTCACGGCCTTCATGGCGGCCGGTCCGAAGGCGGCGGGCTTCGCTTCGTTCATGCGCGTCTTCGTGTTTGCGTTTCCCTTTGTCGTAGCTACGGGCGCTGGCAGCGTGGCTGGACAAATTCACGCGGCTTGGCTGAGCGCGTTAGTCGTACTTGCCATTCTCACGATGACGATTGGAAACGTGGTGGCCATTGCGCAGAACAACGTGAAGCGCATGCTGGCATATTCTTCAATCGCCCACGCTGGCTACGCCCTCGTCGGGTTCATTGCCGCCGGCGCGGCCGCTGATATGGAACAGCGCAACGCCGCAATTGCAGCCGTGATTTTTTATCTACTGACTTACGCGGTGATGAATCTCGGCGCCTTCGCCGTGGTCCAACTCATCGCCCAGAACTCAGATCGACGCACTGAGGTTGAAGACTATAACGGCATTGGATTTCAAACACCGTGGTTGGCATTCAGCCTATCGTTGTTCCTGCTAAGTCTGTTGGGCATGCCGCTAACCGCGGGCTTCATCGGCAAGGTCATGGTGTTTCGCGCGGCCCTCGACCAGGGTTATTACGCGCTCGTGGTGATCGGCGTTTTGAATACCGCCGTCTCGGCTTACTACTACCTGCGTCTAATCGTGGTCATGTTCTTTCGCGAAAGAACCACCGCCTGGCAGGCGCCGCGAATACCGGCGAGTGTGGGCATCGCGCTCGTGGTTACGGTGCTTGGCGTCTTGTACCTGGGACTCTTTCCCGGCCGCGTTCTCAATGCGCTAAGGCAGAAGCCAGGCGTCACCGTCTCGATGAGATAACTGTGGCGGAACAAAACAACCGCCAAGACGCCAAGAACGGGGAGCGGACTAGATGCGCCTGTTCGTTATCCCAACTACTCTTCTAAACTTGGCGACCTTTGCGTCTTGGCGGTTCCTTTCTCTGTGACAGCGCACCGCACTCCAAAACACATGAACGCTGAAGCATGCGCGGCACAGGTCCAGGCCGATCTCGGCGAGGCATGGCTTCCGCAAATCTATCGCCGCGTGCGCGCTCGTCGCACTCGTTCCTACGAGTTCGCGACACTCGGCAAGAAACCTCGCGTCGAAATCCAACACACGCTCTTGGGCGTCGAGCTAAAGGTGGGCCGCAAACGACTGCTCTGTCCCGACCTGGCAACCGCGCGTTATCTCTCGATTTTCGCCAGGGCGGGCTGCACGGAGGTGGCGGTGCCTTACGACATCACCAAAATTTCTCAACTTGCCGACGAACTTGAATCCTCCTGGCACCGAATGCTTTTGCTGGTCGACCACTACACTAAGAGTGCTTCAACCGCGATGAAAGCGCGCGTCAGCGGTTTGCTGCGTGACAAAATCAGGAACGAGATTTCCGAGCTGGGCGCGGGAGCTGCGATGCCTGAGTTCAAAACGCCAACCCGCCAGCGAAACTAAACTTCGCATGTAACGCAAACTGTTAGTTTGCGGTTGTGGCTGAATGCTATTCACCATCGCAAAATAACAGTTTGCTTTACTGACTTGCGTTACGAGCGAGTTCGAAGTTTAATAGTCCGCGACATGATCGAAGAGCCGCGTGAACTACTAATTGAAGATCCACTCCCGACTGAAGCAGACACCCCCCTTCCGTTTCCGTTCAACCAACAAACCTACTGCCGCTACGAACCTATCGAAAAGCAGATCGAGGAAGTGCGCGTCCTTATTGTCGACAGCCTGCTGCGCGACGAAGACGATCTTTCCGAAGTAGCACGGACCGAATGGGGCAGCGCGACCGCTGCGGAAATCAAACGCGAGCGGCGCATCGCCGGCATGGCGATTGAAAATATCCAGAGCAATATTGAACGTCTGGTAAAGAATCCGACCACGCAGGTCAGTCACCTGGCTTCCATTGCCGTGGCCGTGCGCCAGTTCAAGCCTGACGCGATTGTCCTCAGCGGCACCCTGCGCGACTTCGATTTTTACAGTCCCACGGTGCTGGAAACTTTTGCCGAGTTCATTCGCTCCTGCAAAACTCCGGTGCTGGCAATTTGCGGCGGTCATCAGCTGGTAGGGCTGAGCTTTGGCGCGCGCGTCATGACGCTCGATCGCCTGGAGCAACATCAGCAGCGTGAAAATCGGCCCCTCGAATACCAATATCGCTTCATCAGGATTACCCAACCAGGGGATCCAATCTTCAGCGGCATCAACAGCCCCGCCGAAGGCCTGTGGCAGGATTCCAGCTCAGACGCGCGCGTGTTGCGTGTCTGGCAAAATCACGGACTGCAGCTCGATCGAGTCCCGAAAGGGTTCTCCCTGCTGGCCACTTCTTATCTTTGCCGCAACCAGATGATGGTCAAACGTGGTGACGGTCAACTCATCTACACGGTGCAGTTTCATCTGGAAAAATCTTTCGAGGACTGGAACAAGAGCCGCACCCGTTGGGAACATCAGAATGAATCGCGCGACGGTCGTATCCTCTTCGAAAACTTCCTGCAGCTGGCGCTCGCTCACCGAATCTCATGCACGCCCTTGTAGGGGCGGACCTATGTGTCCGCCCCGGGGCGCACACGCAGGTGCGCCCCTACAATCCACAATGTCGGATCCATTAACAGAAACCAGCCTGGCGCGCGCCGCAAAAACGCTCGCTCGCCGCGACAAAGATCTGGCGGTGATTCTTAAAACGTTTGGACCGCCGCCGATGTGGGCGCGGCCACCCGGCTTTGTGACGCTCGTCAAGATCATTCTGGAGCAGCAGGTTTCCTTAGCCTCAGCCGCCTCGCTGTTTACGCGTCTCGAGAAGAACACTCAGCCCTTTCATCCCGCGCGCGTCATTGAGTTAGGTGAAGCGCATTTGAAAGCGCAGGGATTGACGCGCCAGAAAACCGCCTACTGCCTCCATCTGGCAGAATCCCTACATGACAAGCGTTTGAAACTACGACAACTCTCACGCCTGGACGATGCCGACGCGAAGGCGGCCCTCATGGAAGTTAAGGGAATAGGATCGTGGAGCGCGGACATTTATCTTTTGATGGTGTTGCGGAGACCCGATATTTTCCCCGTCACCGATCTCGCGCTCGTCACTGCGGCGACAGAACTAAAACAACTAGCGCTTAGGCCCAATCCAGCTCAACTATCGCAGTTGGCTGATGCGTGGCGACCGTATCGTTCCGTTGCGGCGCGAATGTTGTGGCAATATTATTTGGCGACGCGAGCGCGCTGGAAGCGCGCGGAGATGGTAGCCAGAGGTGAAGCCTCTGGTTAACAGTGGTTTTCAAATTGGGCGCACTGAAGGTGCGCTTAGAACATCTGAGCGCGCCCCAGCGCGCAAATGAATCACTCGCTTCGATCCAGACGTTCCACGTCTGGCTACCTTCGTTTCGCCGCTACCGCGGCTCAAACTTAATGAGCCCAACAGCATGAGAAGATTTATCGCCACAATGTTCAGTCTTGCGTTTCTGCTTAGCGGTTGCCTTTGCGAAGGCAGCGCCACCACCATTGTCGTCGCTCGTTCGGCGAACGAAATTGTGATCGGCGCGGACAGTAAAGTCACCGACACTTACGGTAACGAGGTGGCCAGCCAGGTTTGCAAGATTCAACAGTTTGGCAATCTGTTCGTCGCTTTCGAAGGACTGCTGCGCGACAAGGCTACCGGTTTTAGCGTGCCTGACATTGTGCGACGCGCGTTTCAGGTAAAACCCGAAGCCTCTGCCGCTGACCGGGTAAAGATCCTTACCGGCTACCTGACCTCTGAACTTTTCATCGAGTTGCCGCGCGTCAGGAATAATTCAGCCGACGAATTTCACACCAAGCTCGAGGGCCAAACGTTTCTACGCGTGCTGATCGCAGGATTCGAGCGCGGCCGTCCGGTTGTTTTTGTGCGGCAGTTTCGCACGACCTTCTTCGCGCGCGGCATCGGTGTCACCGTGATTCCCGATGATTGCCTCGCCGACTGCAAAGGCGAAGTGATAACGCGCTTTCTAGGTGAGACCGATGCAATCGATGGTTTGCCCGAGGAAACCGCAGGGTTCTGGAAGGACGGACTGGCGGACGGGGTGCGACGCTTAATCGAAACTGAAATCGCGGCGCGCAGCGAATATGTCGGGCCGCCGATTGATCTGTTGCGGATAACCTCGCGCGGGGCGGAATGGATTCAAAAGAAGGCGGCGTGTCCGGAACTCAAATCCCGCCGCTCAAGCTCCCGCCCGCGTCGCGCTTGATTGCTTTCCTTTGTGCGTCCTCTGTGCTCTCTGTGTCTTTGTGGTGAGTTTACTGCTCAAACATCCACCACAGAGACACAGAGAACACAAAGGATGCACAGAGGTCTACTTGGAAATTGTCGAAACGGTTGTGACTGGCGCGGGCACGGTGAAGTCGGTAGTTACCGGAACATTCTCCATCGTCAGCTCAATCAAACGATCCACTACAGCCTTCAGATCATTTGTTTCGGCAAACACGCGGAGCTGTTCCTCTGCCGAAGTCTTGCGTTCGAGGATCGTATGCACATGCTCGATCTCTTTGCGCGAGCCGAGTTCATCGACCACGTCGTCGACGAAATCGAGCAGCTCGAGAATCAGATCGCGCGTCGGCACTTCTTTCTGCTTGCCAAAGTCGATCATCTTGCCGTCAATTCCCCAGCGCACCGCGCGCCACTTGTTCTCCTGAATCAGCATGCGGCGATACAGTCTGAACCCCAGGTTCTTCTCGATCAGTTTGGTGAGCTTGGCCACGATCGCCTGGAACAGCGCGGCGATGGCTACCGTGTCGTCAACGCGCGTGGGGATATCGCAGATGCGAAATTCAAGCGTGGGGAAAATCGGATGCGGTCGCAGGTCCCACCAAATTTTCTTGCCGTCGTTGATGCATTGAGTTTTTACCAGCAGGTCGACATAGCGTTGAAAGCTGCTGTAGGAGTCGAAATGGTCAGGAATGTCGGTGCGCGGAAACTGTTTGAAAACCTCAGAGCGATACGATTTGAGCCCGGTGTTGTGTCCCATCCAGAAGGGAGATGAAGTAGTCAGCGCCAGCACGTGCGGCAAAAAATACCGGGCGGCATTCATGATGTGAATGCGGCGATCCAAGTCGCCGACTCCCACGTGAACGTGCAAACCAAAAATCAGCAGCGACCGCGCCACGTTTTGCAGTTCCTGGACCAGCAGTGCGTATCTTTCGTCGTCATAAATCTTCTGGTCTTCCCAGTGTGAGAACGGGTGGGTCGAGGCAGCCACGATTGCCAAGCCGGTCTTCCCTGCCAGCCCGGAAATGATGCTGCGCAAACGCGTGATGTCGGCGCGCGCTTCCTGGATGTTTTTGCAAACCCCGGTGCCCACCTCGATCATCGACTGAATCATCTCCGGCTTTATTTGCTCGCCGAGAATCATCTTCCCCTCTTCGAGAAACTCCGACACGTGCGAACGCAACTCACGCGTTTGAGGGTCCACGATCTGAAATTCTTCCTCAATTCCTAACGTGAATTGATCGAACATCGCTTCAGGCTCCTATTGATAAAGTCGGATCGAGAATTTCCCGGATCATGCGCCAGTCCGGCGTGAGTTTGCCCACCGCTTCGTGGCGCAGATGCTTGAACATGCTAACCACAGAATGCACCGGACTGTGCAGATCGAAATGAACGTACCACTGGCGCGGTTCGCCTTCCTGATAAAGAAAATGGAGCACGGCATCGCACCGGCCCTTCTCATAAAAGCCCCCGCTCGTGTCTTTATGATTTGCAAATAACCGGGTGAAGTCTTTTCGCTCGCTTAACGTCGAATAGATAAACGGCCACGCCTTGAAGCCCAGGCCGACTCCATGTTCGCCGTAGACGTTGTCTATATTCTTGATCACCTGCCAGAGACCTTTCGCCCGCAGCCGAGCAAGAATTAGCAAAAGCGCCTGCTGCTTATCCACCGCGAAGTTATTGAACGCCGCTTCGTCGCCCACCGCGCCCCACATTCCTGACAGCCTACCGCTTAACTCCTCCCGCACATCGTCGGGTAAATCTTTCCAGAGAAGTTGCGCCACGTTTCCGTTCGCGTCAGTCACGGCCCAACTCACTTTCGATCAAGGTGCGGTTGTCGTCAGACAGATTCTTAAACCTCAGTCCGACACCCCGGCCGGGATCGCTGTAAACCACATCGGCGTTGGCGACGATTTGCCGGCCGTCCCCAAGCGGAATGCGAACCAGCAACGCCGCGCCTTCAGGCAGGTTTGCCTGCGTGTTCATATAAAAACCGCCGACGCTGATGTCTTTAGTGCTGGCTACGCCGGTCGCATCGTTGCCGTCGAAAAATACGTCGACGATCAGACGCGCGCGATCGTATTGCCGCCGCTCATCCGGCCCTTCAAGACTCTCATCCAATTCTTCAACCACGGAGGTGATTTCCTTTTTGGAGTGCGCTGACCTGTCAGCGCACGCCAAATTAAAACGCATACGAGCAGCGACTCAAAATAGGCTTAGCGCTTCTCGCTGATGATAAACGTGGGCACCATGCCGCCGCCTGAGCTTACATTCGCCAGCTCTGTTGACGACAGCCGCGTAAACGCTGAACGCACTTTGCCGTTGAACAACAGCGGGTCGAGATCGACAAGCTGCTCGCTGAATTCAATCGCGCCGTCATTGGTTAGTGCCGGAAAAACCTCGCGGGCCGTCGGCACGCGCTCTTGCGCCAGATAGTCGCCGTTCGCGAGAGCACTCTGGAGCGCCGAGTCCCAGGCTGCTTCATCGCTGTTCCAGCCAATCGTGATCCCGTGCCCACCGTAATCGTCATTGGGTTTGAGCACTAGTTTGTTGCGATTCGTTCTGATGAATTCCAGCAGTTCGATATGCTTGCCGAAATAATCGCTGTCCCCGGATTTTACCATCCGCGTCCAGGGAACATGCGCGCGAATCGCCTCGCGCTCTTCGTTGCTGAAGAGACCTGCGCGTTCTTCATCCGTCAGAACTGCGAACAGGGCCTTCTTGTGAATCAGCTTGGAGCGAAAGCTGTTGACCATACAGATCGCGCCGGCGCGGTAAGCGTCCAACAAGGCAGGAAACTCGCGGACGATCGGCAGGTATTCGTTTACCAGTAGACGCTTGTAGACGATGTCGATCTTGAATTCACCGACGCGCAGAGTGTTGCCGTCAAACTCCAATTCATCCGGCGAACAGATCAGCGAAGGATAACCCTGACTTTCAAAGAACTCTTTGAACAGCTCAAACTCTTTCTGCGTCGGCAGTCCCTTCAAATCGACGATCGCGATTTGGGGTACGGTGTCAGGCGTGCGGCCCAGGAATTCCTCGTAAGAGTCGAGCAAAACTTCCAGCATGTAGCGCCGGCCGTAAAGCGGGTTCACGTTGTAAGTCTCGGCGAATTTCTGCATCACCGGCAGACGGGAAAAAATGTCGTAGGCCGCGTCGACGTAAGCGATGCCCGCCGGACTCTCGCCATTGAGTTCGACGAAGCTATAAGCGGTGTCGGTTAAGAACGAATCGAGGCGGGCGGTGGGCGACACAGCCTTGTAACCTGGGTCAATGCTGATCAGTTCGCGCTCGATTTCGGTCAAGCCGAGATCGTCAATGATCGAAGGATCGCCGATGGCGGCGTCCTTAATTTTCTGAATGGCTGACCAAACAGTTTCGCAGACTTGAACGATGCGCGTGAAGTCCGACTCGGTGACGAAATGCGGACGCAGGTAAGGTGAAAGCCTACGGCCGCCGAAAATCAACTTCGACTGTTCGAGGCCCTCGTCGAGCATCACGCGGGATGCTTCGGCGAGTTTCTCGTCGCGGAGCAAAGCGTGATAACGCGAGACTGCGTCGTGCAACATAGAAATGCTCGGAGTTCTTTGGTCGAGATAGACAGTTTGAGAGCTGCAAGGCCGCCAAACAGTCGGAGTATTACTGGAGCGGGTTAGATTATCACAGCAGTGCGGAAGGCGGCCATGCGCGAACGTGTAGGGTTCTTTTGAAGGGCGCTGACCTGTCAGCGCTTTGGTCGGACGCGACTTGTCGCGGCCATGGTTTCGCTACGCTTGAGGTAAAAGAATTGGGCGACAGGTCGCCCGAGGCAAAAGCGCTGACAGGTCAGCGCACTCCAAAAAGTAACTTACGGCTGTTTTTGCTCGTCGTGATCGTTGCCGTACTGGATAGTGAGCGTGATCTTTTCTTTGTTGCGTATCACGACGCAATTCGAAGGTACGCCGGGCGTAAACGCAAATGAGTAACTCCCCGTTTCGGTATTGAGCGACTTGCCGTTGATGGTCTCAATTAGATCACCGGGTCGCAGCCCAGCCTTGTAGGCGTCGGTCGACGGCTGAACTGAGAGCACCAGGAGTCCGCCGCTCGATCCAAAGCGCGATGCGGCTTGCGGTTTCAATGCCACTGTTTGGATCCCGTCGCCCAACATAGTGTGGCGCGCCTTGTAGATTTTCCTCACTTGCTTCTCTACCGTGGTGCGCAATCCAAAGAACGGATCGGGAGATTCACTCAGCTTGATCTCCATCGCCTCCGCAATTTCCTTCTCCGGTCGCGCCACGCCAAACAGCACCGGACTTTCCGGTCCCGCCTCGTCCAGCAGCCAGGAGAACTCTTCCGCGTCGCGGATAAATCCATTATTCACGCTGAGGATGATGTCGCCCGGTTTAAGTTTCGCGAGGGCGGCCGGACTGCCAGGGGTAACCGACGTCAGTAGGATTCCCTGCTTCTTCGAATTCAACTCGCGCGCACGCTCGACCTCCCAACCGACACGCGTAATGCGTTCAACGGGGATGGCTCCGACCGGCTCACCTTTGATTCCCAACCAGGGTCGCGGCACGCTCGCTTGCCGCGCCACCACACGCTTCGCGGCCATCCTCACCAGAGACATCGGAACAATCGTCGCTTCGCCGCCTTCGACTCCATCGACGATCCCAAGCGTCTCGTTGTTTTCGTTGATTGCAATGCCGCCGATGTTTGCCGGAGAAAACTTTGGCGACTTAACCCGCACCCGCGCGATCCCGCCTGAGGGAGAACGGCTGATCTTAACAACGATCGCTTCCGTTTCGCCGATACGAATGTACAGCGGAGATCTTCCCGGCGCTTCACTAACTGGCGCCGGCTGTGGTCCAACTACGCGCAGCACCTGTCCGATAACTATCGCCTCTTCTTTCGGCGCGGCTTTGGTCGGCAGGTTGGCATCGGTAACAGTTATGAGCGACAACCCCGTGAGGCCATCCAGTCCGATATATCGCCCCATCACGCGCTTGCCATCGCGGGTGATGATTCGCAGATCGGCCGGCAGAGAAAACTCGGCCGGATACTTGAATTCTTCCGGCACGCCTTGAATCGCCGGCGGACCGTATACGCCGGGGCCGACTTCGGGAGCCGGAGCCACGACGGGCGCGGGCGGCGCCGTTCCCTTTGCACCCGGAGTCGTGCTTACCGGCGTTCTCGGCGGCCGCGGGGCGCGCGGCACGAAAAACGACGGCGGCGGCATCTCCGCTTCCGCTTCCGGCAGCCAGGCCGCAATCGTTTGGCCGTCGTCCAAAGCCAGACCGGCTATTACGTTCGTGTGGACGTCGCCGGCAAGTTGAAAGGCCTGGTCCAGCTTGGCGATAGCGTCGAACTGCTCCCGCGATCGCACTAGCAAACTCAAAACCTTGAGACCGTTGAGCCGGTGCAGAATCGTAACCACTTGCGGCGCGGCAAGCTTGTTCTCGAGGATCACACGATTGGCATCAGCCGTGCCCTGAGCTTTTGGAGTGCTGTGCGGTTTTGCGGGAGAGGGGGCGGGCGTCTGGGCCGTCGCCGGGATAGAGACCAGGCCGGCCACTAAGACTAACGCGAACAAATTGAATTTCTTTTTGCTTGTCATTGCTTAATTAAAACGTCCTGGTGATCTACCCTTAAATCATGGTCGCGTAGAGGCCTGCAGTTCAGAGTTCAGCCTTTAGGCTGGGCCTTCGCTCTTATCACAATCGCAAGCTAGAGCTTGAACTCTCAATGCCGACCTCCCCGCGGATCAGTTATTACCAGGTGCCCCTGGCCGACGCCATCAAAGGCGAAGCGCTGTTCGAGAGCGAACGCTGCGAACCGAAGCTAACCGTCGGTAGCGATATCGTGCGCGACAACCCGCTGCCGTTGTCGACGGAAACTTTCAGCGACTGGTACGACGCATTAATCGGGAAAGCTCCGGTGGGATAGGCGCCCGCGAGTTGCTCGTCACGTTTCAAGACTCCGGCGGAAGTGCTGCTCAGATCGCGCGTGCCCAATCGACTGCCTCGCAGGCTTGCCAATTCCGTGCGCGCCCCTCCGCGCCTAACTGTTCGCGGAGAAACAACCTGAGTGGACGAATCATCCGTCCCTGCGACCGTCGCAACTTTCACGTCATCCGGATTCACTGCGGTCTGAACCGGCGCAACCGGCGGCGCCACAGGACTTGTTACAACTTGATTTCCACCAGCAACCGCCGGGTTCGTTTGATTTCTAAAACTGACAAACACGAAAGCCGAACCAATCACGAGCAGTACTGCCGCGACCGCTGACGCCCTAAGCGCGGGCGAAAAATTTGCAAACGAGAAAGAACGAGTTTCCTTGTTTCGTTCCGCGGCTAGCCGGGCGCGCAAACGCACATCAAAATCCGCCGGCGCTTCCACCCTGCCGAGGCTGGAAACAAGCGCGTGCAACTGACTCTGCTGACGGGAAAGCGTTTCACACGCCGGGCACTGTTCGATGTGTGCCGCCACCGCGGCACTTAGCAAACGACCCGCGCCCCGCGCTTCGATTTCACGTTTGGTGTTTCGGCAATTGATACTTCTCATGTTACTCCTCAAAAATAAGCCGTCATCTTCTCTCGCAGGAAGCCTCGCGCCCGGCTAATGCGCGATTTGACGGTGCCTTCACTGGTTTCCAAGATTCGCGAGATGTCTTCGTAACTCCGGCCTTCAACGTCTCGCAGAATCAGGGGGGCTCGATATTTCTCCGGGAGAGTGGCAATCGCTCGCTGCACCGCGAGCCGGCGTTCCGCGTCAACCAGTTCTGTGTCCGGCAGGGGATTCTTGTCCGGTGGATTAAACTCCTGCGGCTCGGCGCCATCGCTCGATTGAAAGAACCCGGTCAATGAAACCAACTTCCGTCGTTTTCGCTTTCGCAGCTCACTGATAGCGAGATTGGTCGCAATCCGGTAGATGTAGGTCGAAAACGCGTAGGTCGTCTGGTAGCGCTCGGCGGCGCGATAGACCCTCACAAAAGTTTCCTGCGCCAGATCCACCGCCCCGTCGTAGTCGTTGGTCATGCGATAAATGTAATTCGTGATCGGGTTCCGATAACGACCTACCAACTGCGCAAAAGCATCATGGTCGCCTATCCGCGTGGCTTCGAGGAGAGCGTGATCAGACGTGTGATCGGCGACCACCTCGTGCCGCAACGCCGCGGAAAAATTCATGTCGATCGTAGTTAGTGTGTCCATCAGGGCAGGTAGGCTCTCACACGCGCTGACGAGTTTCCGGTGTTTGGTTGTTCCGCAGCTCTGACTTGCTCGCTATTGAATTTGCAATGAAACGACCAGTTGCACCTCATTATAACCCTGACCCATGGCCGCTCGCAGTAGTACACGCCTGAATTGGGGCAGGGTTCCGAAGAGTTGGCCGAAGCCCGACCATCAGGAAGGGCTTGAGGTGCTGGGGGGCAGTAGGCCGCCCATCAGGGAGGGCTCGAGGTTCTGGGAGGCCGAAGCCCGACCATTAGGGAGGGCTCGAGGTTGAAACCGCTTAAAAGCCCTCCCTTACAGTCTGGCTTCGGCTACGACTTTAAGCTTGCGGGCTCTTAAACACCGTATCGTCGAGCTTGATGCCGTAAGTGACGTTCAGAATTCGCGTCTCCTGGATTTGCTTGCCGTCTTCGAGCAAGACCGAGCGGTAAGGCACGAGCGTGCCCTGCGCATAGCGGTAGTCCATGAACTTTCGCGAATATTTGAGCGGGGCCAGTCCCGCGCCCACCTGCCGTTCCTCATATTCGAGCCACAACACGTGCAGGCTCTTGGCACTGATGTAATAGCGCGTCGTCTGCTTATCTTTGTCAGTGACGTCCAGAATGTAGAGGTCGAGACCCTTTTGTTTGTCTTTGCCGATCAGAGTGAGCGTCGAACCATTTTCTTTGTAACGAAGTAAGCTATCGATGCTGTGGCGGTGTTGCGCAAAAAACGTGCTGGTGGCGTCCTGCCGCGGCGTGAACGAAGCGCCGTTGATGATTCCCCACAATTGTCCGCTGCCAAAGATCAAAGAATATTCCAGGGTCGGCATTTTCTGATCGACGCGGATCTTGTCCTTGTCCATGCTTTCGCCGCGGACGAACCGGCGCTGATAAGTCGCTTCCTCCACTTTGCCCACGTCGCAGGTGGGTTTGCAGATGCGTCCGCTCTCGATGCCATTGCGGCGGATCTTCGCGAGCTGCTCCCGGCTGCCATAGAGAAAAATAGCCGACTCGGCGATCTGTTCAGCCGTAAATGTCTTCTGGTTCTTATCAATCGGCTTGGGAATCGTCTTATCGGGCGGCACGGTTTGTTGCGCGCGCACCGGCGTAAACTGGCTGATAACGGCGAGAAGGATTAAGACTGCGGGGGTTAGAAATGAGCGACGCAAGAAGTATTTCTCCTGTAGAAACAATGCAGTGATTGTTAGCGCAAACCGGGAAGAAGCTGGCCATCCGAGCGAGCGGATTGTAACACAGCAAACACTAAAGCTCCGGCGCAACCGGTTGATTGATGCGAGTTTGGGGGGCGTCAGATGCCTGCTCCATCCCGCTTACATACCCGACGAGCCTGTGATCTCATTCGTGTTGGTTCGTTCCACTTTTGTGTTACTTCGTGGTTCGCTCTTTATTGAGTGGGTGCACGACCACGAAAATACACGAACTGCATACGAACTCACACAAAACATCGCAATGCAGTCCCGCAGGCAAATTGACATGTATTCCAGTTAAGTCGTAGTCTGCTGGGTTTCAAATCGCTCGTGTTTGTCTGAGAGGTACAGCCATTACAAGCACGAACTAATATTCATCAACAGCGAGGATCTTATGAAGAAGGTTGGCATTTTAGTAGGCAGGGAGAAAACCTTTCCCGAGGCTCTAATCAAGAACATTAACGAACGCGGTCAGGGTGTAGTGACTGCCGACTATATAAAACTGGGCGGCATTCGCCACGACGCACCGCCGCAATACGACCTGGTTATCGATCGCATCTCCCATGAAGTGCCTTTTTACCGTGCGACTCTGAAACGAATGGCGCTCGAGGGTACGGTCATCATCAACAACCCGTTCTGGTGGTCGGCCGACGACAAGTTTTTTAACTACTCCTTAGCGCGCAAGCTGGGTGTGGCTGTTCCGAAAACGGTGCTATTGCCGCAGAAGGACTACATGACCGGGATCGTGAGCGAGAGCCTGCGCAACCTCGAATTTCCGCTCGACTGGCAGGCGATCGCCGATTACGTCCGCTTCCCTTCCTTCTTAAAGCCATTCGACGGCGGCGGCTGGAAGAATGTCTCGAAAGTTAATTCGCTCGAGGAATTGTTGACTGAGTACAACCAGACCGGAACACTTTGCATGACGTTGCAGGAAGGGATTGATTTCGATCAGTTTGTGCGATGTTACTGCGTCGGCCAGGAAGAGGTTATGATCATGGCTTACGATCCGCGCAAGCCTTATCTCTCCGGTGAGCAGTACATTCACAATCCGGATTATTTGGCGCCGGAGCTGGCGGACCGCGTCAGGCAAGACGTTCGCACGTTATGCACGGCGCTGGGTTACGACCTGAACACGGTCGAGTTCGCAATTAAGGATGGCGTTCCCTACGCGATCGACTTCATGAATCCGGCGCCTGATGCCGAACTGGCTTCGGTGGGCGAGTTCTATCACAACTGGATTGCGAACGCCGTCACCGACCTGGTTTTCAAGCGCCTGAGCCAGCCGCGGGAAGCTTCGCGTTACCGTTGGGATGCGCTGCTTAGTCCTGAACCGACGCGAACGTTTGCCGTCGCCTCGCAGACCGAACAGCAGGCGCGCACGATTCAGCCGGCGACGCCTAGCGCAACCACTCGAAAGAGCAAGAGCGCGGGTTCAAAATCGAAAACAACCTAACGCTGGGAGCGCAGACATCCTGTCTGCGGTGAGCGCGAAGCGCGAAAACATTCCTTCGCCAAAATAATCTATGGAAACGCTGCGCGCCCTGCGGCGCGTTTGCAGACAGGATGTCTGCGCTCCCAGCTCTCCGGCCCCGCTCCACGTGGTGTCGCCTACGCAGGCTGCGCGGGCGTTCGTCGCTTCGCCAGTAGTTTGATTGCCAACAGACTCACCATCCAGGCGATCAACGAAGACGAGGCGAGGTACCAGCAGGGGCCCGCGTAGGATTCGTCAACAAAAGGAACAGCCAAAGCCACCAGAATACTGCCGTTGGTAATGCGCGCGGCCAGTCGTCGCACCTTGAGCGAATGCTGCAGCCAGTTGATGCGTCGCAGCTCGGCAACCAGGTAATCGTCGTCGTCGTTCAGTCGCGCGTAATACTCGGCTTCTCTGCCCGCATGTCGCGAAAGCGCGACGTCGGAAGTTGCGCCCGCAGCATCGCGATATTGGTGGATAACGTGCGCAAGTTTTCCCTGTCGCAGCGCGAGATTAGCCAGACCGATACGCGCGCGAAAATTCTCTGGCTGCAATTCGATCGCCTTTTGAAAACTATTCTGCGCGCGCAGCGTCTCGCCCCACTCGAGAAAACTCTCGCCCACCAGTGACAACAGCTCCGGCTCCCTTTCCGCCCGCATTGCCGACAAGCGCAGCGCCGCGCGGGCCCGCAATAAAAGTTTCGGATCACTCAAACTGCTCGCCTGCGAGCGCAACAAGCGCGCAAACTCCAGAATTAGTTTTCCATCCGCCGGTATTACACTCAACGCCCGGCGAAACGCTTCGCGCGCCTCATTGAGCCGGCCGGCGATCCGAAGTTTATTGCCCACTTGACCGAGCAACATGGCGCGCTCGTCGTCGAGCGCTAACTTGGCCAGGTCATCGGCTTTTCGTTTGCCGCCCAGCTTGAAGTCGAGGGTTGCGCCTTCAAGAATGTCGGCCGAGGCCAGACTTAGAGATTGCACTTCATCGCTGAGAGGCTTTGGCTCACAAAGATAGTCACGCAATTCAATCGTACGCAGGTCGAGCTTGTCGCGATGAATCAGCGGGAACAGTTGGCGCACCATCTCCCGGTAACTGCGGCCGCCTGACGCGAAAACAAATTCCGTGTTCTTCCCGACAATCTGAGTGCGATAGCGATAACGAACGCGGCCGCTTCGTCTTAAAGTGCGCACTGCCTGCGTGTCGACTTTCTCGAATTCCTCGACGCTAAGTTTCCTGGCGCGACCGTTAAGCTGACGCAGCAGAAAAGCTACCGGACCGATTCTCATCAACGACTCGCCGTCAAACTCAACGCGATCGGTCAGAGCCAGAATTGGGACAAACAACCAGGCAATCCCTAAGACAAGCAACGCAAGCGCATCATTGTTCGAGCGCAGCAGGAGGGCTGAGCAGAACGTGAGAACGCTGGCCGCTGCCAGATAAGGACCTGGCGAGACTCGAACGCTCGCGAGTCGCAAGCCTTTGCGCGGCCGCTCGCGTTCGCGCGCGACTTCCGTCAGCGCCTTTAGTGTCTCTATCTGATCCGCGTCGTTCATTTAGTAGCTCGCTCCAATGCCGGACAATCAACTGGCAGTTCCAGTGAAAACGTGCCCCGACCCTTTCCCGGTTCAGTGTAACGTAAGTCGGCGAACTGAACGAGAGTCTGCGTCAGGCAATCTTCACCAACTACGCGATAGCCGGGAAATCGGGCAAACCCGAGAAAGACTTCCGCGCGGGGATCGCGTTCGGCCAAAGCGATAATCTTCGCCGTGGAGCCGAGCGGTTTTTCGAAGCGCGGGACCGAGGCATTGGAAGGCTGGCCGAGGAGCGCAACATTGAATTTGTAAGTAGCGCGATCGGTATCAAGTATGCAGAGCCACTCGGTGGGATTCGCCAGCGTAGGCATAGCTACGACTTCAAGAATCTGTTCCGCATGTTCGCGGGCGATGCTGGCGGCTTGAAGGTTCGCGTTGCGCAAGGCAACGCGATGCATGACGAAGAGCGCCGCACTGTAGGCGGTAACTACCAACAGGCCGGCGATCGCCACGCGCGAGCCGAAATGCTCCAGAACTTTCCCTCGATGAATAGCCGCCAGCAGCAGAATCGCAACGAACCACAAGACGCGAAACCCTGTAAGCATGGACGGTGCATTCCCGCCAAGCGAACCAACCAGGACGAGTGCAGTCGTCAGTATTCCAATCACCAGCCACAGGCTAATTTGTTTTCTGCTGTTTGAAGTCAGCAGGAAGGCGGACCCGCCCAACACCAACCAGAACACCGGATCGATTACGAATAAGAAATCGCCGTAGAACCAGCGCGGGTTCCAGGGCAGCAAGAATCTCATGCCGTAATTATTCGTCCAGTCGAGGATTGGATGAGTTGCCATTGTCAGCGCGGATGCTAACAGTAAGCCCTTGAAGCGGACGGTGGGCTGGCGATGCCTGATACGCGCAATCAGCAAATCCGCGAGGTAGAAAACGAGCGGCAGGGCCAGCGCTAAAACGCACACCCCGATAATGGAATGCGTCAATCCACGATGATGGTGAAGATAAGCCCAACGGTCGCGGAAGATCAGAACCGCGACGTCGACGTCTGGCGCATTAGCGGCGAGGAGGCAGAGCGCAGTGGCCCCGGGTGAAAGTTTTTCAAGACCAGCCTTGGCCGCGGTCAGTCCTACCAACGAATGAGTAAGATTGTCCATCGACAGCGCCGGCTGATTACCGGGACCGCGGGCGTCTCGCCCGCCCCAGATACGTTACCACTCGACTTCGAGGCGATTGTTCGCGCTTCGGGCTCATTGCGGGCGGGACGCCCGCGGTCCCAGGAGAGAGTTCGCGCTCATTGTGGGCGGACGCCGTCTCCGCTAGAAAGGACCGTTGTCAGGCGGCGCTTCAGGCGTCAGCTTGGCGTACCGATCGGCGTCGATCTTTTGCAGTTCTTCTCCTGCTTCGCGAGCTGCAGTCGATTCCGGAAGCGGCTGGCCGTCAGCGTCCTTCGCTTTACGCGCCGCGTCGACGATATTGAAAAGCAGATCGGCCGCCTCCGCCTTCTTGCCCTGCTTCTCATAGGTGAACGCGAGCCGCAGGTTAGCAATTTCCGGAGTCACTACTTCGCTTTTCTGGCTTGCCAATTCTGAAAAAAGCTTCGCCGCCTCGTCATACTTTCCGTCTTCTTCCTTAGCCTGGGCAAGCGCAAACTTCGCGAGTGTGGCAGCTTCGGCCACGCTACTCTTGCTGACTTCGGCCAGCTCATTCATTCCCTTCTCACGATCTACGTAAAGCAGATTTGCGCCGATGAAGTAACGCGCCTCCGTCTTGTATGGATCGCCGTACTTGGCAGCAACCTTCTCAAACTCAGCGATAGCATTCTGCGCGCGGTCCTTTTCGCTGGCATACGCCGGAGCTAGGGCGCCGGGCGCAGGCGAGGCCGTGGCTACCGGAGCCGTGGCGATTGCAATCGCCCGCCCGAGTGCGCGTCGCGCTTCATCAGCCTTGCGGTTGCTCCATTTCAGATAGACACCGACGAGCACGGCCAGCAGCACCACAGCTCCCAGCACGTAAAGTATCGTTTTGCCCTGACCCTCGAGCCGGTCGCCGACGCGGTCAAAAATCCGTCCGGCAGTATCCCGGAATTTGTCATGTTGCAGTTCGCGCGCACGCTTCTTTTTGTATTTAGCCACTAGTTTCTTTCTCGCAAGTCGATGTAGTAGACCGCGTTCTTATGGGTGTATGATTAGTGAAACTCAATGTAAGGGCGGCTCGGAAAGCTTGTCAAGCAAGGCGTTTTACATGTTGCAGCTGAAGATCGACAACTACGATCGTATGAGGTCAGTACCACAGCGCGGTAGCGCGTGGGTAAAAATCTGTAGGGGCGCACCTATGTGTGCGCCCAGGGCGGACACGCTGGTCGGCCCCTACAAAACGAAGCTTGGAACAAACGGCCACGTTCTGGTGTCTAACAGCGCGATTGCCCGATCTGTTGCGCGAAACGGGCAAGAGTCGGTCGCTGCTCCGATTCCGTCCCCAGGGAGAACCAAGTGAGCTACGTGGAGCCAATGGCGCTCCGCCAGATGGAGCTAGAGCAGGCTGCACCGGCTGCCGCTATCGATTCGTGTGAGCAGCGACCACGGGCCGAAGCTCAGTTCATTGAAAGACTAAAGCGGGGGGAAGCGGCGGCTTTTGAAGAGTTAGTTGCCGAACGTTCTGGGGAAATCTACGGCCTGCTCTTTCGGCTGACGGAAAACAGCGAAGAGGCCCGCGACTTAACGCAGGAGACTTTTCTGCGAGCTTTCCAGAGCATCGATCGCTTTCGCGGAGAGGCCGACTTGCGAACCTGGATTTATCGCATTGCGATTAACCAGGCACGGAACCGTTGGCGTTGGTGGCGGCGGCGGCGCCGCGACACGACGATTTCACTCGACGCGTCGCAGGGCGATTCGACGCAGACAGTGATGTCTACTCTGGCCGAGTCGGGCGACGATCCGGAGCAGCAGACGTTGGCGCACGAGCGTGAAGTGGTTTTGCGAGCGGCGCTGCAACGCGTGGGTCGCGCGTATCGCGAGACGCTGATACTACGAGACATTGAAGGTTTCACTTATGAAGAGATTGCCACTGCCCTGGGGATTAACGTAGGCACAGTGAAATCGCGCCTGGCGCGTGGGCGACAGGAGTTACGACAGAAGTTGGAAGGCTCTTTGTAAAATTCGGGTTGCGAAGTTCGGATTGCGGCTAGAGCAGAGGGTTGCAAATCCGCATTCCTAAATCCGCAATCCCAAATCTGAAAGCGGATGGCCGACCCGCCCCGGCTCGCAAAAACTCGGTGCCAAATGGGTCGAAGTGAGAACGGTGGGACCCGGACGAAAAGGATCTTGATGATGAAAAGCGAATTTGAAACGTGGCCAGCAACACCCGTTGAAGCGTCGCTCCAGTCGATGAAGATACTTTCTGTTCCGGACCTGGCCGAAGTTGCTTCCTTTTTTATAAAACGAAGCAGCCGGGGTCGGCCGGCCATCTGAAAAGCAGGGGCCAGAGATCAGGGGTCAGAGATTAGAGAGGTCTTCCACTGACCTTCGACCTCTTACTTCTGATCTCCGGCCCCCGACCTCTGATTCCTGAGTTCTGAATTATCATGACCTGCGAAGAAACGAATCA
>Ga0207650_10001036_pt1 | contig 20849 bp, 20 predicted proteins | sample KBSS63metaG_FD_184325 | JGI IMG/M metagenome (GOLD analysis project Ga0207650, IMG submission 184325) | Switchgrass rhizosphere microbial communities from Kellogg Biological Station, Michigan, USA - KBS S6-3 metaG (SPAdes) (version 2) | ecosystem: Host-associated > Plants > Roots > Rhizosphere...
GAGGTCAGAAGTGAAGGAAGATGCGTGAGTAACTTACAAGCTGCCGTGAGAACTCCGCCATTCGAAGGCGAAAAACACTGGGAAGGGAAGTTCTTTACGCTGTATCAATTGGTGGAGCCGATGGGAGTCGAACCCACGACCTCTTGAATGCCATTCAAGCGCTCTCCCAACTGAGCTACGGCCCCACGGATCGAAGGACTGAGTGCTGAGTAACGAGTCCTGAGTACCAAGCCAAACTAGGGAAGCGGGCTCAAAAAGTCAACCTGCACTCTTCGTATTAAAACTCAGTCCTCAGTCCTAATTCTATTTACTGCGCACCAATTCTTCCGCGTGCTTGCGCGCCTGATCGGTAATCTTGATTCCACCGAGCATACGGGCGATCTCGGCGATGCGGTCGCGCTCGGACAATTGTTTGACGCGGGTAAACGTTCGTCCTTGCTCCACTTCTTTCTCAACGACGTAGTGCGCATCCCCTAACGCAGCGATCTGCGGCAGATGCGTCACGCTCAGCACTTGCTGGCGCGCTGCCACGTGCTTCAATTTTTTGCCGACAATCTCCGCCACGCGACCGCCGATCCCGGCATCCACTTCATCGAAGAGTAAGGTCGAAACCTCGCCTGATGTCAGCACCAGCGCTTTGAGCGCGAGCATCAGGCGCGAAAGCTCGCCGCCGGACGCAATTCTGGCAAGCGGCTTGGGCGGCTCGCCGGGATTCGGCGAGAAATAAAATTCCACTTGATCCATGCCGCGCTCAGTGAGCTTCTTCCCACCGACAAAGAACGGCGGCATATCGGCTCTTTCATCGTGGGTCGTAAAGCGCACTTCGAAAGCCGTCTCCGGCATGCCTAACGTTCTCACTTCTCTTTCCATGTCGCGCTTGAATTTTTTCGCGGCGCGCTGCCTCGCCGTGGAGATTTTCTCGGCCATCTCCCATGCCGTTTGCCGGGCATCGGCAAAAGTTTTCTCCAGCGCCGCGATCTTGCCTTCGCCTTGCTCCAAACCGCTGAGAGATTCTTTTATTTCTTGATGCACGCGCAAAATGTCCTCGACGCTGCCGCCATACTTTCGTTTTAACCGTTGGAGCTCGGCGAGCCGCTCTTCGACTTGCTCCAGGGAATTGCGATCGAAATGAATCCGATCGGCGTAGCGACGGAGCTGCGCTGCCGCCTCTTGGAGCTGCGCCAAAGATGCTTCGAGCAATTCGACCGTCGGCCGCAAATGATGATCGACGCCCGCCAATTCACGAAGCCGTCCCGCGTATTTACCCAACCGGCCGACGAGGGCCGTATCACTCTCATAGAGGAGATCTTCGCCTTCGCGGCAGCCCTGGTAGAGCTTTTCACTGTGCGCCAACACGTTTTTTGCCGCACGGAGCTCTTCCTCTTCGCCAGGTTTGAGCCGCGCTCGCTCGAGCTCTTCGTCCTGTGCTTCCAGCAGCGCCTTCTCCCGGTGCTTCTGCTCGAGCGACTGCTTCAGTCCGTTCAACTCGTTCCATGACGCCGTCAGCATTTTGTAGCTCGTCTGCATCGAGCGGGCGGACTCCTCGAGCTCGGCAAATCCGTCGAGCAAACTCAGGTGACTCTCGGGCTGCAGAAGTGTCTGGTGTTCGTGCTGCCCGTAAATTTGCACCAGCGAAGCGCCGATTTCGGCAAGAACAGCCCGGGGCGCCAGACTACCGTTCAGGTAAATACGGTTCTTCCCGGAGCGGCTGACGATCCGTTTGATGACAATTTCCTCCTCGGCGTCGAAACCCGCGCTGCTGAGCCTCTCGGAAACCAGGTCCGGCAAGGAATCGAACAGCGCTTCCACGCTCGCTTCATCCTCTCGGTTCCGAATCACGTCCGTGCTGCCGCGCTGGCCGGCAATCAATCCAAGGGCATCGAGAATGATCGTCTTACCGGCGCCGGTCTCACCGGTAATGATGTTCAATCCCGGCTTGAGCTCGAGAACCACTTCATCAATCACGGCGAAGTTCCTGATGCGAAGCTCGCGCAGCATAACCGCAGTGCTTAACGCTCTCCCCACTTCAATTTTTCGCGCAGGATCTCGTAGTAGCTGCGTGACGCGAGCTTGATCAGCGATACCGGCAAACCATAGTCACGGGCTTCAACCTGGTCGCCATTGTCGAGCCGCACGCCGGGTTGTCCATCCGGAATCAAAATGACGGTGTCGCCGAATGAACGCAGGGTCACGCGAATGGCCGCATTGCTCGGAACCACGATGGGACGGTGCGTCAAGGTATGCGGGCAAATCGGCGAAAGCACAATCGCTCCGAGTGTCGGCTCCAGGATCGGACCGGCCGCGGCGAGTGAGTAAGCCGTGGATCCTGTCGGGGTCGAGATAATCAGACCGTCGGCTCGATAGGTGCAGAGATAATCATCTCCCACATAGGTTTCGAGATCGATGATTCGGCTCCGCGCGCCCTTGGCGATCACCACATCGTTCAGCACGCGAAACTTGTGTGGACGGTTGTTCTTTCCCGAAACTCGGACTTCGAGAGTCATGCGCTTCTCGATTTCGTAATCGCCGTCCAAGGTCTTGCTCAGCACGCCTTCCAGTTCGTCCACCGCCACTTCGGTAATAAATCCTAATCCGCCGAGATTGACGCCGAGGATCGGCACATCCGGACGTTCCACCAGCGGTGCGATATTGAGCAGAGTGCCGTCGCCACCCAGGGAGATAATCAGATCCGCCTTCGCCGCCATCTCTTTTTTGCTGCAGGATCGTGCGCCGCTGCGGGCCAGCCCGTTTTCGACGCATACTTTCTTGCCGCGCTTTTTGAGCCAAGGCACCAGCCAACGAACCATTTGCGCCGCTTTAGGTTCATGGTACTTGGCCACGAGACCGACGGTACGAATCATCGAGGAAAATCGCTCCTCGGCGAGATTACCATGGGATATGAAAATGTCCACGGGATTGCTGATTTCCCAGAGCAAGCGGCGAACAAAATCGGCAACCCGTAAACGGCGTCAAACCACCCGCGCGCGCAAACGCGAGCTCAAATAATCCACCAACATGACGAGCGCGATGAGCACGAGCACAATCGCTGCCGCCTCCTGATATTGAAAGGTGCGAAAGCTGGTGTTCATCAGGTATCCAATGCCGCCGGCGCCGATCAGGCCGAGCACTGAGGCGGCGCGGATATTGGTTTCGAGCCGGTACAGCGTGAACGAAATCAGATCCGGGAGAATTTGCGGCAGCACGGCAAATGAGAGAATTTGTGCATACCCGGCGCCCGTCGCGCGGATCGCTTCCACGACGCCTTCGTCGATATTTTCGACCGATTCGGAAAGCAGCTTACCCAGCACGGTGGCGGTGTGGACGGCCAACGCCAGCGTGCCGGCAAAGGCGCCCAAACCGACGGCGGCGACGAATAGAAGTCCGAGAGCGAGATCGGGGATGGTGCGCACCAGGTTTAAGCACGAGCGCACGCCATAGTAAACAAACCGATGCGGCGTGGTATTGCGGGCTGCGAGAAAACCCAACGGAAAAGCCACCAGCAGGGCCAAGAAGGTGCCCGCGAGCGCCATCTGCACCGTCTCCAGGGTCGCGCCGATCACGGTTTGTGGAAATGTATTGTCCCACCAGCGCTGGCGGGCGCGGGCTTGCTCGCCTGCCGTCGGGAGCGGCAGGAGCAGATCCCTCCATGACAGCGTTTCGGGTAAAAAGTAGTTCTTGCTCTCGGTGATTTTGCTGAAATCCGGCGGAAACATGCGCCCGAGTGTCAAAAAGATCTGGGGAATGCCGTCGAGCAGTTCGCCGGGGCGGATTTTCGCGCCGTGAATCGACCAGGCGAGGACAACTGCGGCAAGCACCAGCGCAGCGTAAAAACTTCTGCTGCGCTTCGGCGGCACCGGTGCTTCGAGAAGAATATCCGGTACGTTCGGTTGATAAGTCGGTTCCGGCAATGGCTCTCCTCCGGTCAACGATGTTTAGGTCGTTGACTCAGTGCTGATCATGGTGCTGGTAGATTGCATCAACAGCCGCATCGGACAACTGCGGGGTCGGACCATCGAAGACGATCCGGCCCTGCTGCAACCCGATCACCCGATCGGAATATCCGCGCGTCAACTCGAGGGTGTGCAAGCTGACCACCGCGGTGATGCCATCCTCGCGGCAAACTCTCTGCAAAATGTCGAGAACCACGCGCGATAACCTGGGATCAAGACTCGAGACCGGTTCATCGGCGAGAATAATTACCGGTTGCTGCATCAGTGTCCGCGCGATGGCAACCCGCTGCTGTTCACCGCCGCTCAGCTCGTCGGCGCGTTTGTACGCATGCTCGAGCAACCCCACCCGTTTTAAGTTGATCAAGGCGTGGCGGTGTTCTTGGCGGGTGAATGCCCGGAAGGTGCTGCGCAGGGCGGACTGGTAACCGAGCGCGCCGGCGAGCACATTGTCGATGACCGAGAGACGCTTGGCCAGGTTGAACTGTTGAAAGATCATCCCGATCTTGCGGCGCAGATGGCGCAGGTCGCCGCCGCCAAGCTTTAGGACGTTAATCCGCTGCGTAGTCGAGGCATCGGAGACCAGGCTCTGCGGCACCCAGATTTCGCCCGAGGACGGATCGACGAGCCGATTGATCGAACGTAGTAAGGTGGACTTGCCCGAGCCGCTCAGGCCGATGACGCCCAAGAATTCGCCCGGCTCGACGGTAAAGCTCACGCCTTGCAATACGGGCGCACTCCCATTGTAAGCGTGACAAAGATCCTTGATCTCGAGAATGCTCACGAGCCCGTCTTCTGCAGAGACTCTTTGATCTGAATGCCTGCTTCCTTAAAAGCCTCACGCACGCTGTCGTAGTCTTGATCAGTAGCCGTAACAAAGCCGTCGATCTGGTAAAGGTCGCGCAGCATCTTCTTGCCTTTGGCATCGCGGCTGAGCTCGATAAAAATATCCTCGAGCCTTTTGACAATCTGCGGATCGAGTGCGCCACTCACGACTAAATTGTCCGCCGGAATCGGTTCCGAGAAAGCGATCGCGCGAATGCGTTTTACGTCTGCCGGGTCTTTGAGATAGCGCATCCAAGCCGTGTCGTGGCCGTCCGGTGAGTTGGCATAGGTCGCTCCCGCGTCGACTTTGCCGTTTAGCACCGCGAGCACGGTCGCGTCATGCCCGCCGGAATAAAGAATCTGCTTTAAATCGCGAGTCGGATCGATGCCCCGCTCCTTCAACATCTTGCGCGGGAAAACGTGGCCCGTGGTCGACAGGGTGTCACCGAACGCAAAGGTCTTGCCGCGCAAATCATCCAAAGTTTTAATGCCGCTATCCGCTCGGGTGATAATCGCGGCATAATAAAAGGGAATCCCTTTACGCTCCGATTTCAGAATGACTTTGATATCCGCTTCGTTTTTCGCGAGTACATAGGACGCTGGCGCCAGAAAAGCAACGTCGAGCTTGTGCACCCGCAGGGCTTCGACGATGCCGGTATAATCGGTGGCGACAAACGGCTCAATTTCCATGCCCAGCTCTTTGCGCAGGATGTCCACCAGCGGTTGAGCATTTTGCATAACCTGCTGGGCGTCTTCAGCCGGAACAAAGCCGACACGGAGCGCTTTTGTACTGCTGCGCTTGTTGCCGCAGGCGAGAGTAAACACGACAAAAAACAGGCCGATACCGACAGCAATCCACACGGGGCGCATCGTCACATTGATACTGAATGTGCTTTGATGGTGCAATCGGTGTCGGGTCAGCAAGCGCTAACTGATTCGCGCCACTAGGGTCGATCGCATTAGCTGTCTTTGATCTGTTGCAGAAGCTGCGCCGATTCTTCCTTGTGCTTGGCGTCGTCGGAAAATTGAATCGGCAGTGCCGGAACGGACTTGAGCATGGCGCGGGCATCGGCGAAATCTTCAACGGCGATGTAACTGCGCGCCAGTTCCAGTCGGGAAACGATCGCCGTCGCATTGAGCGCGACGGCTTTTTTCAGGTACTCGACAGATTTTTGCAGACTGCCGATGGGCGGCGAGCGGCCGTAAAACACGCCGGCAAGGATGCGTTTGCCCTGGCCCAACTCAGCCAATTTGCGATGCCAAACCCCGTAAATATGATAAGCGGCGCCATTCTGTGGATCCCGGGCGATCGACTCCTCGACCGCATCGCGGATCTCACCGGCGAGATCCAGCTGCTTTTCAACCGGCGATACCATGGCGATGTTGCCGAGGGAGGCCGCCACCCAAAAATGCCCCCAGGTCGAGCTGGGATCCACCTGGACGGCCCTGCGGGCGTAATCTTCGGCTTTGACATACTCCTTCATCTTGCGCTCTTTTGAGTCGCTGCCGTTTTCCACAATGTGATCGCCGATATCGATGTAGGCGCGCGCCAGTTTAATCAGCGCCGGAAAATTATCACCATCGATTTCGAGAACCTTGTGTAATTCGCCGGCGGCCTCACGCGCCTTGAAGCGCGCGTAGAGACGGTCGGCGTTCTGCTGCCAGCGGGCAATTTGCGGGTTCTCGCGCTGGCAACACTCCGCACTGCGGCCTCCGGGGCCGTCCGCAGCGCGCGCCGTCGGCGTCAAGCCGCCGCAGAGGACCAGCACGAGAATTAGGCTTGCGGTCTTTTGCATCAGCGCCATGGCTACTATAACGATAGCGGTTTTCCCGCCTCATCAACAGACACGTAGACAACTTCGGCCTCGGTGACCTTGACCCGCTGACGTGGACCGCGGCCGCGCTCGGCTTCGACGCTGATTTTGACTGTGATCGAGGTGGTGCCCCGGCGCACAATGGAAGTATAAAAGCTGACCACGTCGCCGACGTACACCGGCGCGATGAATTCGACGCCGCGCATGGCCCGAGTGACGAAGTTTCGTGCCGCCACGCGCGAAGCGGCGATGCCTCCCGCCAAATCGAGATGGCTCAGAATCACCCCGCCGAAAATCGTACCGCGGGCATTGGTATCGCGCGGTAACATGCTCACACGCAGCGTGGGATCTGAAGAGTCGCTCATCTTGTAACGCAGCCTGCAGTTGAATCGCGACACTGAGAAGGTGAAGTCGGTATGACCGTTTAGACGTAGGCCAGCCATTTTTCGTAATGGCTGTTCTTTCCTTTGATGATATCGAAAAATGTGCTCTGCAGATCCTCGGTGACCGGACCACGCCGGCCGCTACCGATTTGACGATCGTCCACTTCCCGAATCGGCGTCAGCTCGGCCGCCGTGCCGGTGAAAAAAGCCTCGTCGGCGATGTAGAGCTCATCCCGGGTAAATCGCTCCTCGACTAATTCATAGCCTTTGTCGCGCGCCAGCGCGATCATCGAGTCGCGAGTGATCCCCGGCAGAATGGAGGTCAGCGGTGTGGTTTTGATTTTCCGATCACGGACGATGAAAATGTTCTCGCCGCTCGCTTCCGACACATAGCCTTCGGGGTCGAGCATGATGGCTTCGTCATAGCCGGATTTTTTCACCTCATGCTTGGCCAGCACGGAGTTGATATAGTTTCCTGCCGTCTTGCTCTTGGTCATCATGACGTTGACATGATGGCGGGTAAACGACGAGACCTTCGCCCGGATGCCATTTCTCAGCCCTTCATCGCCCAGGTATGCACCCCAGGGAAAAACTGCGATGCACACACTGACCGGATTTTTTGGCGCGTAAAGACCCAACTCGCCAAGCCCGACGAATGCTAACGGACGAATGTAACATTCCTTGAGCTTGTTGGCTCGAATCACGTCCAGTGTCGCGCGATTGAGCTGCTCTTCGGTGTAGGGAATGGGAAATCCGAGAATCTTTCCGGAGTCCACCAGCCGGCGCGTGTGCTCGGCCAGCCGGAATACTGCTGAACGGCCGTCGGCCAAGAGATAACAGCGGATGCCCTCGAAATATGCGGTTCCGTAGTGCAACGCGTGGGTGAGGACGTGGACTTTCGCGTCCTCCCAGCGGACCAACTCCCCATCCATCCAGATCGATTCAGTTTTAAGCGACATATTCACTTTCTAGGCTTCAGGCATTCTACGCAGCGTTGCCCTGCTCATCAATAAGAACAAAAAAAAGCCACCGGGAATCCGCGGTGGCTTGCGCGCGGTCCCTCACAGGCTACAAGCCGTTCTTCAGTACCGGAGCAGGCTTGAATCCGACGGAGCGGCTAGCCTTGATGTTTATGACCGCGCCGGTTTGCGGGTTACGTCCCTTGCGCGCCTTGCGCGAACGGACGGTGAAGGTTCCGAAACCCGGGACTTGGAACCGTTTGCTTTTTCTGATCGCTTTGCCGATGTGGTCGAATGTCGCATCCACAGCCACTGTCGCGGTTACTTTGGTAATTTTCGCGCTCTTCGCAACGGCCTCGACTAACTCTGCTTTAGTCATGGCTTGAGACCTCCGTCTAACATTATCATAGGTTGCTTCGTGGGCGGTTACTGTTGGTAACTAAGACGAAAGACCGATCATTTCCAATCCGCTCAAAAATGTCAACCCTTTTGCATCGCTTCCGCGGCTTCGTGCAATAAGCCGTAGCGCACGCCCTGATCACTGACCACCACCTCGTCTTTCCCATAAAAACTCAAAATTCTATCGATCAGACAGGCGCCTGCAAAGATCACCTCCGCGCGCTTGGGATCGAGCCCGATAATTCCTTTTCGTTCAGCGATCGTCTTCATCTGAAGCGCAGACACCTGGGCGCGCACCTGTCGGGCGGTGATCCGACTACCGTGGATCGCCGGATGCGAGTAAGTTACGAGCCGCTTTTCCATCGCCGCCAACGTAGTGAATGTCGCCGCAATGCCGACGAGCGCAATCCCGGAGCTTGCCTCGATGCCACGACTCGGCAACGCCGCGAGTTCCCGGTTTATGGCAGCGATCATGGTTTGCGCTTCCGCGGGTGCGACCGGATCGGAATGAAGAAAGCGCTCGGTTAATCGGACCGAGCCCATGTCGATGCTGATGGCTGCCGATACCCCAGCGTCGTTGCCGCGAATAAATTCGCTGCTGCCGCCGCCAATATCGATCACCAGCAGCTCGCGATTGGCGAGCGGAAGACCGCGCTGGACGGCAAGAAACGAATATGCCGCCTCCTCGGCGCCGGACAGAACGCGGACATCGAGTCCGATCTCATCGCGAAACCTGCTGCGTACCTGCTCGCTGTTTTCGGCATCGCGGAGTGCGCTCGTCCCCACTGCTGTCATCTCCTCGACTCCCAAGGACCGGCAGCGGTGAACGAATCGCTGCAGCACGTTCAACGCGCGTCGTGCCGGTTCCGGTGAGATCAAGCGCGTTTGATCGACGCCTTGGCCGAGCCCAACGATTTCCGCAAGATCGTCCAAGACCCTGAACCTGCCGGTATCTCTGATTTCCGCGATCAGGCAGAGGATCGTGTTGGTACCGATATCGAAAAATGCGCTGCGGCGCGGGCTCATGAAACCGCAACGGTTTCTGTGCTCGAGGGGATAAGACCGGTTGCTCCTGCCCAAGCGGTCAGATCCGCGAGCGCGCGGCGGGACATCATTTCCTTTTTGGCCTTGCCGCGCAGCCGTTTCGCCAGCGGCGGAATCAAGCCGAAATTTACATTCATCGGCTGAAATTGCTTGCGTTCGGAGTCCGTAATGTAGGCGAGCAATGAGCCCAGCGCCGTGGTGATCGGCGGCACGACGGGGTCGTCGCCAGCAAGCAGCCTGGCGGCATTGATCCCGGCGAGCATTCCGGTTGCCGCGGATTCGATATAGCCCTCGACACCGGTCATTTGGCCGGCGAAAAACAGCGTGGAACGGCGGCGCCATTGCAAGGTCGGCTCGAGGTGCAGAGGAGCGTTAATAAAAGTATTACGGTGCATGCTCCCCAGACGGACGAATTCTGCTTTAGCGAGTCCTGGGATCAGCGCAAAAACGCGGCGCTGCTCAGGGTAGGTCATTTTGGTTTGAAACCCCACCAGGTTGTAAAGCGTGCGAGCTCGATTCTCTTGACGCAGCTGCACTACGGCATGCGGCCGTTTGCCGCTGCGTGGATCGATGAGTCCAACTGCGCGCATCGGACCAAACGAGAGCGTATCTTTGCCGCGGTCGGCCATTTCCTCTATGGGCATGCAGCCCGCGAAAGCGACGAAGCGCTCGAAGGCATGGGTCGGCACGCGCTCGGCCGCAAGCAAAGCATCGACGAAGCGGTAATATTCCTCGCGTGTGAGCGGCAGATTCAGATAATCGTCACCGCCTTTGCCGTATCGTGCGGCTCGGAACGCGAGCTCCATATCGATGGAATCGGCAGTCACGATGGGCGAAATCGCATCGTAAAAATACAGATGCTCCTCGCCTAAGGCCGCAGTCAATTGACGCGATAGCGCCGGAGCCGTGAGCGGCCCGGTGGCAACGATGACCACACCCTCGTCTGGAATCTCTCGAACTTCTTCGCGAATGATCCGGACGTCCGGCAATCCTTGAACGATTTCGGTCAAGCCAGCGCTAAAAGCATCCCGGTCCACTGCCAATGCTGAACCCGCGGGCACGCGGTGCTGCTCGGCACAACGAACAATGACGGAGTCGAGCCGGCGCATCTCGGCTTTGAGTAGCCCGGCCGGCGCCGACAGCAGATCGGAGCGGAGCGAATTGCTGCACACCAATTCACCCAGATGGTTTCCGGCGTGCGCCTCGGTCGAACGCTGCGGCCGCATCTCATAGAGCTCCACCGCGACGCCGCGCCGAGCGAGTTGCCAGGCCGCTTCCGCGCCAGCTAAGCCGCCGCCAATAATGCGCACACGATTTGACACGGGATTAACAATTACAGAGAAACGCGCGTGATGAAAGTCACGGGGCCGGTGCCTTACCGGTTTCGGATTTTATGCGGAGGCCGCCGAAGAATGATCCGCCGGCGGTTTTTTGGTACTCAGCGGCGCCTCGACCTGAACGGAATAGCCGCATTCTTTGTTGTAGCAGCGCTGCGTCCGTCCCGCTCGTTTGGTCACCTTTTCCAGAAGGATCGGACTGCCGCAATCGGGACAGGCGGTCGCGATGGGCTTGTCCCATGAAGCGAATTTGCACTCAGGATAACGGTCGCAGCCGTAAAAAATCTTGCCCCAACGGGATTTCCGTTCCTTGATGTTGCCTTCCTTGCACTCGGGACACTTGATCCCCAAATCCACCGGCTTTTCCAACGGCTGGATATTTTTGCATTCGGGATAACCGCTGCAACCGAGAAATTTGCCGAACTTGCCCCAGCGGAGCAGCATGGGTCGGCCGCAGAGCTCGCAGGCTTCGTTGACTTCTTCCTCGGCAACGATTTCAATGCCGCCGTTGTCATCGCGTTTGAAGTTCTTGGTGTTCTTGCATTCTGGATATTGCGGACAAGCGAGGAATTCGCCGTTGCGGCCCCACTTGATCACCATCTTGGCGCCGCACTTATCGCAGTCGATATCCGTGGGTACCTCCTGCCGCTTGACGTCGCGCATTTCTTTTTCGGCCTTCTTCAGATCGCGCGAGAACGGCGTATAAAAACGCTTCATCGCCTTGGTCCACTTCTCTTTGCCGTCCTCGATTTTGTCGAGCTCATCTTCCATGCCGGCTGTGAACTCGACATTCAAAATATCCGGAAAGCTTTCGACCAGCAGATCGGTGACCAAAAAACCCAAATCGGTAGGCGCGAGCGCACGCCCTTCGTTCTGGAGAACGTACTCGCGATCGAGAATATTCGAGATGATCGCGGCGTAAGTGGAGGGACGACCGATGCCGCGCTCATCCAGCTCCTTGATCAGCGAAGCCTGGGTGTAGCGCGGCGGTGGTTGCGTAAAATGCTGGCGCGGATCGAGCCCCAGAAGATTCAATGCGTCGCCCTTTTGCAAATCCGGCAGCACGCCGGCTGAATCGTCCGCCCCATCTTCGCCATCGTCCTCACCGTTGGCGGACGCACGCTCGTCCCGGCCTTCGATGTAGACTTTCATGAAACCATCAAATTTGATCTGTTGGCCGGTGGCGCGAAACAGCGCTTCCCGGACGGGAATGTCGAAGAGCGTCTGATCGTACACCGCGGGCACCATTTGGCTGGCGACAAACCGGTCCCAAATCAAGGAATAAAGCTGGAACAAATCGCGCCGCAAGTAACGCCGCACCCGCTCCGGAGTATATTCCAGCGCTGTCGGCCGAATCGCCTCGTGCGCGTCCTGTGCGCCTTTTTTCGAGCGAAACGTATTCGGTTTTCCGGGAACATAGCTCTTGCCGTAGCGCGCCTGAATGTGTTGCCGGACAGCCGTGAGCGCGTCGGCGGAAATGCGCGTCGAATCGGTACGCATGTAAGTGATCAAGCCGACCGAGCCGTCGCTGCCCAACTCCACTCCTTCGTAGAGTTGCTGCGCCAGCTGCATCGTGCGCTTCGGTTGAAAACCGAGCTTACGCGCCGCTTCCTGCTGCAGCTTGCTGGTAACGAAGGGCGGCGTCGGATAGCGGCGCCGTTCCTTTTTCTCGACTTCGCCGATGGTCCAAGATGCGCCTTCCAGCGATTGAATAATCTGTTGGACATGCGCTTCGTTTTCCAGGCGAAAATTCTTGTTGTCGAGCTTTTGTCCCTGCCACTGAAATAAGCGCGCCCTGAACGATGGCGGCAACCGGCCTTCGAGCTGCGCTGCCAGCGACCAGTATTCAACCGAATCGAAGGCGCGAATCTCCCGCTCGCGCTCGCATACCAGCCGCACCGCCACGGACTGCACGCGTCCCGCGCTCAGCCCGCGCCGGACTTTTTTCCACAGCAGCGGACTAATTTGGTAGCCGACCAAACGATCCAAGACCCGGCGCGCGATCTGTGCATCGAACTTGTTTCGGTCCAGTTGCTGCGGATTCGCGATCGCCTCCTGCACCGCTTTTTTAGTGATCTCATTGATCAGAACCCGATGCACGCGGCGATGATTCTTTGCCACCTGATCGGCGATATGCCAGGCGATCGCCTCTCCTTCGCGGTCGGGATCGGAGGCGAGATAGATATGCTCTTTTCCTCGCGCGGCTTTTTTGAGATCGTCGACCACTTTTTTCTTCGCCTGGATCACGTGGAAGTCCGGCGTGAAATCTTTCTTGATATCGACGCCGAGTTTGCTCTTCGGCAAATCGACGACGTGACCAACCGACGCCTTGACTTGAAAATCGCGACCTAAATATTTTTCCAGAGTCTTGGCCTTCGCCGGTGACTCAACGATGACTAAATTTTTGGCTGCCATGACTTAAGCTCAATTCCTCAATTCTTCCATCCTGGTTGTAGAGCTATTTTTCCGCTCGATAGATTTTTCCCGGCCTTTGACAGACGAATCCCTGCAATTCCAAATCCAAAAGTACTTGAAGCACTTGAGGCGCCGGCAAGCCGGTTTGCTCGATCACTTGATCGACTTGCAGCGAACTTTCCTTGAGCAGTGCGAAAATCTGCCGTGCCGCCGGGCCAGAATTTTCCGGCAGAGTGCGTGCCGAACTCGGTTCAGTGTCGCCCCTCGCTCGCGCCAACTGCGGCGCAATCTCTTCAATAATATCCTCGACGCTTTCGACCAGCTTGGCGCCTTGCCGGATCAAACGATGCGAGCCACGGCTGCGGCTCGCGCCCGCTTCCCCCGGCACGGCAAAAACTTCTCGACCTTGCTCCGCGGCCAAACTGGCAGTGATCAGAGACCCGCTCTTTTCGGTTGCCTCGACGACGACAACGCCCAAGGAAAGTCCACTGATCAGACGGTTTCGCGCCGGAAAATTAAATGCGATCGGACGCGCGCCCATGGGCAACTCTGAGATCACCGCGCCGCTCTCGCTGATTCGCCGATAAAGCAGTTCATGCTCCGGCGGGTAGGCGCGATCGACTCCAGAACCAAGCACCGCCAGCGTACGGCCGCCCGCCCGGATTGCGCTTTCATGCGCCATGCCGTCGATGCCGCGCGCCATGCCGCTCACCACCGTAAAGCCAAAAGAGACCAAGCCGCGTGCCAGATCGCGCGCGACTCGACGGCCATAATCACTGGCGCTTCGGGACCCGACAATGGCAACGGCTCTCTCGTCGTTGTCGCGAATTTCTCCGTTCACATAAAGCAACGCTGGTGGATCAGCGATCGCCCGCAGCCGCGCAGGGTAGGCCGCATCGCTGAATGGAATCATCTTGATACCCGCCGCGCGAGCGCGTTGAATTTCCTTTTCAATCTCCGCCCAGTCATTAAAGTTCGCGATATTATCGATAAGATCGCGGTGCAGCCCCTCGATCTCTGCCAACTCAGCCACGGAGGCGCGAAAAACCGCCGCCGGATCGGCGAACCGTGCGGTGATTTTTTTTAAGCTGACGCCGCCGACGCCTTTAACCCGTCCCAACGCGAGCCAAGGCGCGCAGTCCTGGCCCGACACGGGCGCGCCTTTTTCTAAAGGTAGAGCAGGCTGAATCATAATTGTCGAAGCTTTGTCAAACTGGAGCGCGTGAACTCAGTCGTAAGCGCGGCCAGACAAACGAAATATAGATGATAAGGTAATTTGCCCTTGAACGCTATAAGCGCCACCCTGAACTGTCGGCGCCGCCGAAACCACCGGTTTTGCCGTTGCACGCTCCAAAGCGCAATCCTATCCACAACTGAGTACGACCATTACGACGCGGATCGTTCTTCACGCCGGCCGCGCAAGTGCAAGCGCATCGGTGTGTTCTCGAAGCCGAGCATCTCCCGTAATTGATGGAGTAAATAGCGCTTGTAGCTTTCCGGCACTTCGGCCGGCCGATTGACAAAAACGGTGAAGGTCGGCGGTCCAGCTGCCGTTTGCGTGCCGTAATAAAATTTCACCGCGCGCCCCTGCGCGAGCGGCGCTGAATGAGCCCGGGTTATTTGCTGCAATGCCTGATTGAATGCTGAAGTTGAAGTCTTGCGGCGATAATTTCTCACCAATCGCGCCGCCGTCTCAAGTAGCTTGCGCACTCCATAACCGGTCGCCGCCGAAATCAGCGCGATCGGCGCAAACTCCAAAAACGAAAGCCGATAACGAACTTCGGCGCGGTACTTCTCCGGATCGCCGCCGCTATTCGAGACCAGATCCCACTTATTAACAGCGATGACGAGGGCTTTGGCACGATCCACCGCGTAGCTAAGGATCTGCGCGTCCTGATCGGTGACGCCTTCAGGCCCATCCATCACATGGATCACGAGGTCACTGCGGTCAACTGCCTTCAATGATCGTCCAACGCTGAAACGTTCGATACGACCATCGATCTTGGCCTTGCGCCGAATGCCCGCCGTATCGACCAGGACACATGCTTCACCGGCAAGCTCAAAAGGGGTGTCCAACGCGTCCCGCGTGGTTCCTGGGGTAGCATGAACTACCGACCGCTCATAACCCAACAAGCGGTTGACCAAAGTCGATTTGCCGACGTTCGGCCGACCCACGATGGCCACACGCAAAGGCCGAGTCCTTTCCTCGATTTTCTTTTCCGGTGTTTCGTCAGGGAACGCCGGAAGTGCTGGGAAAAGCGCCACCATCTCGTCCAGCAGATCTGCAATGCCCAGCCCGTGCTCCGCCGAAATCGAGTAGAGAGGTTCCAGGCCGAGGGCATAAAATTCGTAGAGGTTGTCTGCACGCCGTTGCGAGTCGAGCTTATTGACCGCATACAAGACGGGCTTTTGCGATACGCGCAGCAGATCCACCGCTTCTGCGTCTAGAGGATTGAGGCCGCTCTTGCCATCGAAGAGAAAGATGACGACGTCCGCTTCCTCCACGGCCCGGCGGCTCTGGTCTTGAACGCTCGCCTCGAGTCCGCCGTTTCCTTCGGTATCCAAGCCACCGGTATCGATTAGGAGGTATTGTCGCCCGCCCCAACCGGCCTCGGCGTAGTTCCGGTCTCGGGTCACTCCGGGAAGATCGTCAACGATCGCTCTGCGCTCGCCCACGAGACGGTTAAACAGGGTCGATTTGCCGACGTTGGGGCGACCGACAATCGCCACGACGGGAAGTTGGCGCGGACGCGAATGAAGCGCACGGCGAGGGGTGAAAAGCGCGCCCGTCATCCTACACCCATTTCAGTTAATAAGTGTGGATTTTGCGTCCAGCCCGGATCCACTCGCACGAAGAGCTCGAGAAAAATCCGGCAGCCGAAAAGCGCCTCCAGGTCCTCGCGCGCCTGCTTGCCGATCTCTTTTAGCATGCTGCCGCGCTTTCCGATCAGTATCCCTTTGTGCGAATCGCGGTCGGTATGAATTGTCGCGCTAATCACGAGCAAATTTTTTTCCGTTTTTTCGGTGAACTCATCGATGGTCACCGCCACGCCATAGGGGATTTCCTCGCGGGTCAACAAAAATACTTTTTCCCGGACCATCTCCGAAGCGAGAAAGCGTTCCGATTGATCGGTGTATTCACCCTCCGTAAAGTAGCGCGGTCCCTCAGGCAACCATCCTTCGACGAGCTTCAAGACGACATCGACGCCTTCGCCGCGCAGCGCGCTTACCGGCACGATCTCTTTCTCGGGCAACAATTGGGCGCAGCGTTCGATCAGCGGCAGTAGTTTGCCCTTGGAAACCAAATCGATCTTGTTCAGCAGGATCAGCACTGGGGTTTGCACTCCGCGCAGGGTTTCCGCAATGCGCTCTTCTTCCTGTTTGATTTTTCCGTGCGCATCGAGGAGCCAAAGCACGCCGTCGACCTCGTCCAATGTGTGCAACGCTGTGTCCATCAGCCTTCGGTTGATCAACGAATGGCCCTGATGAATTCCGGGCGTATCGAGAAATATGATCTGTGAGGAATCCGTCGTGCGAATACCGGTGATCCGGTTTCTTGTCGTTTGCGGTTTGGGCGATACGATCGCAACCTTCTCGCCGAGCATGCGGTTGAGCAAGGTTGACTTGCCGACGTTGGGGCGACCGATGATCGCGATGTAGCCGGAGCGAAACGACAAATTTTCCTTGTTCTTGTGATCGGTCTCTGCCATAAGAGGGCCTGCAGCGCGCCAGTATTATGACATCCAGTCCTGTCCGTTCAAGTTTGCGTTCCGGCACCATTTTTCATGCAGATTAGCTTCACGCCGCCGATGAAACAGCGTGTCACTCGCCGGATCTTGGCGATGCTTCAGCGCTCGTTAGACTATTTTCCAGAATTGCGCGACCAGAGCATCACGGTAGGTTATACGCGGAAACATCTTGGCAGCGCCACGGTGATCTACCGGAAGGGAGCGCTTTCGCAGTTAATCATCCGGTTGCGAGTTCGCAAGGTCGCCTATCAAACCATCGGCCATGAGCTCACCCATCTGATCCAGGCACTCGCCTACGGAGATCGATCGGGCCGACGGTCTTCGATCCCGGGCAGAGTCCCTTCCGGCGAAAAACAATGTGATATTTGGACGCTCGCGCGTGAGCCGTTATTTTGCGACGATGCTCCCACTTATATCAAGATGCCCCGCATCGTACGTGACCATTGGCCGGACTACGCCGAAGCGGTGCGTGACCTCTGCATCAGCGCCATCGCCAAGCGCCATACCCACCGCCAGTACATCCGCTGGTTGGAGGATGAAATTGCCAAATTGCCCGCTACGCAAGTGCGGAAGAAAACTGCCAGTATACAGCTGACCCTGCCATGGTAACGCGCTGCGCCGTATACGTAGCGCTAATCGTTGAGTATCGCTTCGATCTGTTTAAGCTCTTCGAGATTTAAATTCCAATCAGCCGCCTTCACATTGCTCGTTACGTGTTCTACTTTTCGCGCGCCGGTGATCACTGAGCAAACCGAAGGTTGCGCGAGCAACCAAGCCTGCGCCAGCTCATTGATGCCGTGACCGTGATCCTTTGCCCAGCCGGACAGCCGCATTACCGCGTGATAATTTTTTTCCGTCATCAGCTCTTGCACGCTTCGCGCCGACTCACCGCGCGAGCCCCGCGGCGCGGGCTTGCCGAGTTCATATTTTCCTGTAAGAAAACCGCCCGCCAGGGGATAGTAGGGAACAAACCCGACGTGATGAGCGCGGCAGTACGGCAAAACTTCACTCTCGACCGCGCGGCTCAGCAGATGGTACTCCGATTGCACCACAGCGAAACGGCTCCAACCTTTTAGCTCAGCAAGCAAGTTGGCGTGCGCGAGTTGCCACGATGCATAGGCGGAAGCGCCGATGTAGTGAACTTTGCCCATACGAACGAGATCGTCCAGGCCGCGCAATATCTCTTCGATGGGCGTCGTGTCGTCCCACCGATGGCAGTAATAGAGATCGATGTGATCGGTCTGCAAGCGACGCAAGCTCAGCTCGACGGATTGCATCATGTGATATCTCGAGGCACCCCAGCTGTTGGCGCTGCTCTTCCTCGGAAAATTGAATTTGGTCGCCATCACGACGCGATGGAAGCGCCCTTTGAGCGCATGGCCCAAAGTCTCTTCGGAAGCGCCGTCATTGTAGACATCGGCCGTGTCGATGAAATTTATCCCGGCATCGAGCGCTGCATCAATGATCTTGTCGACCTCTGCTTGTGGCACATCCGGCGAGCCGAAGCGATTGGCGCCAAGCCCGACCACCGAAACCCGAACGCCTGCATGGCCCAGTTGACGATAATTCATGGAAAGCTCCTTCGACCATTACGGCTGGATGCGCTACCAGCGCGGCCCGCTACGACACGGAAGGCCCGACAGAGGCCGTGCTCATGGAAAGAAAATAGATGGGTTATCGATTGCGCGCGGAACTTGGCATCGCTCGAATTACGCGTTGCGGTTTTTTTCCTGAGCGGTCGCGTCCGCAGTTCCAACATTCGGAAAACTGACCTTCAATAGTTTCGTTGCAGCCGGGACAAACCCACGATTTTTGCACCGACCGGAGCGGCGCTAGGGTTTTTTTCAAAATCGACTTGGCCTTCGCCGCTTTGTCATCATCGATAACCCAGAGCTCTGGCCAGCACTCAATCGGCGGCAGCTCCCCTGCTCCACTGCTGAGATCGAAATTCCGAGTCGCGCAAGGGATACCAAAACTTGCGAGAACATTTTTCAAATGACCGATCATCAGTGGATCCTTGGCGGTAAAAACTCGCGTCATACGTTTGCTTGCTCCACGCGTCGCAATGCGCTCTCGTTCAATTTTAGTTTTTCGCCGAGCCAAAGCGAGCGCTCCAGATGGTCGCCGTAACCGTCGCCGGTCGATGGATGCACGAGCACGGACAGACCCTCGCGATGTAACATCAACCACGGCACGATTTTGCCGAACTCTTCCGGAGTGAAAACCACCTGATACATGGCATCGAGATGAGGTCCCACCGGCTCATCATGCCACCGGCCAAGTTGAACGTCAAAATTAGCCAAACCCGCGCGTACCCGTGCTGCCGCATCGCGCGTTTTTGCGGGGTCATAGTAAATATGGGCGTGATAACCTTTGATGACACGCTCTGCCATAAAACACCTCTCCCGGAGAGAGTATCTTACTACCAAATCTGCTGTGCGGAAGCCAAACGAAAGGGAGTGGTGGAACGAAGGTGCGGCAAGACGGGTGACTGGGTTACTGTCACCGACAGAAAACTTTACGAGCCCACTATTTCCGGAATAATCTCGTCGGGAAATATGTACTCGTAACCCGCCGCTCCGAAGTTGACCAGAATCAACTGCCGCCCCATGTTTTCTACCATTCTGACGAACGTCCCTTCGCGCGGTAGTACCACACCCGTTTTTTGCGACCTGATCGGTTTGCTGGTTTTTAAGGGGTCTCCAGGGCTCATTTTAATATCTCCGCATGGATCAGCCGGTTGTTTAGTTATACGAGTTGTTCGACCTATGTCTCCTATCTCGTCTTCTTCATCTGTTAGACGTCTCGTCGCTAAGAAAGATAATGCAAGCGCAAGACCAAGCCAGTTTTTGCCTGTGAGGCGAATCCAGAACAACCGTGGGAAGTTACGCTTCTTATCGGAGCGCCCTCGAGAACAAGTTGTAAGTTAAAGATATTTTCATCGTTTTCAAAATTTCGCGGCCGTTACTGTGGAACCCTCAAACCTGCCTTTTTTTATACCCTTGCCAAAAATTAAGGCAGCGTATGTAAATTCGCAGCTTTGCTCGGCCAATATTTGTCGGATTTTTTTACCGGGATTCGTATGCTCTATTCCTTCAGTTGATTTGTCATGCCATACGAAAACAGCCGAGTTTAAGGCTTCTCGAGATTTGGACGGGCAGAGATAGAACATCGATTGAACCATCGCAAAAGCCTAAAAGTCGGGCTGGCCGAATTGATCCAACCTTTATCTGGCATTGAGATCGAAACCGGAGAAGAAGACGGTAACGGCGGTTGAATTCAACAAGTGGCTTATAACACAGACGGGACCAGGAATGCACGAAGAAAATTCTTATCCAGCGGCTGCAGTGAAGATTTTAAGACGGATTGCAGGCTCACGTCGCCAGACAGAGTCATTTTCCGCCGTAGACTTTATCGAAGAATCCTTCGCTGTCGAGTTTCTTTAACCAGCTGGTATCGACAATTTCTTCGGCCTTCACCGCTGCTGCCTTGGGATTTTGCTCCGCGACGTATTTGATGACCACTTTGAAGCCTTCCAACGTGGGATAAGGTTTTCGATCGAGTTCTTCTTGCGCTTCAACGTAAAAATCTTCCGCAGCATCCAAGTTTGCCAGTCGAAGATTGCGCGCCAGCACTTCCTTCACCGCCTGCTTATTCTCTTTGTTAAAAATGTAGCCGTATGCCTCGATGGTTGCGCGCGTAAACGCGTCCATGATTTTAGCGTTTGCCGCTGCATAGTCTCGCTTCACCGTCACTCCCGTATTTTGGTAGGGAATTTTCGCTTGAACCATATTGAGCAACGGATAATAGCCTTTGCCAACCATGATCTTGGTTGCGACCCGCTGCAGCATGGCTGCATCGATGGCTTTGCTTTCCAGCGCCGCCATACGGTCGGGATCGACGCCGGTCTGGATCAGCACGATTCGATCCCGCTTGAGATCGAGGTGCAGATGCTCCAGAGCAATCAATGCAGATAT
>Ga0207650_10001037_pt1 | contig 20843 bp, 18 predicted proteins | sample KBSS63metaG_FD_184325 | JGI IMG/M metagenome (GOLD analysis project Ga0207650, IMG submission 184325) | Switchgrass rhizosphere microbial communities from Kellogg Biological Station, Michigan, USA - KBS S6-3 metaG (SPAdes) (version 2) | ecosystem: Host-associated > Plants > Roots > Rhizosphere...
GGCCGCTCGGCGAAGGGAAAATGACCGCAACCTTTTAGTTTCAAGTAGCGTGAAGCGGGAACAGCCTGGTGAATCTCCAGCTCGTATTCTGGCGTCTTGGCCGGATCGTCGACGCCGCGGATCAAGAGCAGCGGTGGCTTGAGAGTGTGAATACGATCGCGCACATCGAAATGATCGATCGCGACAAAATCGCGATACTGCGATAACGGACCCACCCTGCGGTGACATTCGACGAGACGTTCGCCGAGCTCCCGCTCCATAAACAGGAATTGATGACGCATGAGTTCCAACCATTGCCGGTAGAATTCAGGATCCACCGCAGCCTTGGAGCGAAGCTCCAGAGCCGCCCGCGCGCTCGCGCGGACGCATGCCGGTCGTCATCAACACCAGCGCCTTGACCTCGTCGGGATAATCGAGACCGTATTGGAGCGCGATGCAACCGCCCAGCGTATAGCCCACCAGCACCAATTCTTTGTGTTTGCCTTGCGACCACAACCAGCCTCTTAGCCAATCGGCATATCGCTCCACGCTGGCGCAAGGAGCTCCGTCGGGATGTCCCGGCAACGTTGGCGCTAGGCTGCCCGGATAATATTTGAGCTGGTAAACGAACGATTCGGCGCACCCGCCGGCGCCGGGCCCGTGAATGAAAACCATCTGAGTCATAGTTTGCCTCGTGTTTCGGTCTTACGACGAAGACTCGTAGAGCGGAGCCGCAACCAAAAAAAATTTTCACCACGAAGCAATTCACGAACTTGCGCTCTTTCACAGAGAATGAAAATCGCGCCGTATCGCTGGATCGGACTTAGACACCTTTCCCCTCGACGGGGAAAGGCCGGGATAGGGGTGCTCACGAATGAATCAACCACCCCTTCCTTTGTCCTTCCCCGTCAAGGGGAAGGATAAGATTGCTGCGTCGCCATGCCTCTTTCATCCGTCCGTTTACAGAAACCATTAGCCGGTTTTCGAAGGAGACGCGGAGGACACGGAGCTCGATTCTTCGACTTGCTCAGGACAGGCTTAGCTCAGGTTGTAAGGGTTCGAACTCCGCTCGTGTTGAGCCTGTGAAACCATGCGCCCTCCGCGCCTCTGCGGGTTGTGGCAAATTTTTATTTCTTCGTTACGCGCACAATTGAATCAGCTCTCTCACATCTGCCAACCGATCTAGTCTCTGTACCAGATCGCGCCCGCGCCGTGCCCGGTCAGATCCGATAACGGGTTCGGCGTTGGCCAAGAATTTCGCTTCAATCTCCGCATCGCTCATCGGGTTGTCCGCAGTTCCACTGGCATGCTCGACAAAAGTTCGGTGACGCACACCATCGACGATAGCAACCGCCTCTGCCTGATCGCTGCGCAGTGATGCGTCGGTCGTCACTTTAATCCTCTGCCGCAGCTCGACTACCGCTGGATCGCTTGCGCGTTCATCCGTGTACTGCGGGATGCGCGCGGCGCCGTCGATCCAGGCCACGGCGGCGCTGTGATAGACGCTGAATTTCGATTGCAGACCGCTGTCGGGAGTCTCGACACCGGTAACCGAAATCACCAGAGGATTGACGCGCAGCTCGATCGCTTCGATTCGCGTCGGATCGATACCGGCCTGTGAGCGTGTTGCGATCACCGCATCGATTGCCGGATGCTGAACGACACCGCAGGCGTAAGGTTTGTGCCCGTTGCGCTCGATTTCCCAGCGTATGCCCAACTCGCGGACGAGCTCGTCCGGCGCTGCGATGTCGCTGTAAATCCGGCAATAGCCCCGCTTGCCCTCAATAATTTCCGGTGAGCCGTCGAATCCGCGCTCGGCAAGGAGCCCCGCTAGCACGCCGCTCGATGCCGCCTTGCCGGCGTGAAACGATTTGCACATGGTGCCGCGATTTTGCTGCATGCCTGCCGATTGCGTCGCGGCGATCGCCGTCGCATAGGTCAAATGTTTGGCGTCGAGCCCAAGAAGCTTTCCTGCGGCCACACCCGCGGCGATGCTGCCGAGCGTACCGGTCAAGTGCCAGCCGCCCTTGTGATGCCCGGGCGCCGTCCGGCCGCTGCGTACTCCCGCTTCGAATCCTGCCGCATAGGCGATGAGAAATTCCGCTCCGCTTACCAACTCTCGCTCCGTCAGTGAAAACAGTGCGGCAAGGATCGGCGAGCTCGCGTGCAGCAGCGTGCCGCCCATGTGAGTGTCGTCGTAGTCGAGCACATGCCCCGCCTGCCCGTTGACGATCGGCGCCTCGAGAAATCCGAGTTTTAAGCTGCGTCCAAACACCGTCGCCTGGGGTTTGCCGCCACATTCTTGCAGCACCGGGAGCAAGCGATCGAGCGTCGGATGCCTGCTCCCGGCGAGCGCGCAGCCCAACCAATCGAGCACGCCACGTTTTGCTTCATCGGTCGCTTTCTTCGGCAGCTCGGAAAATTGCGCCGCTGCCATGCGCGCGCAGAATTTTTGCGTCACTCCGATAATTTCTTGAGCTGCTTCGATCACGCGCCACCTCGTTCATTCAATCGTAAGCGTGGGCTGGCCATGACTTACTCTACTCGTCGATTTGATTGCAATCGGATTGGAAACGGCGTGGCACCGGTGTTTCAGACCTGCTCAAGTCCACCGACTCTTCTGCAACGACCGCTTCAGTTCGATGAGAAGTTCACGGCGTGAGTTGCGAGTTGCACCGATGCACGTTGGCCGAAGGTGATTTTAACGGTTTGAATCCATCGAAATTGCTTAGGCTAAGGCTCCGCGTTTCGGGCTGAACGTTTGGAACCGACCCGTTCTTTCAACGATTTGAACGGAGCGAATCCTTCGATGAACTCAGGATGAGCGTAAAGTAAACCGCTCATGGTGAGCTTGGCGAACCATTGAACGTTTTGAACGGCTTGAACCTTTTACTTACGGTTAGCGCTTTGGCTTCCATCCCTGTTTCTTCAAATCTGCATATGCCTTTTTGATCAGGGTATAGTCGAAAACGGCTCCCACATCCGGAACTTTGGTAGCATTAACCAACTCAGCACGGGTCTTTACTTCTTCGTTAACCGTTTCATCACTGATCCATCCCTCCTCGGTCATGCTTTCCAGCGCGATGTCATAATCAAGCGACAAGGCTTCCACCGGGAGCGGATTACTTTTAGCGAGGATGGCAACCGTTGGTTCTTTGAAACGTCTGGCAAATTCGCGCCCTTTTGCCAGAGCGCGCATAAAGCGTTCCACAGTCATCGGTCTTTCGGCGAGAAACCGGTTGGAAACCGCCACACCGGTGTACACCATCTGTATCTCCGTGCGAAAATCAACAAAAACTCGCCCTTTGTCCGGGCCGATCTTGGTGATTTCCCCGGCAGTCAGTGGCGCGGCATCGACGGCACCTGCGATAAACGCGGGGAGCTTTGCATCATTACTCCGCACTGCGATGAACAAAACGGATTTAGGATTAATATGATGTTTTTTTAGCAGCAAAAGTGTTGCAAGGTGGCCCGTATCTCCATGGGTGTTAATCGCAATCTTTCTACCGATCAGGTCTTGCATGATCCGAATTTCGGGTTTGTTCGTCACCAGTTTATACGCCGGTCGTGAAAGGTTGGTATAAACAACCTTTACAGGTCCGCCGCGGATGGCAGCGCTCATGGCCGAACTGCCAGAGGAGCTAAAATCCAATTTGTTGGCGACAAGAGTTTGGGTGGCGATTCCGCCGCCCACCGTAATCCTATTCAGAGTCAATCCCTCTTCAGTGAAGTAGCCTCTTTCGAAGGCAACCAAATGGTCCATGTAGGACGCGGTGAACGTAGCATAAGACACGCTGACTTCTTCGGCACGGGCGAAACCAATCCATGTAAAAATCGACAATGCACCAGCAACTCGGAGGATGGCGCTCGTGCGAATTTTTAGCATGCGGTATTCCTTACAGCTCACTAGACAATTTTTTCAAACCTCTACTAAGCATGAAAGTGCTACCATAATGTGTTCGAGCCGTGGGCTTCGTGTGATACCGGCGCAAGCACCTGATAGGGGTCTCCGAATTGGCTAGCCACGTCTAGCACCTCAGGATGGTGCAGCAGTGACCGATCAAGCATCCCATACTTGTCAACAATGAGGCGATCATCGATGTAAAGACGCGCATTCATGACTGAGCCATCCATATGTCGAAAGTTCGGATGTTTCCGTTCGGTACCCAGGCCAGCCCAAGGCATCTTGCTGATGAGCTCCCAATGCATCGGATCGTCGATCCCATGGGCAATCGAAGCCTTAGGGTGATAGCCAAACATAATTTCGATCAAACGATTTGAACCCGGGACCTGTTCAAAAAGTCTGCGGCACTCCTCCCCGACCTCTCCGCCGCCGTCAACTTCCACGACCCAGCTATCCTTGACCTTCCATCGCATTGGCTCGGACAGCATGCCGGCCACACCTTGGACGCAACTTAAAAAGATTTCACCATCTGCGTTTCCGTCGCCATTGAAAACCCCGCAACGACCCCACGGAAAATGGCAACGGCCCGGTGGGTCGCCGGCGCGAAACTGCATACCATAAAGGCGTTTGCCGTCGTAGGTAGCGGTCAATTTAGAACCCAGATCGTCTTCGACTCGAACCACCCGGCCGGAAGCAACGACCTCGCTCACTTTCTGAGCCAACTTCCAGATAACTTTGTTAGGAAATTTCGCATAATCGCGCGCCAAGAGACCGGGAGTGCCTTCAAAGTAAACGAAGTATGGTTTTATCCGACGCTCCTGAAGCTGGGTGCCGCTTTCCTCGCGCTTGCGGCCCATCGCCCGATGATCTGGGGTGAAGGTGATAAAAACTGGCCACACCCATATAGCGACGTCCGAAGCATGCATGGCTTGCAGCACCGCATCGGGAACATGTCCGTAGCGGGAAATCGGTTCAGTGATCAAGGACATCGGGATGGCGCCGTGCATCTTGAGCCCCGCCGTGAGAGCTTCCATGCTCATGGGATCGCTTCGACAGTCTGCTAAGAGCAAAACTTGGTCGCCGGTCCGGATATCTGCGGCTTCGATCATATTTTTGACTCCGAGCATCATGTCGGAGATCTGACTGCTAATCATAAAAGTTCTTCTCCTTTTTAGTCTTGCCGCAAACGGCGCCATGGCGCCACGCAACGATAAACAATATGTTAAACCCCACGAATTTATTCCAGCACAGCCAACGCTAGTGGCTAGCGGCAACGACCGCACCGTCTTAGTGATGCGGTCTATTTTCACTCACCTGCAGACGATTGCCGAAAGGATCGTAGAAATAGACCGTCTGCGAATTTGGCTCATGCCACGGGATGCGATTGCCGAACGGGCTCCAGTATCTCTCGATATTAGTCAAGTTCGAGACGAACGTCTCAAATGACCCAATAGGAACCTTGACATCCACGTGAGGGCCACGGCAGTAGTGGCTCCGTTGCGTCATCTGCGACACTTCATGAAGGATAAACATCTGCCCCGTCTCCGCTACCACTAGTGTTGTTTGGCGATCCCCTGGTACCGGCTCGGTGCGACTCAAACCCAGCGTATCCAAATACCAACGCTCAGCAAGCGGTAAATCCGTGACTTCGAGTCGGACATGGTTGATGCGACGAAGTCCCAAGTCTCCCTGTCCGGATTCCGTGCTCTTTTGTCCGTCACGCCGGACCGAAAACTCGTAGTTGAAAGCATGGATATCTCGTATGAAGAGGGACGCGGCGATCGGACTGGGTTTCGCATATTCTACGGGTCCCTCATAAACGACCTTCCGCTGGTCTAAAACCGCGATTACACCTGCCAAACCGCGGTCGTCGACCTCGAATCCCCACACAGGTCCTTCCAGGGGACGAATCGGTGGCGGAATGAGTTGATCTTCCAGCGAAAGACCAAATCCTCGGTGGTTTGCCAACGTAAAGAACGCGATCTCCGGAACTTCACGATTAAGCCCACGCAGGTTGACATTCACCAGAGCATTAAAGCGAGCGCCCAGGACATCGGTAAAAAAAGACAGCGACTTTCCCAAATCGTTAGTCGGAATAACTCCGTGATCGATTCGGACAACGCTAGGTGTTGATTTACTCATGGCCCACTCCTTTTTTATTCTAAAAATTCATCTCACGATAATCTAAGCCTTTGAGCTGGTCGATGGGCGTAATCTACCCCGCCGACCGCCCTTATTGCGAGCAGGTCTAACTATCGCTCAGCTTTCCTTCCGAGCGCCGAATAATACAGCTCGGGGTCTCAGTCGAGGTTTGACCTCCTCAATCAATAGTCGCATTTGCCTCTCAACATCGGAGGAAGCCAAGCGGGCAACGACAGCTGTTAGCCCTGCATCTATATATGACTGTAAAAGTCGAACGCAGTCGTCTGGTGTTCCGAAGATGGTAAAGAGATGATCCAAATTCGCCTTCGGTTGACGAAAAAAATCCACCGCCCACTTCCACCCCTCCTCCATGGCCTTTTCTCGGTTTGTATTCAAATTGAACGTGGCATAAATACCCGATGGCAAATCCCAGTTTCGTCTGCCATAGGTTTCCGCGTAAGCGTGAATTTTACTCCGGTTTATCGCGAATTTTTCCACTGGCCGAGAACCCGACGTGAACCAACCGTCGGCCAAGCGCGCGACGCGCTTGAAAGCGTTTTCGCTACGGTCTGCGGTGACCCACACTGGAATGCTCGGCTGTTGAATGGGATGGGGTAATATGCCGACGTCCTGGAGCTTATGATACTTGCCTTCGAAGTTTACCGTTTTTTCCATCCACAACCGTTTCATGATTTCGATCGACTCGCTGAGTCGACCGGCCTTTTCGGCATAGGGAACACCGCATGCCTCGAACTGGCGCTGTATATAGGGTAGTGACGGAGCGACACTTGCGCCAATTAGAATGCGACCCTGTGAGATCACGTCGAGCGTCGCGAGAGTGTGGGCTAACAATACGGGGGAGCGCATGGCGGGAAGGAGAGGCACAGTGCCCACTTTGACGCGATTCGTTTTCATCGCAATGGAAGCCATCAGGGCTAGACAGTCACCTCTTGCCCTGTCTAATACGGTCACGCTATCGCCAACCCACACGTGATCCATGCCGAGTTTTTCAGCAAGCGCGACCTCTTCCCACATGGTCTCAAACGAAGGCGCTAGTCCGTCGTCGCGAATCAAATGCCGTGTATGGACAAGGACTCCGAATTCGACTCCTCGCGACATATTTTCAATCCTCTTTAATACTCATACGATGGTGAACCCATGCAGCGTCATTGGCACTGACATCGAGCATCGACAATACTGATCACCTCAACCTCGGTCAATTTCAAGTGGGACAGGGCAGATGTGGTCTTCCTTGCGAATCGAGGCAGCGCTGAGATCTCGATCCTATCGATGCCATGGAAGAGGAGTCACTGGCAAATGAAACCAACGGTTGAGAGATAGATTAGTGGCCGGCGTGTAAGTTGCACACCTGTCTCAGGACGGCCTCCGCGCGTTGGCTTGAACATCTGGAACCATTGGAACTTCTGGAGCGTCTGGAACCGACTCGTTTTTCAACCTTCATGAGTCATAGTCCAGTCCGCTGAACTCCCCGTCCGCGTATTCGCACGACCAGTCTACGTCAACGTCCGGCCCCTCGAAGTCAACCAGGACACTTTCCCGCGATCGCAGCTTGATCGAAGCGCGGCGCAGTGCACTGATGTCGGCAGCCAATTCCGGAGCCTCCGATGCTTAGTCCTTCGCTGCCTGCGCGAGATAGTCGTTCAACCGGAGCTCGAAGTTATCGAAATCCGCCACCAGCTCGCGAGCGCGGCCGACGACTGCCGGATTGGGCTCTTCCTTTCCGTCGATGAGGATCTCCACCGTGCGGTCCTGCACCCTGAAGTCGCCCTCCCAATCCTCCGCCTCGACGTCGCGGATCAGCGTGCCGAGCTGCGGGTCCCTCCGCACGTGCCCGCGCATTCTGCTCATGATCAGGTGAGCGTGGAGAGACACTTTCGTCCAGATGATGCGAACAATCAAAGCCTGACGCGATGGTTTCTGTGCCAGCGCGCAGCCCAACCCGTCGAGCACGCCGCGTTTTGCTTCATCGGTCGCTTTCTTCGTCAGCTCGGAAAATTGGACCGCTGCCATTTGCGCGCAGAATTTTTGCGTCACTCCGATCATTTCTTGAGCTGCTTCGATCACGCGCCACCTCTTTGGTCTAATGCTAATGTGGGCTGGCCATGACTTACTCTGGTCGTCGATTTGATTGCAATCGGACTAGCACCGGCCTCGGTGAGAAGCACCGCCGGAGACAGGTGTCCAGCATCGATGGGTAGAGCACCTGGAAGTGATCGCAGAAGCAATCATGCGCTGCAGCCCACGAGAACGTCATCGCCAGCGCCGACTGCGGCTTTGCCCGGTCCGCCTTGCAAATTTCCAGCGTTGAATTTTTTGCACCGTTGGTCGCTACTATTTGCATCAACGCATCAAACTTATTATGCTTTGATGCATGCGTACCACGATTACCCTAGAAGAGGACGTCGCTGCCTCACTCAAGCGCTTGGGCAAGCAGCGCGGGCTCAAGTTCAAAGTGCTGGTCAACGAAGCTCTGCGAGAAGGCATAAAGAGCATGATGGCACCGGCCAAAAAGCGCGGCGAGTACCGGACCCGTTCGGTCGAGCTTGGCTCATGCCGGGCGGCGAGTGTGGACAATATTGCCGAAGTCCTTGCAGTCGCCGAGGGCGAATCCTTTAAATGATTTTGGTCGACGCGAACCTTCTCGTCTACGCCCACGTTGGCTTCTTCCAGCAACATGAACGCGCGCGCGCCTGGCTGGACAAACAACTCAACGGAAATTCTCCGGTCGGGCTGCCGTGGAACAGTTTGTTGGCCTTTCTTCGGATTGTCACTAATCCCCGCATCTTTCAAAAACCCGAGGCCATGACCGAAGCTTGGAAACAGGTTGAAGAGTGGCTGGACTGCGAGCCTACCTGGATTCCCGACCCGACTGAACGGCACCGTGAACTACTAGGCTCGCTCTTGGCCGGTTCAGGAATGCAGGCGAATCTGGTCCCGGACGCTCGCCTTGCAGCGCTAGCCATCGAGCACGGATTGATCCTCTGCTCGACTGACGGCGACTTCGCCCGCTTTCGAAATCTACGTTGGCAAAATCCGCTTTCGGCTTGATCGAGCATCTAACGCTTTGAGGCGACCGGTATTTAGCGCAACTCACTTGCGTCTCGAGATCTTCATAATTCGAACGCCTCTCCGCCAATTGCAAAGGGCTTGACCCAGCGCTCTCATGCATTCTCTGACACTCGCTTGATAGGTAATCACGCAACGCCGGATCGTCCGTGAGGCTTGCGGCGCGAGTGAACGCCTCCTGCGCTTCACTTTTCTGATTGAGCATTTTTAAGAGATGGCCGCGCGCGGCCCAATAGGGTTGGTAGGTGGCCACTCGACTGGCGGGAATTTCTTCAAGTGCGGCAAATCCCTCGGCGGGGTTTCCCGCTTGCGCGATCGCAACGGCTCGACCGACGAGGGAACCGATTCCGGGCGCGATTTGCGCCTGACCTTCATAGAGCAACGCGATCTCCGGCCAGTTGATGATTCCACTGACAGCCCTGTTGGCATGAATGGATTGAATGGCGCCTCCAATTGATAGCGTCCCATGCGCTTGAAAGCCGCAGCCGAGCGCAGATGATTTTCCGCTTCGTCCATCATCGGCCGTGACCAGAGCGCGCTGTCTTGCTGGTCGAGCGGCACAAACTCACCATTGCTCGCGTAGCGTGCCGCGCTTCGGGCTTCGCAATGGAGCATGAGCGCGAGCAAACCGCGAGCTTCGGGTTCATTCGGCATCAACTGAACCAACGTTCGCCCGATCGCGATGGCATCTGCTGCGAGCGCGTGATGAGTGGAACCGACTTCGGTTAGGCTCTCCCATCCAGTCGTGTAGGCCGAATAGATGGCATCGAGGACAAACCAAACCCTCTCTTCCAACTCCGGCGATTCGGGCACGCGGAAAGGAATGGCCGCGTCCCGGATTTTGTTCTTTGCGCGGACAAGACGCTGGCTCATCGCTGCCGGTGAAACCAGAAACGCCGATGCTGCATCAATGCCGAGAACCGTTTGCAGCATCAGCGGCGTGCGCGCAGCAGGATCAATCGCCGGATGCGCACAGACGAACAGAAGCTTTAGCCGTTCGTCGGGAAAATGTTCGTTTGTGGCCGCCAACTCCTCCGCCTCGTCGGCGAGCTGCAGAAAAGACTTTTCATAATTTTCCCGAACCTGACGGCAGCGCATGACGTCAATCATCCGATTACGAGCGACTCGTAGCAGCCACGCTTCGGGCTTTTGCGGAACGCCATCCGTCGGCCATCGCTCCAACGCCGCAGCGAATGCATCCCTCAAGGCGTCTTCCGCGCCGGCAACATCACCAGCGCGTGACGCCAGGTAGGCGATGAGTCGGCCATAGGAATCGCGCGCAACGGCTTCAATGGCAGCATGCGCCGAGGATTTGCTCATTGGGACGCTTTGTTGGCTCCGCCAGGAAAATAGAACCCCATCAACGGACGAATCTCGATCGACGAATGAGCCGCCGCGGGATGGCGAGCGACCCACTCCAGTGCGGTATCCAGATTGGGCACATCGATGATGCCGAATCCGCCAAGAAATTCTTTCGTCTCGGCATAAGGGCCGTCATGGACCCGCCGTTTCCCGTCGCGCAGCGATACCGTCGTCGCCGCCTGTGGCGAGTCGAGTCCCGCGCCGCCGACAAAGACGCCCGCTGCTTGAAGAGCTTCACCATAAGCTCTTCCAGCTGCTATCGCGGCGTCATCACGGCGATCGAACGTTTCCTGCGATTGATAGACAAGCATTGCGTATTTCATAATGTTTCCTTCCTTTTTGTCTTTATTGAGCCAGCGGAATGTGCCGATGGCTTCATAACTATGACGCAGCAGGAGCGCGCATTTCGACATCCGAATAAAGTTTTTCGCGTTCGTCCAAACAGCTGCGGGCATGGCGACCGCGCACCCATTGAAGCGTGGTTTCAGCGACACGGCGGCCAAGATGCTCGGCGGTGCGCAGATCAGCTTCCGGAGGCGCACGGTCGGGGCCCTGATCGGTATTTGACTGCGCGCCCGCCCCCAGCCAGAAGCCGAGTCGATTCAGGTCGTTCTCCGATCCTTTGGTCGAATGATTCCCTGGCGGCAGGCCGAGATTGACCCAGTGCATGCCGTGCTGCGCGGCGAAGAGCGCAATCTCGATCAACGTCGCCAATTTGTCGCCGGAACGAGAGCCCGAGTTGGTGAACCCGGCGGCAATTTTATTCTTCCATCCAAGGCCCTTGATCATGACTGCATGGGAGGATGCCTCCTGGAATGCTTTGAACGCCGCCGAAACGTCGCCTGTGTAAGTCGGCGCGCCGAAGACGATCGCTTCGGCCGAGGCCAGGTCGCTCCAGCGCGTTTGCGCTTCCTCGATGCTCAGGAGCAGGGCTTCGGCGTCCTCAACCTGCTCCACGCCTCTTTTCACGGCCTCGGCCTGTCTCCGAGTGTGACCGTAACCGCTGTGGTAAACGATACCGATTAAAACGCTTTTCATAAATGCTTGGCCGTCCTTTCGTTCTTTTGCTCGAGCCGGGGAAATACACCGGCCTCACTTTTATGACGAGCGCAAGCGTCTATTTCGACAATCGCGTGGGTAATTATTTAGAGGAAGAGAGCGGTTTAGAGGTCGTGCCGAATTGTACAATTCTTGGCGGTTAACGGATTTGTCGAAAGTGGCTCGATCTGCGTGGACTGGACCGCCGTCTTCCCTACTCGGCTTCGACACCGTCGCTTGCTGTCGGAGGGTGAAACGGCATGACGAGCGGCACCAGCCGTGATGGTCGACTCCGGAACCCGCATGGGCCCTTTCCAAGTATTCTACGTTCTCCTCGACTCTCGAAAGCCGAATCTCTCTCCGCGCTCGCGAACTTGCCGATGGGGTAAAATCCGGCTAACCATTACGTATGTTAGATTGGTCGTCCTTGTCCTGCTGTCATGTTAGCGGCCAATTTCCAGTCCCATTTCGACTTTCAGTCGTGTGTTTAAGCGTGCGATCAATGATCACAAGTAAAAAGTCTGACCCCAAGTTTCCTATTCTCAGCGCAGAGACCGAGAGTCGTTATTGCAATACGGTAAGTTGAGAGCATGAATCTGAATCGTCGTGAACTGCTTAAAATCGGGCTGTGTGCCGGGGCTTCGGTTCTTCTCCCCTCGGGCGGCTTGCTGGCTCAGGCCGGTCCCTTGATTCGAAAGAAGATTCCGTCCACCGGCGAGACCCTACCGATCATCGGTATCGGCACGGCGCGCCGTTACGAGCAGATCCACACGGAAGCAGAGAAAGCGCCGCTCAGAGATACGCTCCGCCAATTCAAGGAATTGGGCGGGACAGTCATTGATTCCTCGCCGACCTATGGAACCGCGGAGGCGGTCGTTGGGGACCTGGTTGATGAGCTCAAGATTCGCGATTCGCTGTTTGTTGCGACCAAGGTAAGCACGTCAGGCCGGCAGGCCGGAATCGATCAAATCCAACAATCCTTCAAGCGCCTGCGCACGGCAAAGATCGACTTGATCGCGGTACACAACCTGCGCGACACCAAGACACAACTGCAGACGCTGCGAGAATTGAAACAAGCGGGACGCATCCGCTACATCGGGATTACGACTTCGTTTGAGAACCAGTACCCGGAGTTCGAGCAGACGATGAAAGCCGAAACCCTCGACTTTATTCAGGTCGACTACGCGCTCGATAACCGCAATGCCGACGAGCGGATCTTGCCACTGGCCGCCGACCGCGAAACCGCTGCGATGATCAACTTGCCCTTCGGGCGCGGCCGTTTGTTTAACGCGGTGCAGGGAAAAAAACTACCGGAGTGGGCCGCCGAGTTTGATTGTAAGACTTGGGCCCAGTTCTTTCTGAAATACATCGTCTCGCACCCGGCGGTCACCTGCGCGGTGCCCGGCATGGCCAAGGCCGAATACGTCGTCGATAACCTCGGCGCAGCGCGCGGGCGTCTGCCCGACACCGCCATGCGCGGACGCATGGAGAAGTTCATCGATGGGCTATGAAGAGCGCTTGCAGCGTTTTCAGGTTAAATGAAGACCACACGGGCTGACTCGATTGGCTTTTTGAACTACGATTCGCCTCCGAAAGCGTAAAAAAATTCATGAGCGAATCTGAAGCCGCGCAACGGGCGGAAGCCGGGTCGGCTTATCGGCTGTTGAAACGTCTCATCGATGTGCGCCCAGCCGAGATGCGTGCGCTGGCCTGGTCTTGGCTTTACATCTTCTGCGTTCTGTCCGCCTATTATATTCTGCGCCCTATCCGCGACGACATGGGCGTCGCCGGAGGCGTCGAAAACCTTCAGTGGCTTTTCACCGGCACTTTGCTCGGCATGATCGTCGTCAATCCGCCGTTTGCGGCGCTGGTCGCCAAACTTCCGCGGGTGCGCTTCATCGCCATTTCCTACCGATTCTTCATCGTCGATCTTCTGATTTTTATCCTCTGTTTCAATCTAGCGACGGCGGAGCAACATATTTGGGTGGGCCGCGTCTTTTTTATCTGGACATCGGTCTTCAATCTTTTCGTCGTCTCCGTGTTCTGGGCACTGATGGTGGATGTCTTCGATTCCGAGCAGGGCAAACGTCTCTTTGGCTTTATTGCCGCCGGCGCGACTCTCGGAGGCATCGCGGGGTCGAGCATTACAGCGTCACTGGCAAAGGATGTCTCGGCGACTTATCTCCTCTTGGGGTCGGCGGTGCTTTTGGAGGCGGCGGTATTCAGCGTGCGACGATTGTCCGGTTTGTCCGATGCTTTGCACCAGCGACCGGCAGCACAGAGCGACAAAGCGCTCATTGGCGGCAGCGTGTTTTCCGGCCTGACCCACGCTTTCAAGTCGCCGTATCTGATCAACCTCAGCGTGTATATGCTCCTGTTCTCAATTACTTCCACGCTGCTTTACTTCCAGCAACTCGAGATTGCGCGTCAGGCTTTTGCAGAGCGCGGCGCCCGTACGGCGTTTTTCGCGCGCATCGATCTCTGGGTCAATATCCTCACCTTGATCGCTCAGCTCTTTCTCACTGCCCGTGTCCTTCGGGCCATCGGCGTCGCCCTTACATTGGCTATTTTGCCGGTGCTGAGTACTTTTGGTTTCGGCGCCCTGGCGATGGCGCCGACCATCGCGGTTTTGGTCGCCTATCAAGTTCTGCGGCGTGCGGGAAATTTTGCATTCGCCCGGCCGACGCGGGAAGTGTTGTTTACTACTGTGCCCCGAGAAGACAAGTATAAGGCCAAGAGCTTCATCGATACGGTTATCTATCGAACCGGCGACCAAGTGGGAGCATGGTCCTATGCGGGTTTGGGCTTTCTGGGTCTGGCTATGACCGGGATATCGATCGTGGCTGTTCCGATCTCCATCGCGTGGCTGCTGAATGCCCTGTGGCTCGGGCGAAAGCAGGAACGGCTTGCGCAGGCAGAGACGGAGACTTCAGGGTCACCACTTCCCACCACATGAAAAGCATCATCTTGCTGAGGCATCGGTGATAGAGCTATCAACTGCAATGGAAAGGAATCATGTTATGAAGCAGCGCAACTTTTTTAATCGGACTCGTCGGATTTTTTGCACCATTGTCGCAATTGTCGCTTTGGTTGCTGGCTTTGGAATTTTACCGGGAGCTGTGTTCGGCCAGGCGGCAACCACCGTTTCTCCGTTGAAGATTGGCATCATCGGTTCCGGTAATATCGGCAGCACGCTGGGAACCCTATGGGTGAAATCCGGCCACCCGGTGTTGTTCTCTTCACGCCATCCGGAAGAACTCAAGTCACTCGCCGACGGCCTCGGCCCCCTCGCTCGCGCCGGGACCGTGCGCGAAGCATTAGCGTTCGGTGACGTCGTTTTTATCGGCGTGCCCTATGGCGCGTACCCACAGATCGGCAAGGATTACGCCAAAGAGTTTGTCGGCAAGATTGTTATCGATGCCGGCAATGCCGTTATCGCGCGCGATGGGGAGATCGCAAAGCCGGCCCGCGAAAATGGTGTCGGGCTGACATCGGCGAAATTATTAGCCGGTGCGCGAATTGTCCGCGCGTTCAACATCCTGGGCTCCGGCAGGGTCGCAAGCCTATCCAATCGGCCCGAGGGCCGCATCGCAATTCCTATGGCCGGGGACGATCAGGAAGCGTTGAAAGTGGCATCGGGCTTGGTGCGCGATGCGGGATTCGAGCCGGTGATCCTTGGCTCGCTTCAACGTTCCAAGGTCTTTGAACAAGGCGGCCCGCTATACGGTGCGCAGATGAGCGCGCAGGAGATGCGCGAGCGGCTGAAGACGATACCTTGAGTTCCAAAGCGTCGTGACTGTGAATTCAACGGAACACGAGCACGAATACGAATTCCCAAACGACGGTCATCGTTTATAGTGACTCCCAAGACTTTTTCTTTGGAAATCAGGCCGCTGTCGACCGGCGATATTCTACGTTGTCACGCCCACAAAGACCGCCATTTGCCGCTATCGTTTGCGAACAGGAAAGCCGTGCTCTCGCGCAGATCAAACAATCACCATCCCCCCGTGTTTGATTGTGTAGAAGGCAGTCTCCTGATCAAACGTAGTTTCGCTCTGCCTGACGAATTGCGCGGTAGCGTTTGAAGGCTACGTGCTCATCTTCTAGTCCCAATAGCGTTTTGAGCGTCATTCCGCGTAAAATATGTGCCACCATCTTTGTCCCATGACGCAACACAAACCTCGGGCTATGCAAAAAAACAAATGGGAAATGACCCAGTTTCATCCACCGCTCGGCGCGCCAGCGAAGAAATTCGATCTCTTCCGCCTTGAGATGATCGGTTCGCACGACTGCTGTCGTACCGTCGTAGTCTTCCGGGCGGGTGTCGATGATCAGACCACGCTTTTGAAAATCTTCGGTCATCGGGGTACGCGGATATGGCGTGGGATGCTGAATATATGGCCAATCGACGTAACGTTGCGCGAACTCCAGGTTCGCCGCAATAGATGCGTCTGTATCTCCGGGATTTCCGATGATAAGACCGCCGACGACAAACATCTTGTTAAGGTGCAACGCGCGGATTGCTTTGAGCGTCGCGTTGCCGACCGTGCGGCCGCTCTCCCGCTCGGCGTTTTTGGCGGAGGCGCGCAGGAATTGCAGGTCAGCGTCGAGGATGTTTTCGATGCCAAGGAAAACATAGCGAAATCCGGCTCTGCGCATAAGCGGGACGAGGGTCTCGCTATGATTGGCGACAGCTGAAGTCATCGCTTGCACGATATATTCCAAACGATTCAAGCGCGCGTCGATAATTGCCTGGCACAAAGCTTCGAAGCGCCGCACGTTAAGAGTGATATTATCATCGACCAAAAAAATAGAGCGGGCGCCATGACCTCGGGCGTCTCGTATGTCAGCCAATACCCGATCAAATGAGTAGGTATGAAAGTTCCGCCCGCGCATCGCGATGATCGAGCAAAAGCTACAGTCAAATGTGCATCCCCTGGAAGTTTCGATGACGTCAACCTGGCGCCCGAGCATCGTGTAGCCGCTTAGCACGCGCGCGTCGCGGTTTGGCAGCCGTATCTCTTTGGTGTCAAGGCTGCTCACGGGACGATCGGGATTATGCTGGTAATACTCACCCTGTCGAAATGACAGCCCGAGAATGTGTTCATAGCCGGCGCCTTTTTCAATGGCGCGCAGGAGCTCGCGAAAGGTAATCTCTCCTTCCCCTCGGACTATGAAATCAGTCCAGCAGTCATCGCTCGTATAAGCTTCCGGCGCCATGCTGGGATCATAACCACCAACGACGATTTGAATGTCTCGTTTCAGCGTGCGCAGTAACGCGATAATTCTTTTGGCCGTTTTCCTCTGAAACGTCATGACTGAGAGCCCGACGAGATCCGGACGCACTGCACTCACCAATTGTTCAAGCGTCGCACGAACCGAAGATTGAACTAAGATGAGGTCAGCAACAGCGATTCGATGATGCGAATCGATATTTCCGGCAAGTGATGTAAGCGCGCCATTGGGCATGCGGATGGAAACGGTCGGAGTATGTTCGAATGAATCGGGCATCGAGAGAAGCAGTACGTTCATAGAGAGCCCTCTCGTAAATTCGCTTGTTCGAGGAGGATATCAGCTCCGATTTGACTTCCTTTCCGCTGGATAGTCAATCCATCGGCTCATCGAGCTAAAGATTTATAAAAGACTAGCGGCCGGCTAGATCTGCGACGATGGAACAATCGTCTAATTGAAAAGCTCATATAAATCATGACGCTGGCGAACCCACCGACGTAGCCAGATGTTTCGAGACCCTTTTGTTCAAAATGACAGCATCAAGTAAAGCGCCCTTCTGAAATGCGGCTCGACAGTTTGCGAATCTCTCACATATATTGCTCAAACGATAAAGGCGCGCGGCGCCGAGCATCATCTTGTCGTTTGGAGCGATTTGAATGGTACGAAAACTACTCATTCTGTTTTGCTTGATCTTCACTGGAGTTGTAGCCCCGATGCCGTAATCTCGGCGTTTGGATGTCACCGTTCGTCCAATTGACGACTCACCGGGTCGGCGCTATAGCTTGCGTGAGAGAAGAAAGGTCTAAATTTCTGTCCATGTCGCTAACTAATGTCGCGAATCTGCTCGATGTGGCGAAGTAGACCTTCGGCGGTAGATTTCCGGCAGTTTTCATTCAAAGGTGTATGCTCTGTTGGCGTTCTCGTACGGTGTTTAACGTTCACGATTGCCGGCGGTCTTGTGACAGCATGTTCATCGCTTGGCACCAGGAGAATCGAAAATGAAACTGCTTCGTACTCTACTTTTAACTAGCGGTCTCCTATTCGCGTTCTGTCATGGAACGGCTGTAGCGCAATCTGAAGCCCCAGCGGCATCGAGCGGCGCCGCCGCCGGCAAGTCTTTGCTGACGCTGCAAATGCCGGCGCTTCCGGAACCGGTCCGAGTTGTCCTCAAACCCGCGACAACGGCGTTGTTGGTATCCGACATGGTCGATCCCACTTGCAAGGCGCAGCCAAAATGCACAGGTGTAATGGTACCGGCACTCGCGTCGCTGCTGGCGCAGGCACGAAAGGCTGGCGTGTTTGTCCTGTACACGACTCGGGCCACGAACTTCTCAAAGTGGCTGCCGGAGGTTGCTCCTGCTCCCGGCGACCCTATGATTGCCGCAAATGCTCAGGACAGATTCTACAACAGCGACCTCGACAAGACGCTGAAGGCCAAGGGGATTACAACCGTGATTCTTACCGGCTGGAAGATCAGCGGCTCCGTGCTCTATACCTCGGTTGGAGCAACACTGCGGGATTATACCGTCGTCGTTCCTGTAGACGCCAGTTTGGCCGCGACCGACTACGAAGGTGCCATCGGTCTCTATCAAATATTAAACCAGAACAGCGCGAATGCCACGAACGAGCCGCTGAAGGCGAAAGCCTCGACTTTGAGTCGCACGGATATGATCACCTTCCAGTAGACAGCCGCACGGATCAGCGCGGGGCTATTTCTTCACTGGTAATAATTTCTCGGGTTCCGTGTGTTCAATACCGGCGTGTGATCGGAAATCCTTTCTGACCGCTGCCGTCCTAAGTTTTTGCCGCCGCATGTCAAACCCGTACGACCGAGAGCAACTAGAAGGTTAGGCTTGCATAGAGGAATGGCTGCACCAACGCCAGTTCCTCCTGTGCCAACCGCTTAAAACGGTTTTCGGGTGGATGCGATCAGGAAAATCTCCGCGTCGCGGAATAGGTTCAGCAATGCGCCGTCGACGCGCCCCTCTTTCGCTTCGTCGTAGAGAATATCGAGCGCTAACTCCGACGCCACCGCGTTTTTGTATGGACGGTCCGCCGCTGATAACGCGTCGTAAATATCCGCGATCGTCATCATCTTGGACTGAATCGGAATGTCAGCCGCAGACAACTTGTTGGGATAGCCGGTACCATCAAGCTTCTCGTGATGCGCCGAGGCGATCATCGGAATGTTTTTAATTTCCGTGGTCCAAGGGATCTGGCTTAAAAAATTGAGTGTGTGAGTCACATGAGATTCAATGTGACGGCGTTCTCTGTCGTCCAAGTTACCCCGTGAAATCGAAAGCAAGCGCAATTCCTGGTCCGAAAGCAAGGAGCGGTGTTGTCCTGTTGCATCGACGAACTCCCGCATCGCGAATTCTTGCAATCGTTTAAAATTGCCGTTGTGTAAAACCGTCGGCTCATTGCATTTCACGATGAATGCAAGGAACTCATCGACTTCCCGCAACTGTTCTTCGAGCTCTCGCTGGTACTCGGGCTGCCGCTTAAGAAACTCCTCCCGCCCTTTTTCCAAAAGGTAGGTGAGCTTTCGCTCGCTCTGCCGCCACTCCATTTCCTTGCGCACGTAGGCGAAGCGCTCCTTCACGAGTTCGAGTTGGAGAGGGTAGAGTTTTTTTGCCTTGACTAAAATCTCCTCGCGCACGCCCACTTTTCCGAAATCATGCAGCAGCGACGCGTAGCGTACTTCCTTCATCTCCGCGCGGCTGAAGTGAATGTCGCGAAAATAACGTGACTCGTCGCGATCCACGGCTTTTGCCAACCCGACGGTGAAATCCGCGACCCGGAAAGAATGGCCATAGGTTGTCGGGTCGCGCGACTCAATGGCGCTCACCGAAGCCCGGACAAAGCCTTCGAACAACGTTTCGATGCTTTCGTAGAGATGGATATTTTCGATCGCCACCGCCGCTTGACTCGCCAAGGATCTGAGAAGACCAAGACACTCTTCCGGAAACGAAATCACAATTTCGTCGACGTCTTGTTGTTGAGCTAGCCGCGAATGAAAATTGCGCTTGCAATTAATCAGTTGGACTACCGCGACAACCTCGCCACGAGGATCCTTCGCCGGCACGGCGAGCATTGACTTAGTGCGGTAGCCGGTTTCCTCGTCGAATTTGCGATTGAAGTCAAAAGGAAAAGACGGCGGGATTTGATAGACGTCGGCAAGACGAATCTCATTGCCGGTCGTAGCGACATAACCGGCCACGCTCGAACTATCCAGAGGCAAGACCGATTCACGGAACGAAACATTCATGCTGTCATTTTGCGCAAACTTGAAGCGCAGCCGCCTGTCCCCTTGGTCGTCTTGCTCGACCAAATAGAGCGAACCCGCGTCGCTGTTGGTAATTTCGCGGCTCTTTTGCAGGATCAGGTCAAGCAACGACTCGCGATCTCGTTCCGTCGAGAGCGCTATGCCGATTTCGTTGAGCCGATGGATCTCGCTTTTGGCGCGCTTGAGCTCGCTTTCGAGCCTCGCTTGTCGTTGACTCATCGCGAGATTTTCGAATGCAGCCGCGATCATGCGACAAAGCGTCTCGATGCGCACCGGACCTGCCAGAAAACGAAAGACCGGGACAACATGCGACGGGTCGGACAGATTTTCTGCCGACTGTGATAGGTGAATAAACCTCGCGCGATCATTGGCGATCGCATCGCGCAAGTCGTCGGAGAAGACCTTCAGATCGTCGGCGACAACGACCGCCGGACTGTCGCTGAATTTCCCCGGCAATGGAGCAATGATCCAGTCACAATTCTGTCCTTTCAGTAACCGCGCAATCTCGTTGTCTTGGCAATAAACCAACCGAAACGCCGCCGACCCCGCAGAATTGGCGGCGCTCGATCCGTGTAAATGATGAGATTTGACCACCATAAATTCCTTTTTTTCTGCCGAGCCTCGCGTTGCAGGACAATGAGCCTCTGACGATCCGGCACGCAACGTACCCAAAACTGGGCCGCAACGTCAACTGGCAAAGCGCCGTGGGTGATATAACGAAGACTGTGTAAATTCGGATTGAGGAGAGAGGACAGGAGAAAAAATGGCCTTCACATTTGGCCGAGAAAAGATGAGCGGGAGATCGATAAGGGT